>Ga0209536_100000549_pt1 | contig 60545 bp, 53 predicted proteins | sample DeeMarSeWOR28_12_FD_187461 | JGI IMG/M metagenome (GOLD analysis project Ga0209536, IMG submission 187461) | Marine sediment microbial communities from White Oak River estuary, North Carolina - WOR-2-8_12 (SPAdes) (version 2) | ecosystem: Environmental > Aquatic > Marine > Intertidal zone >...
GCAGCAACTATAAATATCTTTAATTTACTTACTAAGGCATGGCAGGGGATTCTTATTGCACCTGCTATTGTATTCTATTTATTGATACGATATATTGAAAGACATGTAGATTTATATGATCTCCGTACTTTCTTCCAAGAGATAAAACCGCACTTTAAAGGATTTTATAAAAATGAAGATCCAGAATTCATGTATAACGTTGGAAAAGGTTATCGTGTTCAAAATATTCTTTCTTTACTCGCCTTTTGTTTAACTGCTATTATTACTTATATAATCACTTTATTACCATTCAGTAGTTTGCTTATAGGTTCAATAACAGGGATTACATGTTACATAGTAATAATTGGCATTTACCACTCTAATTTCGAGTTAAATTTAGAGTTAAAAACCAAATTAAAAAAATTCGGATTACTTTCGGTAATTATTGCTAGTTCAGTGGCTAGCTTTGTAGGAGGATTAATCGCAAAGATTTTTTATGGTCGATTAGATGAACCCTTCATAGCAATTGCACTAGCTCTGACTGAAGAACGTATAGCAGAAGTAGGAGGATTATTAAGTTCGTTAGCTTTTTTAGAAGATTTTTTTTCAAATACATCATTATTTTTATTGTTACTTGATCTAATTTCTGGATTGTTTGGTATAATTGGAGCATTTACAGTATTTTTTTTCATTATGGCATTAATGTTGGAAATATCTATTGGTAGACGACGATTTTTCAAAATAATAATAGAATGTTTAGATCTAATACCTTTAGGAATTTATGGATTATGGTTTGGTTTTTGGTTTGCATTAATTTTGTTATCTGGTACTTTTTTCGACAGAGATGCGATACAAATTACTGTATTTGGCGTTGGTGTATCTTTACTTCTTGCTGTAGGAATAACATATTTCCCTAAAGTAAAAAATTATCTTGTAACCAAAGTGCATCTAAATACCCGTATCAGAGAAAAAACTGAACTAAATGCCTTTGAACATGACTTAATGTTTTTAGGACTTGCTATTGCTTTGATTATAATAAGTATTTTTCCATTCGTTTCTTGGGTACAAACTTTAGATGCAAAAATTGCTGCTGGTACTTACCCTTGGAGTATTCGTGTTCCAGGAGAACTTGCAGGGGATCCTGAAAAACCTAATCCAGTTACATATACATTTTTATTTTTTGAATATTATATTGGTTGGCGATATACTCATGCCACTAAATATGAACTCCCTGAAAGCATTGGAAGTGCAATTAATGATTATGTCCTTGTTATACTTCTATTTGGAGGATTATTTGTTTTAGGTATATACGCATTCTTTTTTTCAAAAAAAAGAAATCCTGCGCTGGGTTCAGCATTAATAGCTTGGTTGATTACTATCCCATTTGTCTTTTTTCCAGCTCAATTCCAACTAAATTATTATTACATTCCATTAGCAATACCATTTTTAGCAATCTCAGCTAAAGGGATAGAATTCTTATATTCGAGTGATCGATGGCATTTAACTGTTGAGGATCGAATTGATAGGATTTTAGCTGTAATCGTTGCACTTGCCTTTGGTTATTCAGGACTTGTTATGTCTATCTTTGAGATTGATCTAACTCAAATAGATACTCTACTCTTCTTTTTACTTTATTCATTAGTTTTACTAGGTCCTCTTATCTATGTTTCTTTGAATAACAAATGGTTGAAAACTTTTCCAGGCATTGTAACTTTTGGTCTTGCCTATAGATATTTTATTGATGCATGGGTTAAAAGTTTGACACCATTCTATAATTTTCTTGTTCATGACTTTTTTGATACCCTATTAAGCTTTGATTTCTCTTGGATTTCAGATACAATTGAGCTAGGAGCTCCATTAATCACTTTTGTAGGAATCATACTACTTCTAATAGCACTTTATTGGTTAAAACCTCATGTAAAACCTCAAGCTTTGTTAATCCTGTCTCTTATGCTCTCCGGGATGCTCATTAATGTCACTACTCTTGCTCACTATAATCAGATTTTTGACCTTCATTTCCAAGAGATGTCGATTTACATTAAAAATCATGGAGGAGATTATAACCACTCCACTTGGGTTATACCAGAAGCAGGAGCGAATTTTGCTATGCGATATTATCTCGGAAACGAGATTGTAACAACTGGGAATATACCATTTTCCCACAATTCCTCGAGTATGATGCAGAATTATTATAGAACTTATTCTACAATAAAATTCTGGGTAGTAATTAATGATTCGACTCATTGGGATGTACCTGCCTATGCACTAGACTATCCCCTATCTTACCATTGGTTAACAAATAATACACATTTCGTATGTGTAGATGATATAATTGGCGTCACAAGTTGGTATAAAATACATTTATTTGTGAATCAAACATGGATCACAGAACAAGGTTATGATTGGAAAACATTAACAGGGTAAATAAAGTAATAATCTCTAAGCTAGCACTAATATTTTGAAAATTAAATAAATTCACTAAGTGTTTATTCAGAATGGCATTTTAATATATTATTAAATAATGGATAAATTTAGATTCTGTGGTGTAATAATGTCAAATAAAATAACAGCTAAACATATACTAGTAGAAAAAAAGAGTTTAGCGGAAGAAATAATTGAAAAAATTAATATTGGAGCTTTATTTGAAGAAATGGCCCGTGAATATAGTACTTGCCCTTCAAAGAAAAAAGGGGGAAATCTAGGAGAATTCAGTCGAGGGCAAATGGTAAAAGAGTTCGAGACCGAAGCATTTAAGCTGCAGAAGGGACAGATGACTCAAGTTCCAGTCAAAACAAAGTTTGGATACCATATCATCAAACGTGTGAAATAAGACTTCTTTTATTCTTAATAGTGGATAGATAATGGATTTTTAGTCTTCTTTCCAATCAATTCAAATGATTTTTTTTCTTATCCAAAAGCTTATTATTCATTAAAAAAAGAGAAAAGCTGATCATTAATGGTTCTTGATTCAGACATAAAATTAACTCTATCTAGAATTGAAAATGCGCTTCAAAACGTGATGGAGTTAAGAGACTTTAGAAATTTCATGTTGGCGAAAAGTTATCTCGAAGAGGGGCAAGTACATACTGCTCTAGCCTTCTTGAAGAAGATCGAGCATGCTACACACAATGCAAACCTAGTGATCACTCAATCATTATTGATTCGAGCTTTGATTATGGTCTATGAATTAAATTTCACTGACGCACTAGCTCTACTAGTTAGAATCAGGAAGATGGAATTCGAAATGAATGAGGATGTCGCAAAGGATATTGAGAATTTCATCAAAGATATTAAAATTCAACAACAAGCTAGTTTAATCTATGACGCTGCAGAAGGAAGGGAAAAAATTGAAGAGTTTAAAGAACAGACAATCAAACACTTACAAAAATATTTATTATCAGCACGCAATTTAGTGAGAAAATAGGCTTTATTTACCTTTTAATTGTTTATAAATTTATTAATAAAAATTATCAGTTTTTCCCCTAATATTGTAGTTAATTCATCCTCATCAATACTTGCATCAATCCAAAGTACCTCTCCACCGATACTCATTGTAACCAATTTTTCATAATTTTTACGGACTTTTTCTTGATATTCAGCTAGTTCTAGCTGATCATTGTTCTTCTTCTTCTCCCGTAAACGAAGTCTTTGTTGTCCTAAGGAGACTGGAACATCTAATATTACCCATAAATCTGGTTTTATCGCAAAATCATTTTGTATTAATACATATTCTAAGCTCAGTGTTTTAAGAGCCCCTTGATAAGCTGCATTACTGAGAAAGTAACGATCAACCAAAACAATCTGTTTTCTTTCTAATGCTGGAAGAATATTGTTCTCCAAATCCCATTTACGATCTAATATATACCATTCTAGCTCTTGTTCGGGAGCAGTTCCCTCACGATGCTTTTTTACATTATCCTTAATTAATTGATAATAGGGTGAGTTATGGTTAGGCTCATGAGTTACTATTATCGGGTAATTTCTTTTCTCCAGAAATTTAACCAGCTTTTGAATCTGGGTGGTCTTACCAGATCCATCTATACCCTCGAAGACAATTAAAACCCCACGGGAAAGACGTTTCACTTCATTTCGCCCTAATATTCACACAAAATGATAATTTGCTCTCATGTATTAATATATTAAATAGCTTCCTTTCTCTTTAAGATATCAGTATGAATCGTGTTTCAGTTACAAAGAATCATAATTATCGAAAAATCGTTTAGCCTTTGTTAAGTGAGGCAGAGACTAATATGAAAAAAACAGCTTTATTCTTCCGAAAAGAGAAATGTGGAAATTTTAAACAGTTAGCAAAAAGAGTATAATGTCTAATACAGGAAAAAGTTTTATTCTAATTCTTAGATAAATAATAGAGCTCTGATAATTTTTAAACAGGAAATTTGATTTTTATTACTATTGAGGAAGTAAAATCTATGGTTGACTTTAATTTAACAGATGAACAAAAAACATTACAGAAAAAAGCAAGGGAATTTGCTATTCAAGAGATCATTCCCATCTCCCGTAAATATGATGAATCTGGGGAGTTTCCATACGAGATTTATCAAAAAGCTTTTGAACAGGGATTAATGAATACTATTTTCCCTCGGGAAGTAGGAGGGCCTGGTTTAGGAATCTTGGAAAACTGTTTAATAGTAGAAGAGACAGCTGCAGCTGATCCAGGTATAACAACTTCATTATTTGATAACTGTCTAGGAGCTGAACCTATTATAATTGGAGGAACAGCAGAACAGAAAAGAAGATTTTTAAAACCTTTAACTGAAGAGTTAAAGTTTATTGCATTTGCTACTTCTGAACCTAGTATGGGATCAGACGTTGCAGGGATTGCAACAACAGCTCGGTTGGAAAATAATGATATTATATTGAACGGAAGGAAGATGTGGATCACCAATGGTGGTGTAGCCTCATATATGAGTACATTTGTACGACTTGAGGGTACAAAGCGACATCAAGGGATAACAGGTGTAGTGATACCCATGGATCTAGAAGGGATACGAATCGGAAAACCAATACCGAAAATGGGACATAAAGCCTCAAATACGGTGAGGGTTAGCCTTGATAACGTTAGGATCCCTAAAGATAACATATTAGGAAAACCAGGAAATGGATTTCCTATCGCAATGAAAACTTTTGCCCATACTCGTCCTACAATTGGAGCTTTCGCAACAGGAATGGCAAGAGCAGCTATGGAATATGCCATTGCTTATTCAAAACGTAGGGAAGCCTTTGAAAATAAATTAGCCGATTTTCAAGCTATACAATTTATGATAGCTGATATGAAAATGCATTATGAAGCTGCAAGGCTATTGACATGGTATTCTGCTTGGGAGGCTGATCAAGGACGAGAAAATACTATTAGTGCAAGTATCGCCAAAGCTTTTGCCTCTGATTATGGAATGAAGACTGCATCAGACGCATTACAAATTTTCGGTGGTTATGGATACATTAAGACCTATCTTATTGAAAAGATCTTCAGAGATGCTAAGCTATATCAAATCTATGAGGGAACCTCCCAAATTCAGCGAATGATAATAGGACGGCACATGCTTTCTAAATATGAACCTTATTTTGATAAAACGTTTACTTGACCTATTTAGAAAGAGCAAGGGGGTAAGTAACGTCATATAAGAAATTTGAAATCAGAGTGTTTGTCTACAGGTTTCTCTTTAGTGTCTTGCATGATCCAAACAGGTTCATTTTAATGGATTAAATCTTCCAATCTTCAGTAAAGGAGAAATTGGCTGCAGGTGACTGTTGTATAGGTTTAACAAAACAAGCTATAGCTGGTGAAGAAGCTGTTACTGCAATTATAATCCAAGAATTACTACAAAATTAAATATATCGGACTTTTTTCAACATAAAATCTTAAAATTTTTCACTCGTGTCGTCTTTATCGGTTTAATTATCGATTATTATGGTCTATAATAAAAAATGAGAAGTGTGAACAACCCATTGTTTTTATTTACTCCCTGTGAGCTTTTAACTCAAAAACTTAGAAAAGATTCAAATGATCTAAGCATCATACTTAGTCTTTAATATATAAACTAAATAACCTAATAATGAATGATGAATATGCTTAATGAGGAACTTCAAGATTATGAACAGTTACAAAAAATAATTCTCTTTCTGAATTATCATGGACCATTATTCATCCGAACACTCCCTATGGAGGAAAGTAAATCAAATAAAACTCCTGTTCCAGAGGTTATTACAACAATAATTAAAACGAGTAATAATTGAAGATCCCATCAAAGTTCGAAATAGATACTCATCAAAGTAAACCTTAATATATACCGACAAAAAAAATGAACTTAAGATAATACCTGCGTAACATCATAGTATTTGAAATGAAAGAACCCACTATTGTTTGTGAGGATGATCTTATGAAACAACCCACACCGATTCAACCTTTTTCTCAATTACAGAACACTAATCCAATCCCATCTTTGATGATTGCTATTGAGCTACTGAACTATAATGGTCCCATATTTACCTCTCCCAAAGAAAAATCAAAGGACAAAGCCTCTTAATCTTCAACACCTATCTGCGGAAAAAAAGGAAATCCTCACCCTCTTTCTCTTTCTCCTTTTCTTCTTTTCTACTGTCTGAAATAGTTAAAAATGTCTACCAAGGAGGAAGGTAAACAGGATGCATTTTTGGTTTATTTCCTAAAATTTCTTCAATTCTATTTATTATTTCATTCTCTAAAACTATTCCAGAAGCCTGCATATTGCTTTCTACATGTTCAACTTTAGTTGCTCCAGTTATTGCTGAGCTAATCTCAGGTCGTCTTAAAATCCACGCAAGAGCTAATTGTCCAGTTGTAAGATTAAGTTCATTTGCTATAGTTTGAAGTTGGGTTATTTTCTGGATATTTTCTGGAATTATTTCTCGTTTTACAAATTGAGTGGTAGCTGCTCGACTACCCTCAGGAATAGTCTTATTATATTTACCTGTTAATAATCCTCCACCTAACGGCGACCATACAACAATTCCCATCCCATGTTGAGTTGTAGTCTCCATCACTTCTAATTCAATATATCGATCAAGCATATTATAACGTGGTTGTTCTACAGAGGGTGGATGGTACCCATTTGCTTTTGCGATTCCTACAGCTCGTTCTAAATGAGCTGCTGTCCAAACAGAGGTACCCCAATAGTGGATTAAACCTTGATCCACCAAATCTGACATAGCCTTCACTGTTTCCTCCAATGGTGTTTCCCGATCAAACCGATGACAAAAATAGATATCAACATAATCAGTTTGTAACCGATCTAATGTTCCTTCAATTGATTCCATGATATGTTTCCGAGAAAGCCCACGATCATTAGGATTTTCACTCATTGGCCAAAAGACTTTGCTACTAATAACTAAGTCATTACGATTGTAATCAATCAATATATTTCCTACAACATCTTCCGCTTTGCCTTTGGCATAAATATCTGCAATATCAATAAAGTTTACACCTAATTCAATAGCTTTTGAGATACAAGGTTTACTCTGGTTTTGTTCTAATGAACCTCCATAAGTTAACCATGCTCCTAAACTAAGTTCAGAGATTTTTAATCCTGTTTTTCCTAATTTTCTGTATTTCAATCAAAATCTTCCTTTAAATTATGTTAAAAACCTTCGATATGAACTACCTTATAATTTTGAGCAAAGAGATTCGAAATTATTAATCATTTCTATATCATGACTTGATTTGATCGATAATACTTATGTTAACTTAATTAGTCGAATCTTGTGAAAAGTTTCAATAAATCGTCTTTTGTGGAATAAAAATGAATAGAGAGTAGGTTGTGTAAAACTCCATCTTGTATCAGTGTTATTGAAAATACTGTATGGAAATTTATTTTATTATCGAAAAAAAAAGATAGAGAGTATTTACCATTAATTTTTTAAGGTTTTGCAGAAGGAAAATTGGGGTATATTAGTTTCCATTGAAAATGAAATTAACTTATCATTATTGTTTGATACTTATATTAAGAAAATTAAATACTGAATGGAATGTAAATTTGATATCATTCAGAGTTGAAATGGTTATTTTAGCATTTTCAATAAATTCTAATTATTAGGATTGATTTAAATGACATGGTTACATTTAGGAGAAATTATTCGGATAAATGCTATTAAATATCCGAACAAACTAGCTATTAAGGACAGAAATCGCTCTCTAACAAATAGTGAATATGACATTCGAACCAACAAGCTAGCTAACGGGCTAATTAATCTCGGTTTGAAAAAAGGAGATAAAATAGCTGTTTTATTAAATAATTGTATAGAGTTCATGGAAATCTATGGAGCTGCAGCAAAAGCTGGATTAATAGTAGTACCTTTGAATTTTCGACTTCTCCCTGAAGACCTTTACTGGATTGTACGTAATGCCGAAGCAAAGATGGTAATGGTTGAAGAGACTTATTATGACATAACAATCGAAAGCTGGGATCTTATTGTTAATTATGGACTTGATAAACTGCATCATGTTTTAATTGGTGATATTACTATTAAAGAGAATTGGAGGTATTTTGAAGATATCATCAGTCAGGGTGAGAACAATTATCCCTCAGTTGAGATTGATCCTGAAGATACTTGGATTTTGCTTTATACAAGCGGGACAACAGGTAAACCGAAAGGGGTTGTAAGATCCCACCGATCTTATATTTCTTTCTTTTTAATTAATGCTGCAGAGTTTTCTTTTACTCCCCTAGATTATGGTCTTGTCCTTATGCCACTATCACATGTGAATTCAACCTTCTATGCATTTGTTTTTACTTATATTGGAGCAAGTGTTTATGTACATCTTGAAATCAGGTTTGATCCCGAAGAACTTCTTGGAATTTTAGCTCGTGAAAAAATCACTTTCACTTCAATGATACCTACTCATTACAACCTGATCTTAGGACTTCCAGAAGAAACTAAATCAAAATATGACCTCAGTTCTATTCAGACTTTATTGACATCTTCTGCCCCAGCAACTATTGAAATGAAACAAGGTGTGATGAATCTTTTCAAGGGTGTTCGACTCTTTGAAGCATATGGATCAACTGAAGCTGGTTTGGTAACAATTTTACGTCCAGAAGATCAATTCACCAAAGCTGGATCTATTGGCAAAGAATGTATAGGTTCGGATATTATTAGAATATTAGATCTAAATACACGAAAACCTATAGCTAATGGTGAAATTGGAGAACTCTTTTCTCGTAGTCCCATGCACTTTACAGAGTATCATAAACTGCAAGAAAAAACTGCTGAAAGCATGGATAATGGATTTTTTAGTGCGGGAGATATGGCCAAAATAGATAAAGATGGATTCTATTACTTAGTTGATCGGAAAGCAAATATGATTATAACAGGTGGTGAACATGTTTTCCCCTCTGAAGTCGAAAAGGTCATTACAAGTCATCCCGCTGTGATTGAAAGTGCTGTCGTTGGACTTAAAGATTATAAATGGGGTGAAGCGGTAACCGCAGTCTGTATTTTGACTGCAGATAAAGAACCTTCTAATAGTTTAGCAGAAGAAATCCGAACCTATTGTAAAAATAGTATGGCAAGTTTTAAGGTACCGAAAAAGGTATTATTCATTAAATATGACGAAATGCCACGAACAGGCTCAGGAAAAATAATACATCGGCTATTGCGAGAAAGATTTAATACTTAATCAAAATTAATAGCTGAAACACGGAATATCTTATTTCTTTAAGCTTTCAAGCAAAATATTAAGATTAAGAGGAAGTTTTTACAAAATGAAAATTGAAGATGTAAAAAAAATATGTGTGCTCGGAGCTGGGCTTATGGGGAATGGAATTGCTCATGTATGTGCTCAAGCTGGATTTCAAGTCTCCATGCGAGATATTGAAGACCGCTTTGTAGACAACGGATTAGCTATGATTAATAAAAATCTATCACGTGAGTTAAAAAAAGGAAAAATAACTCAAGAGCAAATGGATGAAATTTTAGGGAGAATTTACGGCACAACTGATATGAAAAAAGCACTTAATGGTGCTGATGTCGTTATCGAAGCGATTATAGAGAATCGAGATTTGAAATGCAAAGTATATAGTGAAATCGATCAGATTTGTGGGTCTAATGTCATTTTTGCTTCAAATACTTCTTCAATTTCCATAACTGACATGGCTTCTGCGACAAAACGTCCAGATAGATTTATTGGTATGCATTTCTTTAACCCAGTACCAATAATGCGTCTTGTAGAAATTATCAAGGGATATGAAACTTCAGATGACACTTTTCAGCTCATTGATCAACTATCTAAAAAATTAGGAAAGGAAACAGTATTAGTAAATGAAGCTCCTGGATTTGCAGTCAATAGACTTCTATTACCTTTCCTTTTAGAAGCAGTTTTCACTATACAAGAAGGTGTGGCTTCTGTGGAAGACCTAGACAAAGCCATTACTTTAGGACTAAACCATCCAATGGGTCCGTTAACCCTTTTAGATTTTGTAGGACTTGATACAACGCTATTCATTGCTGACTACATATATTCTGAATTTCAGGATTCTAAATACCGCGCGCCTACACTATTAAGAAAGATGGTTCGAGCAAAGCATTTTGGACGAAAATCGGGTATTGGGTTTTATGATTATTCGAAAACCCCTCCAGAACCTCGATTGTTCAGGTAAAATTATTTTTGATTTAAATTTATATAAAAGAAAAATAGAGAATCAGAATCCTGATTCGACATTTTTTTAATTTTTACTGACTTTGATCACAATAGAAGCTGCAGAATCACCTGCAGAACAACCTGCAAATAGTCCATTCCCTCCATTTTTCAATTTAAGCTCTTCAATTAATTCAATTAACAGACGCATACCCGTAGGGGCTTGAGGGTGACCATAAACAAGACTTGAACCGTAATTATTTACTGAATCTAGTGAAATATCCATTTTTTGACTGAAATAAATATCATTCACTGCAAATGGATTATGAAGCTTAAATGAATCAATATCTAATACAGACAAATGAGCTGCTTCTAATGCTCTATTAGCTGCAGGAACAGGTGCTGTAGGCATGAATCCTTTTTTACTACGGGCCTGACCAAAAGATAACAATTGTATCTCAAAATCTTTGTCAAGGCTTAATGTTTGAGCATTTTCCTTGGTAGTTAGTATCATACCACAGTTTCCATCAGCAGGATGAGTTTGAGTACCAAAGGTAACCGTACCATCTTTAATCACAGGACTTAAATTTGCCAGACCTTCTTCAGAAGTTGCATAAACTCCTTCGTCTCCCTCGAGCGCTGAAGTTTTTTTTCCAATTTTAATCTCAACTGGTATATTCATAAATCTTCTAAGAAATTCTCCATTATTTTCTAAAGCTTTATTATATTGATTATATCGCAGTATTGTAGCCTCTTCTTGCATTTCTCTAGTGATGTCTTCTTCCTTCGCTACATTTTCAGCAGTTTGGATCATTGCATTCTTTGCATAAGGATCATGGTTGAAATTATCCCAAACCCAATTTTCAAAATCAGCTTTTCCACCAGGTGCATAAGGATTAGGATATAAAATATGGGGGCCATTACTAGTTCGATCGCAAGTCACAGCTAGTATTGTATAGTTTTTTTCCTGATTTGATTCAATTTCAGAAGCAGCAATCGCCATCACACGAGCTGAGGTTGCACAAGCTTGGCTAATCATGGATCCAGTAATATTTGGAGCTCCTATTAATCCGCTAAGCCATGTTTGACCGTAAAAACTATTTTTTTGTGGTATTGTTATCCCAAGATGAATTGTATCTAAATTGGAAGGCAAGATATTGCATTTTTGTAGTGTGCGATTCGCTATTTCTGCAGCAAACAGAATAGCGTTTAAATGTGCGATACTACCTTGCCATCGTACAAAAGGACTACTCCAGTAACACCCTGATGGAATATAAACATTATTGAAAAGCAAAATAGCCATAGTCTCCTTTGATTATTAGGTACCCCTTTCTTTCGGTTTGGGAAGTACTGCATTAATAAGATCTTGATTAAATGGATGAGCTTCTGCTAAAAATTGTCGATACTTTATAAAATCAATGACATCCTTTCCCGTCTCTTTTCTTTCATTAAATGCTCTAAATCCAAGTAATGCCTCTGTAGTCATATTAGCAGACAACCAATGACGATTAGCAAGTTTTGTTTGATCCCAGAAGAACTTCTTTTTCATTCTAATACCATCGATAGATTTCATTAAACATCCTGGGAAAAGGTTTGTGAATGACCATATGACTTCATCAATCGATTTATCCAATAGTGAAAAATCAGTAGTGCAACTTTTCATGAGTTCCCGAGCTTCTTTAAAAGCTTGACCAACAAGAAATTCCCCATAAATGATCTCCCCATCCGAAACATACTTTTCAGTGTGAACGGTAGGGTTTCTGATGAATTCTTCATCTTTCTTTAGAACTGGAACAACTTTTGAAATCATCCCCAATCGTTTCATTTTGTAGGCACTCCATAATTCACAGGAAATACAATTCCACATAGCATCTTCTATTGATAGCATCCATGGAAGGAAATCAGTTGACCCTCCATCTGGAGCAGAACCATGTCGTGGTCCAGCTTGTCCATAAATAGCTGTATCAGCAGAAATAGTTAAATCGGTAGCCATCCCGATTTCTTGTCCTCCTGCTACTCTCATACCTTGTGAACGGCAGATTACTGGTTTTTTACAGTTTAAAATGGCATCAACCATCCCATTAAATAGATCCATATAAAGACCGTATTCATTGGGCTTTGCAGCATAATATTCCGCATATTCTTTTGTATTTCCACCTGTACAGAAAGCTTTATCCCCTGCTCCTGTGAATACTACACTTACAACACTTCGATCCATGGAAGCTCTCGAAAAACCTGCAATTACTCCTTTAACCATTTGAGTAGTATATGAATTCAGTTGAGCCGGGTTATTAAGTATTATCCAAGCAGAATAGAGTCCCTCGACCTCTTTCCCTGTTGTTGGATCAACTAATGGACGAAGTTCATAAGTTGTACAAGGAGGTTCAGTTCCAAATAATTCATCATTCCAAAGATCATGATCTTTCATTTTTATTATCCTTCCTTAAGTTGAATCACAATATATCAAACACAAATCACTCAAGCATAAAAATTCTATGACTTTGATTTACATCCTCAAACCACCATCAACTTGCAATACTGACCCTGTCATATAATCAGAATCAGAACTCGCTAAAAAAACAGCGACTTTAGCGACGTCTATCGGAAATCCAATTCGCATCTGTGGGATTTGAGCTATTGTTTCCTCCTTATAGAGTGAAGGGGTATCTGCAGTCATAGCAGTTTCGATATATCCTGGCATAATGCAATTTACATTCACTTTATAGCGAGCTAGTTCTCGTGCTGCAGTCTTTGATAAAGCAATAATCCCCCATTTCGAAGCTACGTACGCAGCTTGACCTAGATTTCCATATTTCGCAGCGGTTGATGTAAAATTGATAATTTTACCCCCAAGAGGTCTTTTACTCATAAAATATGGAGCAATAGCTCGAATACAATTAAATGTTCCTGTTAAATTGATGTTAATAACCGAATTCCATGTATTATCTGTCATTTTGCTTATTAACGCACTTCTAGAAATTCCTGCATTATTAACTAAGATATCTATCTGCTTGAATTTTTCTATTGTATTGGTTATTAATTGTTGAACGTTTTCTGCATTAGCTACATCACACGTTACAGCAAAAGCTTCCCCTCCGAATTCCCTTATTTCTTTTACAACAGCTTCAATATCTGAAAATGTTCTTGCTGCTACTACAACTTTAGCACCCCCTTGTGCATATTCTAGTGCAATTTCCCGACCAATCCCTTTTCCTCCTCCTGTAATAATCGCCACTTTTCCTTGAAGCTTTTTAAATCCGACTTCAGATTCTATTTCTTTTGCTGTTATTTTAGTTGTCTCTTCAGATTGGTTGGCCCTTATAACTCGATAAGTCACACGATCTTCCTCAATAACCTCTGGTTTTACTCTAACTTTTTCTCCGATTTTTAGAGGTTCACCCTCTTGGTTAATCCACGCAACTAATCGTCCACCTTCTTTTAAATCAATAACACATATTGTATAAGGTGTGAATCGTTCAAATCCTGCAGGTGGTACATGAACTTCTGAAAATGATAATATTTTTCCCTCACCTGAATAATCTATATATTTAATATTTTCGTCGGACAAACATTCTTTACAATTAGCTCTAGGAGGATAATAACGAATATTACAATGAGAACAATAAGTTCCTTCGAGTCTTCCTTTCCTTAATGCAGATAAAAAGCGGGTACCCATTTTTGACTGAGAAATATAATCTCTATAACCAAATTGTTTCAACCTAGATTTCACCTCGAAAAAATATGTATAACGCAATATTGGCCATGACCACCAACATTATGTGTTAAACCAATTTCTACATTATCAACTTGGCATTTACCTGCTTCTCCACGAAGTTGTTTAACGATTCCAACAACTTGTGAACATCCAGTGGCACCTACAGGATGACCTTTTGCTTTCAACCCTCCATCTACGTTTACAGGAATTTGACCACCAATATAGGCTTCCTCTACAAATTCTCCTCCTTTCCCTCTATTTGTAAACCCTAAATCCTCATATGCCATAATTTCAGCAATAGTGAAACAATCATGAACCTCTGCAACGTCGATATCTTTTGGAGACACCTTAGCTTGGTTATATGCCTGTTGAGAGGCGTTTTCCGCACTGGATAAAGTAGCTAACTCCGGTCGTGTTAACAAAGAGAAGGGAGCAGTAGCTGCACCAAGACCTTTAATCCAAATTGGTGTATCAGATAATTGTTTAGCTTTTTCTTCATTAGCTACAATAAGTGCTGCAGAACCATCAGCATTGGCACAACAATCAAATATATGAAGAGGTGAGGCTATAATTCTCGACTCTAATACTTGTTTTATTGATATTTCTTTTTGAAACATTGCTAACGGGTTCATTGCTCCATAATAATGGTTCTTAACTGCAACCGCTGCAAGTTGTTCTGAGGTTGTCCCATATTTCGCCATATGACTCTGAGCATACATTCCATAATAGCTCGCAAAAGTTGTTCCATAGGGAGCTTCCCATTGAACATCTCCTGTCCGGCCCATTATTTTGAGAATTTCCGAAGTTGGGTTTTCCAACATTTTTTGAACACCAAGTACTAATATTATATCATGCATTTTCGATTTTATCAAGGCATATGCTGTACGGAGGGCAACAGCTGAACTACTACACGCAGCTTCAGTAAGCCAAACTGGTTGGGGATTTAAACCTAAATATTCAGTAACTGGTCCAGCAATACTTCGTTGTGTCATATAAACAGGACTTCCTCCAATAATTGTAGCTCCTATATCCTTACGATCTATACCTGCATCAGTTAGTGCCTCCTTAAACGGCTCAAAAGCTAATTCTTGAACGGTAACATCATCGCGTCTTCCAAACTTGCTATGACCAATACCGATAATCCCAACTTGTGACATTATAATTCATCTCAACTTCCTAGAGAGGTAATTTCACGAATTGCATAAAATTATTGTACGAACGCCTTCACCGCGACGCATTACATCAAAAGCTTCATTTATTTCTTTCAGCGGATATTTTGCTGTTACAAGTGGTTCAACCACAAGGCGTTTATTTCTAACTAGTTCAATAATGCGTGGGTAATCCACTGTCCGACATCCCAGACTTCCTACCAGTTCCATTTCGCGAAACATCACACGGCCGATATCAAATCCATCCCATCGTTTCGGAGAATATCCAACAGCAACTAATCTGCCTCCTGTCCTTAAGCTGTTGAATGCTTGTGTGAAAGTTGCTGGGTTGCCAATTGCCTCGAATGCGATGTCTGCTCCTCCACCTGTTATTTTTCTAATGGCTCCAACTACTCCGCGATCATCCATGTCTTTTGCAGATATTGTCTCAACTGCACCTAGTTTTTTAGCAATGTCAAGTTTTTCTGGTACAATATCTACAGCTATTGCCAAACCACCTGCAACACGGATATTTTGAACAATATTCAATCCAATCCCACCACATCCAATCACAACTACCCAATCTCCAGCTTTAACCTGTCCACGATTTTTTACAGCATGATATGGAGTAGAAATAGCATCAGCGATAATACAACCTTCCTCTAATGGAATTTCTTGAGGAAGATGAAAAATATCTTTTGCTGGAACCATTATCTGTTCTGCAAATCCACCATCAACATTACTACCGAAGAAAATTTGTTTTGAACAAATATTCTCACGCCCAATTCGACAAAAAAAACAAGTTCCACAAGATATTACAGCAGGAATTAAAACATGATCTCCTTGTTTAAATGATGTAACATCATCACTCGTTTCTTTAACCACTCCAGACATTTCATGTCCAAGAATTAAAGGTGGAGATTTACCTGTCGGAACTCCATGATCAAGAAAACCTAAATCGGTGTGACAAACACCACAAGCGGTGATGTCCACGATAACATAGCCTGGTATCCCACTGATATTTGGTGAACTATAATCTTCTACAATTCTTAATGGTTCTTTTATTTTTTCAAAAACTGCAGCTTTCATATCTTTTTACAACTTCCTGTGACATATATTAATATAAATACTATTATCGATTCTCCCAGTTGGGAGAACGTTTTTCAAGAAAGGCTTTTAATCCTTCGTTTGCATCAAATGTCTTCATCAGCTGATTGAGGTAAAGATCTTCAACTTTATCTAATTTCTCATCAAAATTAGACTCCATACTTAATTTGGTAGCCTTTTTAGTATATAGCAATACAACTCTACTTAATTTAGTAAATCTTTTTAGGAATGCGGATACTTCTTTCTCATACGATTCTAAAGGGAAAACATGATTTACAAGACCTATTCTATGTGCCTCTTCAGCATTTATAATTTCTCCTTGTAGAATAAGTTCATATGCCTTTTTCTCGCCGAGAATCATGGGAAAGATAACTGCTGATATAGGTGGAAAAACTCCTACTTTTATTTCAGGATTCCCAAACTTAGCTTTATCAGAAGCTAATACAATATCACAAAACGCGGCTATTTCACATCCCCCACCTAGAGCAGCTCCTTCAACGCATGCAATGGTAGGAATTTTAACTTGATTTAATCTTTTAAACATTCCATGGAAAACATTCAGCATCTTTTTAGCTACGTCTCCCATATGTTCACCTACATCTACTCCTGCAGAAAAAGCTTTTCCTTGGTGAGTAATCACAACCACTTTAAGAGTAGTATCTGCTAAAAAATCATCTAGAGCTTTATTGATCTCTTCCATCATGGCTATATTTAAAATATTTAATGAACCGTTGTTAAAAATAATTTTCCCTATATAATCTTTTTTTTCAACTAAAATTAAATCATCGCTCATTTTTCATCACCATATAATTACCTAAATTAACTGTTGAATAGTTAGTAGTATCAATGAAGTACATTGACATCAAACTCTGGTTCTGAATCATTTAATTCTCAATGGACTTGAAAATAGAACACTAGTGTCATGAAAAAGTTTAACTGGAATACTACAATTAAAATTTGAGCATAGTTTAAATATAATTCCATCTTCAAATCCTTTGTTAGCAGTATTTGTCCTCTATTGATTACAAATATATAGCAATATCAGGTGGACATAACATGGAATAATATTTCAGTCCAATTATTATGTTAGAATTATAGGAAATCAATGATCTTTAATCCTTAAGACTAGAACAATCTTCAAATCATATATCTAAAGTAAACAAATGTTGAGTAAGTATAATGAAATCAACGAATGAAATTATTGGACAAATAAGGCAATTTCTTGAAAATTGGCAGGTATTAACGGATTTTGAAGATAGATATGTGTATTCTTACAAGAAAATATATTCTAGAGAAGCTCCCTTCTTACCTGACATTGTTATAAAGATTGATCAACCAAAAAATTTTGTTGAATTTTGTGAATGGGCCAAAAATCAAAATTTCACCTTATTAAGAAGAAGCGAAACTGAATATGGAGTCCCTTCTAAAAATAATAGATTAACAATCCTCTTAGATGATAGTAAAAAAGCTGAAATAGATCTAGGGTCAGAAAAACCAAGGTATCTTAGAGGTTCTTTAAGATATAAGATGAATCAAAATGTACAGAGTATCTACAATAACATTTCTTTGGTTATACAATTAATGATAAGTGAGTCAAATTTAACCAAATGTATGCAAAATGATGTCTGTGGAGGATATTGCACTATTACTCCCTTTTACAAAGGAATTGAAACTCGGTCTGCAAAAGGTAGGTTCCTCTTAATCAGAGGCCTGACGAAAGGGGATCTAGAGCTTTCCCAAAAAATAATTGAGATAATATATGCCTGTAGTAAGTGTGGTAACTGTTTTGGAGAGTGTTCTGGACAAATAGATTTTCACAAGGCAATTACTAGTATAAGGCAAATTATTGCTGAAAAACAATTAGCTCCAGAAGTGTTTCATACGGTTGCAGACAATATTAAAACAACTGGAGATCCAGCAGCAACATCTGTTGAAAAACGGTTTGCATGGTTAAATAACACCTCTAAGCTAAAGTTACCAGAGAAAGCAGAAATTCTATATTGGGTGGGATGTATGGTATCTTATCGTGCCCCTCAAACAGCCTTGGCCTTTTATAATTTGTTAAAAAAATTAAAAGCTGATTTTAAAATCTTAGAAAGGAATGAAGGATGTTGTGGCTATGTCTTATTTTCTTCAGGATTATGGAAAGAAGCAGGAAAAGTTGCTCAAGATGTAGCCAAAATAATTGAAGAATCTAATATTAAAACATTAATTACTCCATGTTCAGGATGTTATTACACATTCACAAAACTTTTTCCCGAAATAGCTAATCTCTCTCTCCCCTGTGAAATTCTTCACTCATCACAGTTCATTGAAAAGAATGTAAACAAAAATCAATTTGATTTTAATCCAAGAAACACTAATATAACATATCATGACCCATGTTCACTTGGTAGACACAGTGGTATATATAATTCACCCCGAAATGTCTTGAAATTAATCCCTAATCTTAAAATAACAGAGATGAGTCTCAATAAATCGCATGCACGTTGTTGTGGTGGTGGAGGAGGATTATGGAATTATAATCATCAAATTAGTCTTGATACTGCATCAATTAGATTAAAAGAAGATTTTCTGCCATTGAATATCGATATATTGACAACAGCTTGCCCATTGTGCCAAATGAATTTTCGAATCACTGCAAAAAGACATTCTATTCCAGTTCAGGTAAATGATATTACCGAGATAATCGAATCAGCATTGATTACGAGTCCTGAAAAAAGTTAAGTCACTGATAATAATTTCAGCATTAGTTCTGAGAATTTTTGAGCAGCAGATTTCCGTTTTAGAAAATTGATTGTTGTTGCATCAACGAATTGAAGTGCATTTGGTTCGCAATTTTTAACACACATTGGATCTCCATCACAAAGGTCACATTTCTTGATTTGTCCGTCTATACCTAATATAACTCCCCCAAAAGGACAATGGGTAACACATAGCTTACATCCAACACATAATTCATAATTAATTAACACTGCTCTTGATTTTTCATCTCTATATACCGCGTTCATCGGACAAACTGTTTCACAAATAGGATCTTCACACTGTTGACACACCATGGGTATGTATAAGCCAGAACTTTCCCATTTAACCACTTGTATTCTTGCATGAGCAGGATTACAAACTTTCTCGTGGTGAAGTGAACAAACTGTTTCACATATGCGACATCCAGAACACTTCTCAGGATTGACAAATAGAAATTTCTTCATCGCAAGTTCTCCAATCTATACATTTTTTTGTAGTTTATTTTCTATTCCAATTTTCTTAAGTGTTTCATCGCTAGGAATACCATTGTTATTCCATCCATGTAAATGGTAATATTCATCAATTAATTTAGTAAATTTTTCTTCCTCGATCTTTTTACCTTTAACAATTGGAAATCCTAATGGTGTTGGCTCTTTAAAGAAACGTTCTGGCAATTTATCATCTTTTCTTGTGAAACCTTCGCGATTATTAAACATTCGTTCAACAGTTATAATCCTTTCACCAATTTCCATAAGTAAAGGTTTTGAAATCTTCAATCCAGTGGCTAGATCAATGAGCTTAGAAAATTCTTCAAATTTTGGTGCATGTACTGCACAAAAAACTGTTTGAAACTTACATGTTCCAATTGAATCAGTGACTGCATATAATAATTCTTGCCACCACACCATACGGCTTTTTCCCTTATATGAGGTGTAATCAGAGGACATGGGTGCTCCATATATCTCTTCTAAGAGGTCCTCTGGAAGTCCATACAGATCTATTGCAGGTCTGCTTCTCAAATGATCTGCACCTCGCGTTGATGTGGCTATACCTAACGCTAAACTAGGTGTAGGGCGTTCATCAGAATGCAAATTACTCATGCCTTTAATTTGCATAGCATAATACTCTGATTCCTTCCCAATTTTTGATATTGAAGGTAAGAATCCATCAGCTAGTAAATTTCCTAAATAGCCTTCTCTTCTACTAATTCTTTTAATAAGTTCATAAACTACTTCTTCGTTTCCCCAAGATAGGTTCAATCCATCAATCAGCTTTTCAGATAGCAGATTTTTTTCATAAAGTTCCATAATCCAAGCAATAATTCCTCCAACTTCCAGAGTATCAATTCCATATTTATTCACAAGATGATTAGCAACTAAAACAGTTTCCATCTTTTTACAGTCAATCATTGTTCCAAAAGCGCCAAGTGAAGTATATTCTGGCCCTTCCCCGAAAATAGGAGCGTATGGGCCTTCTTTTAATATATATCGATGACGACAATGGACACTACAGCCGTAACATCCTGACATCCCAATTGTATATTCATCCATCACCTCAGGTTCTAAATTTTCTCCGTTTTCAAGTCGATTAAGCTGAAAGTTCCGTGTTCGAATTAAACCAGTGGTGTTGGTATTACTATAAATTATAAGTGTCCCCCATTTTGATTGTGCTTTTGCCCAGCGAGATCCTGTAATCATGTTATTCATCTGTGAGCAATAATCGAGTAGCTGATCAGGATAAGTAAATTCTAAATCAATTGTTCCACGTGCTGATATTGCTTTCAAATTTTTAGCTCCCATAACACATCCCATTCCTGTACGGCCAGCAGCATTTTTCATTCCTGTTCTTACATTTGCATATCGAACAAGATTTTCTCCTGCTTCTCCAATAACTAAACTCTTGATCTGTTCGTCATTATGATCTGCTCGAATGAGCTCTTGTGTCTCAAAAGTATCCTTTCCCCATAAGTGAATCGCATCTCGGATTTCTATTTCTCCATTATTTATCCAAATATAACAAGGATTTGTTGCTTTTCCAGTAATTATTAAATGATCAAACCCAGCAAACCTTAACTCAGGAGCAAAGAAACCCCCGATATTTGAATCACCTACAGCTCCAGTTAAAGGGGACTTTGCTGCAATATCGCATCTTCCAGCTCCGAGTGCAGGAATTCCTGTTAGTAATCCAGTACCGATAAGTAATACATTATCAGGGCCTAATGGATCAATCCTAGCAGGAAGGAGATTATATAAATAATACATATTGATACCTCTCCCTCCAAGGAATTGTGTTCGGAGCGATTTAGAGATAGATTTGAAATTTATTGAATTTGAGGTTAAATCAATTTGAGCAATTTTTCTATTCCAAACCATTATAAATGCCTCTAACGATTATTTTGCACGTCCACGAATCTTAGGTTGGTCTGGTCTTGGCCAAGAGATCCTATATTGAGTATTACACTGGGGACATTTAGCAAGTTCAGTATTTTGTTCAATTGGAAATCTTTTCAAGCAATTTAAGCATCTAACTTCGTTCATAACACCACCGCTTAATTAACCGCCACCAACAGGAAGGGTAAAGATAACAACATCTCCATTATTAATTTTTTCATTAATTTCTCTGATTCCTTTTCCATTTATCATCACTAAAATATCATTAGCAATTTTACCTGTTTGTGGATTTATGACATTATTAAAGTCATTCCCATAGTTTTTTGTTAAGATTGCCAAGATTTTTCCAAAGGTACAATCATCATCAATAGTTTCAATGATTTTTCGGGTTTTCGTGATTTCCTTAAAAGTTGCATGAAAAATTATTTCTATTTCACCTTTTGTCATGCTTTTCAATCTCTAATTTATGATCTTTAACCCAAACATTATCATTCTTCAACCTTTTAAAATAATATAGTCCTTCTGATATGTATTGTATAAGTTATATATAAGTAGTTTCACCATATCAGTTCCATAGCAACCTCTCTGTAGCCATACATATTTATAGTATTTGTAGCTAAAGTATGAAAAAATTTTAGAGGAGTTTATTATTATTGAATCTTCTGAAAAACAATTGAAACCTATAAAAAATACGGTGAAAAACGTGAGCGAACCAGTAGAAGAGTTACATTCGGAGTTTATTGTTAAAGGTTTTGAGATGATTGATAGAGTAGTGAAACAGAGTGGGAATACTGGTCGTGTCTATTTACCGAAGAATTGGATTGACTCTAAGGTAAAAATTATCCGTGTATCAAAATTAAAAGAAAATTCTGATTAAATCAATGTATGATAAAAGAATATCTTGGAATGGTTTAGCATGAGCACGACTGAGGATATTATTATCAGGAAAATGAAAGAATCAGATATTGATCCAATTATTCAGATGGATAAAAGAATCTCGGGTATTTTTAGGCCAATAATGTGGAAATCTGAGATTAAACATTATTTAAAGAATAATAGCATTAGTCTTGTTGCTGAAATTCAGGGACAAGTTGTAGGGTTTATGATTGGGACTGTGCATCCTTGGCTCTTTGGTATTGAGAATGGAGGTTGGATTGAAGTGTTAGGGGTACATCCAGATCATACAGCAAAAGGAGTTGGAAAAAAACTTGGAAATAGACTTTTTACAGAATTTAAGTCCCAAGACGTCAAGATTGTCTATACATGTGTCGAATGGACTTCAAGCGATTTATTAGAATTCTTCAGAACATTAGAAATGACTAAAAGCAACTTTATTACTTTGATGAAAGAATTATAATAGATTATATCAAAGTAAAACTCTCAAAGAAGTAAAAAATCAGATTGTTTAAAGAACCAAGTAGTATGAAAGGTGTGTAGGTTATGGTAACTGTTCAGATGGAAGAAAAAGGAATTTTTGATCAATTTGAGAAGTGGTATATTGATCGTCATGAATATGCCAAAGCATGGAAACAAAAGACTGGTGGTAAGGTAATGGGGTATTTCTGTACTTATGTGCCAGAAGAAATACTATATGCCGCAAATATACTTCCAGTTCGGATTTTAGGTAGTCATGAACCTCAAGATGTGACTGAACCCCATATTTTTGCTATGTTCTGTCCATTTTGTCGTGATTGTCTTGCTCAAGGATTAAAGGGCCGTTTTGATTACCTAGATGGCATTATGATTGCTCAAAGCTGTCTTCATATTCGACAAGCATACACAAGCTGGGATCTTCATATTCCAACAGAATATAGCTATTATTTACCTCATCCAATGCATGTTCAAAGTCCTCACGCTGTCCCTTATTTACGAGAGGAGTTAATTCAATTTAAGAAATCTATTGAAGATTGGATAGGTAAACCTATTACTGATGAAGACTTAAAACGTGGAATTGAATTAATGAATGCAAATCGACGTTTAATGAAGCAGGTTTATGAGCTGAGAAAGAAATCAAATCCATCCCTTACAGGATTGGAAGCTATGTATATGGTAGTATCAAGCCAGATGACAGATAAAAATGAGCATAATCGTGAACTAGAAGCTTTGCTTCCAAAACTTACCACACGTGATATTGGGGAGTCAGGTGAAAGATTAATGATTATTGGGTCTGAAGATGATGATACGAAGTTTATAACAATGGTTGAAGGATTAGATGCAACTTTTGTGATTGATGACCATTGTACAGGAACACGTTATTTCCAAGAAGAAGTAAATACTTCTACAGATTTAATGACTGCAATCGCAAAACGTTATGTGGATCGTGTACCTTGTCCTAGCAAGGACTGGCCGAACCGTACTAGATTGGACTATATATTACAATTAGCCAAGGAATATGATGTGCAAGGGGCAATTTTGATTCAGCAGAAATTCTGCGACCCCCATGAGCTAGACATCCCAATAATTAAGGAAAAACTGGAAGATAATGGGATTCCTACTTTATTCCTTGAATTCGATGTTACCGTCCCAATTGGGCAATTTAAAACTCGTGTAGAGGCATTTCTTGAAATAATACGAGAGGAGGATTTATTTTAGGAGGAATAACTATGAGTTCAGTAAAATATCCGAAAGAGCAATTAAAATGTTGGGGTAAAGCAAAAACCCTTCGTGAGAATTACTACAGGGATTATGCTGAAGCTCACGATAAAGGTGGAATTCGATGGGCAGGAGGTGCGTGGTCATTTGATGCAATTCCATCTGGATTAGGGGAAGATGTATGGTGTTTAACGGGTGAACCTTATGGAGCAACTGTAGCTTTTAACAAAGATTTAGCTTTAGAGTGCCAAGAAGCCATTGAAACCAAGGGATTTGCAAGAGATCTTTGTTCTTATATGCGAAATTATTGGGGGTCTGTTATTCTCAATAAATATGCTTGGCCAGAATTTTCAAAGGAATTTCCAAAACCTGATTTTATGTGGCAGGATCACATTTGTTGTTCTCATGCGAAGTGGTATCAGGTCGCTAGTGATCTCGAGGGTGGGATTCCAATGTTTAGCGTTGATGTATCGGTTGGCCCTTATGAAGGATTAACAGAAAGCAAAATTAATTATATTGTTGGTCAAATGCATGATGGTATTAAATGGCTCAAAAAACAGACTGGTAGGGAATATGATGATGAACTGCTAATTAAAGCCGTTTATAATGAATTTAGGAGTTGTCATTATTGGGCAGCTATCTGTGAGTTAAATAAAACTATCCCAGCTCCCTTAGATGAAAAAACAATGTACTCATTGTATGTACTTGGCACCTTAAGAAAATCTTCACAATGGACCGCAGATTTCTATGAAAAAGAACTCTATCCTGAAGTAAAAAGTCGTGTGGAACGAGGAATCGCTGCTGTAGAAAACGAACAGTGTCGTATTATGACTGATACCCAACCTCCATGGGCATTCCTCAAAGTATTCCGTTATTTAGAGAAATACGGATGTGTTTCAATAGGTAGTCTGTATACTTTTTCACTAATCGGTCTCTGGGAGGATAAGGAAGATGGAACATGGGGGCCAAGAACAATTCCTGATATTGAAATAACAAACCGTGATGAAGCTCTGCGAGCTCTTGCGGAGTGGAATTTAAGTAAACCTGAATGGCAACATTTCTATCACCCGAAATTAAAATCTGAGATGATGATAAGAATAGCACGTGAATGGAAACTAAATGGAGTTTTACTGCATTTCAATAGAGGCTGTGAAGGTTTAAGTCTTGGAATTGCAGAAAATCGTTTAGCGATACAGAAAGCAGGTTTTCCTGTAATGCCATTTGAAGGCAATATGGGTGATGAAAGAGAATTTGATCTTACAAAGACGATGATTCGAATAGATGCATTCATGGAAAGTCTTGGAATGAAAAAACTAGTGGAGTAGATAATTAAAGCTAAACCAGTGGTGATAACTTATGACGACAATTGGAATTGATTTAGGTGCTAAAAACACTAAAGTAGTGGTTATAAAGGATAGTAAAATTCTAGCTACTTCCTCAGTTTTGAGTGGATTTGATCAAAGTGCCTCTGCAGAAGAAGCACTAAAAAAAGCATTGAATAAGGCTGGAATGACCCGAGAGGAGATTAAACACATCACAGCAACAGGAGCAGGAATGGATGCAATTTCTTTTGCTAGTGATAAAGTAACTGAAATAAGTGCAAATGCACGTGGAATATCCGCAATCTTTCCTACTGTTCGTACTGTAATAGATGTAGGAGCTGAAGAAGGTCGAGCAATTCGATTAAAAGAGGATGGAAAAGTTATTGATTTCGGGATAAATGAAAAATGTGCAGCTGGAGCAGGTGCTTTCACAGAGGCAATGGCGAGAGCATTAGAAGTAGATCTGGAAAAAATGGGAGAAATGTCATTGAAATCTTCAAAAGCTGTTCCTATGAATGCTCAGTGTACGATCTTTGCAGAATCCGAGGTCGTTTCATTAATACACCAAAAAACTCCAAAAGAAGATATTATTAGAGCGGTTCATGATGCCATAGCTGACCGAATTACTAGCATGGCTAGAAGAGTCGGAATTGAAAAAGATGTAGCACTAGTTGGTGGTGTTGCAAACAATATTGGCTTCATTGATTCAATGAAAAGAAATTTAGGATTTGAGGTTCTTGTACCAAAAGATCCTGTTGCACCTGAATTTATTTCAGCATATGGTGCTGCTCTTATAGCGCAAGATAAAGTTATTGGAGGCTAGAATGATGGTTGAATCAGAAAAAACAGAATATTGGAGATGGACTGAATCACGATGGACTAATCCTGATCTTGATTGGAGAAATGGAGATATAATATCTGCTGGAGTAGATGTGGGTTCAGTAAGTACTCAATCTGTTGTGATGATTGATGGCCAAATTTATTGTTATGCAAATATGAGAACAGGAAGCGATAGCCCTGATAGTGCAAATAGGTCCATGAAATGGGCACTAGAAGGAACAGAACTTCCCTTGGATAAAATTGAATACACAGTTGGCACAGGATATGGACGTGTTAATGTTCCTTTTGCACAAAGAGCCATCACAGAAATAGCGTGCCATGCTCGTGGAGCTAATTACATGTATGGTCCTACAATTCGTACTGTATTAGATATGGGGGGTCAGGATTGCAAAGCAATTCGTTGTGACGAACGTGGTAAAGTTACTGCTTTTCTAATGAACGATAAATGCGCAGCAGGTACGGGTAGAGGCATGGAAGTTTTTGCTGATCTTCTCCAAGTTCATATTAATGATGTAGGCAAAATGTCACTAGTTGATGAAGAACCAGAACCAGTGAGTAGTACTTGCGTAGTTTTTGCGAAGTCTGAAGCTGTTGCATTATTACGTAAAGGATGGTCTAAAGAAATGGTTTTAGCAGCTTATTGTGGAGCAATGGCACATCGTGTTGTTACTCTTTTAGAACGACTTGGTGTGGAGAATGATTTTGCTATTACTGGAGGAATCGCTAAAAACATCGGGGTAGTTTCACGAATTGAAAAAGAATTAAAGATAACAGCTCCTGAGCCAAGTATAGATCCACAACTTGCTGGTGCAATTGGTGGAGCATTGTTTGGAAAAGCTTTAGTCGAAAAAAGTAGAAAATAGAGGAAATTGATTTTCATACATTAATTATTTAAAGTGAATTTAAAATGAAAGCAAATTATGGGTATAAAGATGGTTCAGGGGAATATTATATCACCATCGACACCGAACTCTGTAATGGATGCGCTAAATGTGTCGAAGCTTGCCCTGAAAAAGTATTGGAAGTGAGTGAAAATGAATTAGATCCTTTGGTTGAGGATCTAGTTGCACGGGTAACTGAGGAGCACCGAAAGAAAATTAAATATTCATGTGCTCCTTGTAAACCCGTTACAGGACGAATAGAGTTGCTGTGTGTTCAAATTTGCGATCCTGGTGCTCTTTCACATTCTTGGTGAAGAATTTTTAATACATCTATCTCCTTAATGATATTGACTTCATCAAATTCATAGAAAAGCATGTTTTGGGAGCTTAAGTAAATGGAAAAAGTCTCTCTCAAGATAAATGGGACTGAGTATATTGTTGAAAAAGGATTATCGATTTTAAAAGCTGCTGAAGGCGTTGGAGTTTATGTACCTAGACTATGTTCACATCCTGATTTATCATCCGCTCATGGACTAAAACCTGTTGAAACTGTCTTTCGAGGAAATATTAAATATAAAAATGAAGTATCAAATCCATTACAAGAACATGAAGGTTGCCAGTTATGTGTTATAAAGATAGAAGGTGAAAGTCAACCAGTAACCTCATGTAACTATTTTATTAATGAAAATCTCACAATTTGGACAGACACCTCCGAAATCAAAGATTTTCGGAGAGAAAAACTAAAGGACATTCTCTCTAAGCACCGTCATGCCTGTTTAACTTGTGCTCAGCAAGAAGGATGCAGTCGTGAACCTTGTTCAACTAATGTCCCAGTTGAAGAGCGTTGTTGCCCAGAATTCGGAAGATGTGAATTACAGAAAGTTGCAGAGTATATAGGAATACGAGAAGATACACCACGATATATCCCTCAACCAATAACGATTCTCGAGGATGAACCTCTTTTTATAAGAAACTATGAACTTTGTATTGGTTGTACGCGATGTATTAGAATATGTCGAGATGTTAGGGGAGTTGATGCACTTGGTTTTGTTTTTTCTAACGGAGAAGTAATTGTTGGAAGTATAGCATCGACTCTAAAAGAGTCAGGATGCAAATTCTGTGGGGCTTGTGTTGAAGTTTGTCCAACGGGGGCTTTATCAGACAAGGATATATTATGGGCTGATAGAGAGAATGCTCTCGTTCCCTGTCGAACTACTTGTCCTCTGGAAGCTGATGTTCCCAGATATATTCATCATATTGCCGAAAGGAACTTTGATGAAGCAGTTGCAGTAATTCGTGAAAAAACTCCTCTACCGCATGTACTCGGAAGAATCTGTTTTCATGTATGTGAGGAGAAATGTCGTCGAACTCAAATTAATGAACCAATTGCTATATGTGCACTCAAAAGGTTTGCTTTGGAGAACGATACAGGAGTTTGGAAATCAAAAATTATATCCTCTCCTACAACTGGTAAAAAAATAGCTATTATTGGAACAGGTCCAGTTGGATTAACTGCTGCTTATTATCTAGCTAAAAAAGGTCATACAACGACTGTATTCGAAGCAGAACCAGAACTTGGAGGAATGATGAACCTTGGAATTCCTAAATATAGATTACCTCGTGATATTTTACAAAAAGATCTTGAGCATATCTTGAATATGGAAGTTGAATTTAAAACAAATTATACAATTGGGAAGCAACTAACCCTCAATGATTTAAATTCCCAAGGTTATGAAGCAATTTTACTAGCAGTGGGAGCTCAAAATGCAAAAAAACTACAAATTGATGGTGTAGAACATGAAGATGTTTTGTGGGGATTAGAATTCCTCAAAAAAGTTAATCAAAATAAAGAAGTGAAAATTAAGGATCATGTCCTAGTTGTAGGTGGAGGAGACGTAGCTATGGACGTAGCATTAACAGCGTTACGCCTAGGTGCTAATACAGTTCAAATAGCATGTCTAGAGTCTAGAAAAGAAATGCCAGCTCATGAATGGGAAATAAAACAAGCTTTAGAAGAAGGAATTGAGCTCAATTGTTCATGGGGACCAAAAAGAATATTAATAAAAGATGGAAATGTAATTGGGACTGATTTAATTAAATGTATGAGTGTTTTTGACAATAATGGGAATTTTAATCCATCTTTTGATGAATCAACCACAAAGACTATAAGTGCAGATATAGTAATTATGGCGATTGGACAATGTCCTGATTTAACAATTCTTGGACCAACGAATAATGTTAATGTTTCCCCAAGAGGACTGATAATTATTAATAAAAAAACTCTTGAAACTACAATACCAGGAGTTTTTGCTGGGGGCGAAGTCACAGAAGGACCTATTTCTGTTGTTCAAGCCATTGAAATAGGTCGAAAAGCTGCATCTTCGATCGATATCTATTTAGGAGGGACTGGAGAGATTGATGATTTATATAGTAAAAATCTCCCTTCAAACCCATGGTTAGGTCGTGATGAAGACTTTTTTGACAAAGAAAGGGTAATTATGCCTAGTTTACCTTTATCTGAATGCTTAAATAATTTTGATGAGGTAGAAACTGGATTTACTGAAGAAATGGCAGTGGAAGAAGCAAAGCGATGTTTGAGATGTGATTTAAGGTTAGAAATTTCATCTGTGACTCTTCCTCCTGAAAAATGGATAGAATTTACAGAGGAAAATGTCAATAATGTCCCTGAAACTGAAGGTGCGATACAACTTCTTGATGAAGATAAACAAGTAATTTTAATTCAAGGAACTCCAAACCTTCAGCAAACACTTAAAGAACACTTAAATTCCAATATCAAAGCAAGATATTTTGGATTTAACGAAGATCCAATGTACACAAAGAAAGAAAGTGAATTATTACAACAATTTATGCAGCAATTTGGAAGAATGCCTGAGAGAAATGAAATACTCGATGATGAGCTTTTTTAAAATTAAAAATCTATAGGATGAATTTAAAACGCTTAATGATGGAAATAATAAGAAAAGTATGCTATTAGAAAAAGAAGGATGGGAAAGGAGATTTACCATTGAAGGCCATCGTATCCAAGAATATAAAGAATTGTATGAATCATTAAATCTAGAAGTCAGAATCGAACCAGTTATACCTAGTGAGATGGAAGGATGTAGTAATTGTTATGAAGTTGAATGTGATAAGTACAAAGTTATTTACACAAGAGCAAAAGAAAAAAATGAAAAATTATGAATAATTAAAGATGATTTAGATTAATTTAGTTATTAATCTCTTTAAGATTATATAGTCTTTTAACATAGGGTTAGTTATGAAAGTTACATGCTCGAATATATAATTAAAAAGGAAAAGGCGATTAGATTTAACACATTAAGGTGTTTAAACTGAAATTAAAAACTACACAAGATATTATTCAATTCCTTAAGCTGTATATCCCTTCTATAGCCTTAGGTACAGCCTTAGAACTCGGGATTTTCTGGCAATTGTCGAAAAAACCCCATAATGCAGAAAAAATTGCAGAGATGAATAGTATTCCTATTCATCGAAGTCAAGCATTACTTGAATTGTTAACAAAACTAGGACTTTTAGAAAAGAAAAATGAAATGTACGAGGCATCAACCATAGCTCAGGAAGCTATTCTAAAGAGATACAGCGCAGAGACTTGGGCTTTCTTTGCAGAGGAATTTCAAGATCATTATCCACTATTAAATGATTTAACGTATAACATATCACTTTCGGACAACCTTTGGAATATGCAGTCAATCAAACCTCCAGATTGGTTTGATCAGCTAAAGAATAACCATGAGTATGCTAAAAAATTTACATACGGATTGTATGAATATCATCTTTCATTTGCTAAGAAATTTGCACAGATTTTTGATATATCAGGAGTAGAGAAAATGATGGATATAGGAGGGGGATCAGGAGTTATTTCATTGGAGTTATTAAAAAGTCATTCACAAATGAAAGCAGTTGTAATTGACATTGAAAACGTATGTAAATATGGTAGAGAAATTGCAGCCAAAACACCAGTAAACGAGCGAATTAGTTATGAGGTACATGATTTTTTAAAAGATGAACTACCTAAAGGATTTGATTTAATAATCCAATGTGACGCAGGTATTTATAGGGAAGATTTTTTCAAGAAATTAAGAAAATTATTAATCAAAAATGGCCGTTTAGTCATAATTGCAAATATTAATGATGATAGTGCCTATTTACGTTATCCGAATTGTCAAGAATCGCTATATATGGCAATAAATCGATTTTGTTCCTCATTAGAAGTTCCTAGTATTAAACACTTTCCACTAACTATAGAAAATGTAAAACAATTTCTTCTCTGGGGAGGATTTCAGAAAGTAAAATATGATATTTGGGATAGAGGAGAGGTTATTATCCAAGCTTTCAGTTAAGAAAAACAAAATAATGGTCAATCATTGCTTTTGTTTTAAAAAGAATATACTACAAAATATGCCCCGAACACTTAATATAATACTATTCCAAATTTTATAAGATGAATCACACAATATAGGTCAAGGAAACTTGTTACAAAGATTCTATAAGAGCTAAAAGAGATGACCTAAATAGATGATTAAGATGATGATAGAAAAACAATTCATGGAGAATCTTCTCGATTTGCTCGAGTGTAATTGTAATTAAATAGTAAATCTTCAATAAATTTGAGAGATGTGTTCTAATGGTTTATGAGAATATTGTGTTTAATGCTTTATTTTATACGACAATTAGTACTGCATATCTTTTTATTTTAATGATTATCTTCAATCCACGAATATGGGGTTATCAAGATTATCCAGAGAAAATCAAGGAAAAAATACCCCCACAAACTCGAAGAGAAAGGATTACAGCAGGTTTGGTGGGTATACCTTGGTTTCTTTTCATTTTAGCATATCCTCTGATCTCTACAATTTTCTTAGAAAATGAGTTTAAAGATGAAATTCCATTCGAAATAGCTTTTTTTAACATATTCTTCATGGTTTTTTTGTTTTTTCTAGTTGATCTAGTAGTACTAGATTGGTTAATTATCAGCAAAATTACCCCAAAGTTTGTAATTATTGAGAGTACAACTCCTGAAGATTATAAAGATTTTTCTCATCATTATAAAGGTCATCTTATTGCTGCCATCCCTTTAATCTTTGTTTGTGTCATAATTTCTGCATTTATTGTATTATTTTAGTGTCCCTTATTGCTGTCCTTATCAAAAGTGAACATCTATCAGAAGTGTTCTTCTAATTCTCATGAGTTTAGTAAGAGAAGATAAACTCAATTTTCAACTGGAATACTTAGTGACCACATTCCACCAGCAAAAAAACAAATATTTAGGAAAATATTGTAAGGGAATCCAGAAATAAAGGATATTAAACTATCCATGATAAACCAAAAAATAAAGGCAATAGATAGAACTTTCTTACTTTCCACTGAATAATTGAAGGACAGATGATAACCCATCAAACCCCAAGCTGTTAACATGGAACCTGCCATAGTAGCAAAAAATCTGATAGAATTCAGTCCCTCTTTTGTTAATTCTTCCATGGTCATATCTGGGGATAATAAATAAAATAAACTAAGAGCTTCAGGAAATAGAAGTGCGATAAAACAGGTTGCAACACCAGAGACCATCATAAATAATGAAAACCATTTTAATCGGATATTTTGACTCATAATTTTAAACATAAAATTTGTTTTAATAAATGTATTGTACTGACGAAGAAACGACTAATTAAGATTTAAATCAATCAACCTCTGCTACAAACTTTAATAAATTTTAATTTATTTCTTAGGATTCAAATAACGTATCAGTTGTTATTTCTTCAGTCTTTTTGGAATTAATCAAGAAATTACCCGCCTTTTTTACTTGAATTAAATTACTTACATGTATTTCAACAAGTGATGATTTTGATACTACAATATTCTAATTCTATCCCAAGTTAAGAAAAGCTGTGATGTTTCTAATGAAATATCTACACTAAACTGCTTGAGATAACCAAAAATATTAAAGAAAATTCATTAAGTTACCTTTTTATGAAATCCCTTTACCTTGAGGAATATGATGCGTTAGTAAGCTACTACGATCTAGGCGAGGGCGAAAATATTCTCGTATATCTTCCAGGGCTCAATTCTCCAGCTATGCCTCTTTTTGCTGATATGGTTTACCATCCTTTGCTTTCTGGATATCGATCTATCTTGATTGATTACCTTGGTTGTGGGATGAGCGAGTCTCCTGTTGGCTTTAATTATGATATGGAATCTCACGCTAAGGTAGTCTTGCGAATTTTAGATTATGAAAAAATCTCATCTTGTATTGTTTTTGGTCACAGTATGGGAGGTACTGTAGGGATTTATCTAGCGGATATACAACCTGATTTGGTCACAAAATTGGTAGTAGCTGAAAGTAATCTTTTTCCTGGAGGAGGTGTTGGAACCAAATGGATTACCAGTTTCTCTGAAGAGACTTGGATTGAAAAAGAATATCCTAAATACATTAAAATATTAAAAAAACAAGCGAGAGAAGGAAATTCCCTTAGTACCTTAATAAATGCTCTCTGGAGAGCTGCTGATCCGAGAGGAATCTATTTGAGCGCGTTATCATTAGTAAACCTTCCTGTTACATTTCATAAGAAGTTTTATAATTTAACAATTCCAAGGTATTTCCTTTATGGTGAGGAAAATTTTCCAAAAGGATCATCAGAAGTCACTCCAGACATTCCAGATCCAGAGGAATTACAGAGATATGGAATAGAACCCTTTATATTACCCAATTCAGGACATTTTATGCAAGTGGATAACCTACAGGGTTTCATTGACCTCTTACATCATTGTTTATTATAAAACCTAAAGGAACATCCAAGAGATTGAGGAAATAATTCTAATAGAGGATTAAGTTAATGCTTCGTTATTTCTATAATACAATTTAATATTTCGATTCAAGGGCTTTAACATAGGTGGTTGTTGCCTCATTCAATGGTACAGGAATCTTGAATTTTTTGCCAAGTTCGACGATTTTACCATTTAGGAATTCTATTTCAGTTGGATTTCTGTTTTCTATGTCTATTAGCATTGAGGGTTTATGGTGTCCTCCTTTCGATAAGTAATTCATACATATCTCATGAAAATCTGATCCAAACTGAATACCCATCGCTTCTGTAACTTTTATTCCTTCTTTAATAATTCCACTTGCAAGGTGATTTGTCTCTTCAAACTCCATGGCTTCTCGCATGGTTTGTCCAGTTATTGCACAAACAGGAGCAAGGGCAGCATTTAAAATCACTTTTTTCCATACTGCATGTTGGATATTTTCGTGAAACTCGGTTTTAAAATCTGGAGAAGAGATTAATTGAGCAATACTGCGAGCTATTTCATTCTTTTCTGGTACTACTGATCCTACATAATTTGGGGGGTTGAAAAACGTCATGTCAATAATACCAGGTTTAAGAATATTTCCAGCATAATTGATTACATTTCTAAAAGATCTTCCCGCTCCGAATGTTTCGACAAGAATTTCCTCATTTCCAGCACCATTTTGGTGAATTACAACAAGAGCTTCTTCGGATATTACTTTTGCTAAATCTTGAACTACATTTCTCAGATATGGTGTTTTAACACTTATAAAAATAAGATTTACATCAATATTTTTTAATTCCAATGTTGATACCTTTAGGTGATCATCATCAAACCGTATTTTCAAGTTTGATACCCCCATAATTTGAAGACCATAATTTCGGATTGCATTAATGTGATCTTTCCAGATATCAACAAGTGTAACCTCAACATTTTTTTGGGCTAAGAAAGCCCCAAGAATACCTCCTGATGGCCCTGCTCCTATAATTGCAACTTTATAATTATCTAAAGTCATTATCATCACACTTTTCAGTGATAAGCTTGAATATATTTCCTTTTCTCTGAAAATATTGAGAAGAAATCATTGCTTCTTAAATAACCCAATTTCCATTGTATTTCAAGAATTGAATATACTACCTTAGGTTCATGGTATAAATAAATATCGTGCAAAATTTATCTATGAATCAGATTCAAGAGCAAACAATGCTGCACCTAATGCTACAAAAAACTGTGGTGAGGGAGGTACCAATACTGTTTTACCTAGTTCCTCATTAAAAATATCAATAATGACTGGATTATGAGCAACTACACCACCAGTCACTACTACGTCATCATCAATTGTATCTATCTCAATAACCCGTTTAACAATGCTATGGTACGCCCCACGAATCATATCTTCTATTTTAGCACCTTCTCTTATACGAGTTAAAATTTCTGTACCTGCAAAAACAGTACAATAGCTACTTATATTTTCTGGATTTGATGAATTGTTAGCTAAACTATTCAGATCAGCAGATGATACTCTTAGCTTTAATGCCAGTTCTTCTAAAAATGTACCTGTACCTGCAGCGCATTTCCTATTCATTTTAAAGTTTGCCCGTTTTCCATAACGAACTTTAATTATTTTGGTATCTTGTCCACCGATATCGATTATTGTAAGCGTTTTATCAGGATAAGTGAAACTAGCTGCCTTAGCAGAACAACTAATTTCTGTAATCTTTGAAGGAATTATATGATCTAAAAAGAAGTTATTTCGTCCAAATCCCGTGCAAACCATTTTTTTTACATCAAAAAGATTTGAATTCTTAGGTAAAGCTGCGTAAAGCGTCTTTTCAGCAGCAAGCTGTAAATTGACTCCTGAAAAGTCAACATTCGTACCACATATCTCCTTATTTTGATTTAATAAGATGGTTTTTGTGAATGATGATCCAATATCAATTCCTGCATAAAGCGGATTCAAAGACATAATTTAGTCTCCTTAATATAAGACAAATTCAATCTATTTAATTTATAATCCAGAAAGTTGTTCTATAAAAGCCTCAATATTTGTTCTCGTCTGCTCCTCACTATATACGTTAAGATCATTAAGATCAGCATCAATTACTAGGTTTGGTATATTAGTATGTTCTTCTAGTCGTTTTGGCATACCATATTGAGTATTTGAATTGTTTGGACATGTTCTTGCATTATGAAAAATAACTCCATCAATATGAAATTCTTTGATCATGTCCTTCAAATAGTTTATTTTCCCTATTTCGGATTTATTAATAAAAAGATTTGTGTAAGCTTTCGCCATACTTAAAAAAGGGTCATTTTGATTAAAATCAGTGAATATCCAGCTATTACAGTATGTTGATGCAACTACACATGTTTTTAAATCGTAAAATTGGTCAGATAGTGATCGTAATTTTCCCCATATCGGCATCCCATCCCAAAATATCCGAAATTTCTCATCCAAAACAGCAGATATATTCTGTTTGATTCGATCTTCAAGTTCTGTTTTTAATAATTTATAGTAATCAATGGCTATCTGATTACCCCGTAACACAACTGCTGGTAACATATGAATACAACCATCAAAGAAAGTCAGTGGAGAGGGAATATTATCAGCTTTTTTCAAAACATCTAACCAGAGGTTGCTACATTCTCGGGAGAGACGTACTTTTTCCTCTAATTTGATTTTTTCAAACGAGGAGTCAGTTATCTTCTCTAAATGTTCAGCTATCTCCTTCATCTGTTCTGCTACAGTATTAATGTGAATTTGATTGAGCTCTATAATAAAACTAGGAGAATTGATTCCGAAAATAGGGACACTAAACTCTTTAGCATAAAAAGAAAACCAATCTTGAACGTCTCGACATTGATTTGTATTAAAAATTAGAACATCTGGTTTGGGAATACTTTTTATTCCATAAGCTTTCGTAAATGGAGTTTCTTTGTTTAAGTATGCACCTATATCGCTAGTAAGATAACTACAAATTTCGGGGGAGTAACCTATTGCAACAGAAGCAGGAATATAATTATTTGCGGTCCGACTTGCTCCCAGCATAGCAGCATGGTTTTCTGGATAATAAACTTCGAAATCCATGGCTAAAAGTAATTCTGCTGGTCCTACACTAGAACACCAAGCAATTTTTCTTTTGGGATCCTTTGAAGCTTCTTCCAATCCTTTGTAATATTCCTTCGAAATTCTACGTAGTTCTTCTGATGAATTTATTGGTGGACTTTTTGTCATATTAATCAAATTTCCAGAATAATTGGTTAATATTTTTAGGCTTTAATTTCAAATATCTAGAACTTACCATATAAAATCTACTACCGAGAGACAAGCTAATCATTTTATAGCAGCTTAAGACTTTCTTTGTACCTCTTAGGCAATGATTGATACATCTTAGTTGCCCACCAATTATATTCCAACTGTTCGCTGGATGTTTTTCCTATTACTTTTCCTGGAACTCCCACAACGATACTATTAGCTTCAATTACTGTTCTACGGGGAACAACACACCCCTCCCCTATAACACATTCATCCCCTATTTGCGCCCAGTTACCAATCACAGCATTCATGCCTATAAGAACATGTTCTCCTAATTCTGATTGGTGAATTACCGCCCCATGTCCAATATGGCAATTGTTCCCTAAAATGGTTTTTTCTTCAGGAACGGAATGTATTACACAATTGTCTTGAACATTGGATCCTTCACCAATTTCAATAATGCCCCAATCCCCTCTCAGTGCAGCATTAGGACCAATAAAGCAATTATTTCCAATAGTTACATCTCCAATAACTATTGCTGATGGGAAAATATAGGCAGATTCAGCAACTTTAGGTTGTTTGCCTTCAAATTCATAAAGAACCATATTTATCACTTGTAATGATTGTAAATTTTTAATCTACTATGTATATGACTGTCTCACAATAAGATGCACTTAAAATTTTCGTATAATAATCTTGGGTGGTGAACCGTTCATGTTCAAAAATTTATCATTTGAAGTTTCTTCTGACCAAATTGTTAATGTCACCTTTATTCGTGAAGCAGCTCTTAATGCCATTAATGTTGAAACATTAGAAGAATTAAAACATGTAGTAGATCAACTAGAGGAAGATATACAGAAATTTCGTGTATTAGTCTTTAGGGGAACAGGAAGAGCTTTCGTAGCTGGTGCTGATATTAAAGAATTCAAAGATATTTCTATATGCGATATTAAGATGCTCACTATTAGATTCCAGAAGATTGTGACTAGAATAGAAATGCTTCCTATTCCAACAATAGCTGTAATAAATGGTTTTGCCTTTGGAGCTGGTTGTGAATTAGCCATGGCTTGTGATTTTCGGATTGCATCGACAAAAGCTGTATTTGGTCAACCTGAAATTAAACTTGGATTGATACCTGGAGCAGGTGGGACTCAACGTCTTCCTAGGCTTATCGGTAAGACCCGAGCAAAAGAAATGATTCTTCTTGGTGATAATATCAATGCTGAAACAGCCATGAATATCGGGCTTGTGAATAAAGTTGTTTTACCAGAAGATCTAGAATCTACAGTTGATGAGCTTGTTAAACGTCTAGCATTCGGTCCACGTTTTGCCATATCACAGGCTAAAGAGGCTATTGATCGCGGTACGGAAATGTCGTGGTTTGATGCGATTCAGATGGAAGCCAATCTCTGTGCTCTCTGCTTCACTCATGAAGATCTTCAGGAAGGTGTAAATGCTTTTCTTGAAAAAAGAAAAGCTAAGTTCAAGTAGGATCTAATAGAAAATTTTTCTTTTAAATATTAAATATTTAGTTTAAAAGTTACAATATTATAAAATTTATTTATCTGATCTGCATTTGACGATATCTTCAACGTTAAAACACTTATTGCATGAGATACAATCAACTTTTTTTTTACCATCTTTAAATTTTAAAATAAGGTCAGGTTCTCTAATAAAGGGTCGAGATATTGAAATAAAATCAGCAAAGTTGTCCCGAATTCGTTGCATCGTGGTAAAATATCGGAATCCTCCAACCACACTTACTGGCATATCCCCAACTTGCTTTTTTATTTTCTCTGCAAACGGAACAAAATAGGTCAATTCTTCATCTTCAATTATTCGTGTTGATTTCATTCCACTAACTTCTAATGTGTCCACTCCTTCCTCAGCTAACCATTTTGCTACTCTAGTACCCTCCTCAATTGGAAATCCATCAATTGGGTCATCTGATCCGTTCATTTTTACTAATATAGGAAAATTTACTCCTATTGAATCACGAATTCCACGATAAATATCTAATAAAAAAGAAGCTCGATTTTCCAAAATTCCTCCCCAAGTATCCTCTCTCTTATTAGTACGTTTTGATAAAAATTGACCAAGTAAATAGCCATGAGCAGCATGAATTTGAATACCATCATATCCTACTTTTTTAGCTCTCTTTGCAGCAGATTTAAAGTCAATTATGACACTCTCAATATCATCATTAGTCATTTCAACCGCTTTTTTTCCATCAAGTATGGATGGTGCTTTTTTGCTAACTGAATGTATACCTCCGTGGTTTAATTGAGCAATAATTATAGCTAAGTTCCCTGAATCATGTACTATTTTCGTTAGTTGTTTAAGTTGCTTTAGATGGGAATTTTGAGATATTCCAGCCATTTTATCATGTGCTTTTCCTTCTTCCGAGATATATAAATGTCCTTGAATAATAACTCCGATTTCATTTAAACTTAATTGACGATATAACTCGAAATAAAGAGGTGTAATAGTTCCGTCTGAATTTGCACCGAACTCAGCTGTTGCTGATCGAATAAAACGGTTTTTCGTTTTTAGTTTTCCGATTTTTCCTTCTGTAAACATGATTCTATCTTCCTAGTTCATCTTGTAATCATTTAAATATATTTATCGTTCTAGTAAACTATTTCTTGAATATATTTGATTACGAAATTATTGTTTGTATTTTTTATTTGAATTAATTAAACTAGTTCAGAAATATTGGTTAGGAATAGAAAAATAATACAATTTTTTGGGTAAAATTCGAATAGTTAGATGAATAGATTATAAATTTATCATTTAAAATATTAATCTGATAACTCATGAAAAACATATGGAAGCCTGCTGTTTGCCATGGAATAGGGAAAGCTAGGTTTGAGGGATGGTACTATAAAATTGTTGACAGACTGAAAAAGCATAGTTTTGCCATTATTCCAGGTTTTTCTTCTGGCGAACCAGCTCAAGCTTTTATCCAAATATTTGATGGTTTAACAAATCAATACACTTTTATTAGCTATCCATTAGAAGAATTTATCTATCATAAAGATTTTTTTGAGGTTTCAATAGGAAAAAACTATTTTTCCCAAGATAAAATAAAAATGGGTATAGAGAATCAACAGCTTCATATAGAGGGCGAAATCTCTTTTTCAAGTCATATCCCCTGGCCTGTGACACGATTTACGCCTGGGGCTATGGGACCATTCGCTTTTCTTCCTAGGATGGAGTGTTCGCATGGAGTTTTGAGTTTTAATCCTAAAGTTTCAGGTAAATTGTTAGTAAATTCTTTCCCTATCATATTTGACGGTGGAAAGGGGTATATTGAAAAAGATTGGGGGAGATCCTTTCCCCAAGCATGGATTTGGATGCAATCGAATCATTTTCCAGATGAAAACATTTCATTTATGGCTTCGATTGCTAAAATTAAATATTTAGGACAACAATTTACAGGCTTCTTAGCAGGGTTCTTATTAAATGGAGAATTATATCTATTTTCCACTTATAACCGTACCAAATTAGATCAACTAATAATAAAAGATAATTATGTCTCATTTATTTTGAGAAAAGGGAAGGTGAGAATTAATGTTGAAGCAGATCAGAGGAATAAAACAAGGATTAAAGGACCTGTTTCTGGGAAAATGGTTGGGAAAGTCTTAGAAAGCTTAACTTCATCAATATCAATCGATTTTGTTGATTCTAAGAAAGGATTAGAATACAAAGGGATTGGAGATATGGCTGGTTTAGAAATTATGGGACAATTAAAAGATTTTATATAGAAAAAAAAGGGGTAGAAAGAGAATGCAATTATCTCTTTCGTTTTTTGAGAAGGATCATAGGAATAAAGATCAGAGGCAACATGAAAAACTCAAAACCAGGTGTAAGATCGATTGTTGGTTCAGTGGTACGTGGGGGTTCAGTTGAATCTGTTGTATTAGTTGAAAGTTCAGTGTATACATCGAAGAAGCTATCGATGAAAAATGAATCAGTGTTAGTAGTCACTTTCATCTTAATAGTATAGTTTCCAGCAATTTTGAATGTATATCTAAGTTCGGTTTTCCACTTTTGGCTTGATGGTAGATCGGATATATCTCCATTGAAAATTGTCTCGCTGGTTCCCTCTGGGTCAATCATATGGACTTCTACTGAGAAGCTTTGTGGGAAGTTATAGTGGTTGATAACTCCTACATAGAAATTATGTGTTAATCCTAGTTGAATTTCTTTGATACTATCAATAAATAGTTCTAGATAGTTTAATTCTTGAACTTCCCAACTGCAAGTATGAGTCCATGTTTCCCCTGTTGCAAGCATTACTTTGAAAATAACTTCATAGTATCCATATTGGTTGAATGTGTATTCCAATCCCATTGCCCACCATGAATACATGAATAATGTAATATCGTCGACTAGGAAGAGATCCTCTGTTCCTGATGGAGTATTCATCTGTGCTTGAATTGTAACACCTGCAATGTCATAGCTAAAATTAGAGTATACAATGAAATCCATCCATTTCGTTTCTCCGACTAGTGCATATTGTTCTTGGAAAATTTCCAACCAAAGGAATTCACCGCTAGATTCAAAGACTTCATACCAACACCATGCATCCCACACTTCTCCTTTATCATCTACAAGAGATAAACGGACATCATAATGTCCCACAAAAGAGAATAGATAATCACTGTAATGGATCCAAGAACTATTTGCGGGGAAATAAACAGACGAATTATGGTATAAAACATCTGCATACCCAGATGGATCAATAATTTCTATCTTGATTTCAACCCACATGTCATGGTTAAAATAGGATTCTACATAGAAATCCATCCATCCATAATCTCCGACAATCGCAAAGTTTTCCTGTTCAATCCACAGTTCAAAGTGTTCATAGAATTTTTCAACTTCCCAATAGCACCAAGTTTCCCATGTAACATCCATGTCATCGATTAAAAAGAAATAAACGTCGTACTTTCCTTCATATAGAAAAGTAAATTCAGTTGTATAATTCCACATACCCCAAGCGGGCATATATAGGGTTTCGCTAAGGAAGAGATTTTCATAGGTATTGGGTCCTGTTATCCTTATTCCTACTGTAATATTACTCATTGAATGGTTAAAATAGGAATAGATATAGAAATCCATCCATTTCGTCTCACCAAGATATGCATACCATTCCTGATTGATCCAGAGCTCAAAATATTCTGGAGGTAGGGGGTATACTTCCCACCAGCACCGTTCTTCCCATAAGCCACCTGTTTCGTCCATGACATCAAATCTAACATCATAATTTCCTTCTACTGGAAAAGTATAGTCCAAAGTAATATTCCATCCTGAATAGACGCCAATGATTATCTCACTAGCATTATATAACAGAACTGACACGGGACCAAGAATTTCAACTGTGACACTGACATTCATACTTTTGTTAAAGTATGATTCAACATGGAAACTCATATATCGTTTTTCACCAATTTGAGCATAATTATCTTGTATAATCCATAAATCAAAATATTGTGAAGGTGCTGAAACAATAGCTATATCGTCAATAAGCCATCCTAGATATTCATTAGAGTAATTATCTACTGTATCGAATCGGAATTGAATTTGAATTGCACTAGAATTTCGGTATTGACTGATATCAAACTGATAATGTTCCCAAAAAGGATCTACAGATTTTCCTACAACATAACCGAGATGATTCCATGTCGATCCTCCATCGGAGGTGACAAACACCTGCTTTAGATCATAAGATGTTCCATCTTCAGTATGTGCATAACTCCAGAACTCCAAGAGAATGCGCTCATCTACAGAAAATCCAGCTAGATTAATCGGGCTAGAAGTTAATGTACCTGAATTAATAGTAGTATTACCTAGACCATCATCTGTTGCATAGTTTCCTGTAGTATTACTTCCATACCAAGCGTAATGTGAACCACTTGGTAACCATTGAATCGGATATCTCGAGGTTCCATTATCCTCTAAATGCCATAACCCTGTTGCACTCCATGACGGAAATACAGATCCCTCGAAATCTTCAAAGAGATCATCGGCTAGATCTGCTTGTATAGGGATAACAGAGCTATTTGGTAATAATAATCCGATTGTAAGAAGGGAAAAAAATAATCCAATTTTCAATCGTTTTCTCATTTTTTTACACCAAAAAAACGTCTCAGAAGGACCTCTGAGTACGACTTATCATGTTTTTACGCTCCCTCTTTAATAAATATGTGTGAATTAAACTTCCGCAAATAAATATATAATTTGCGGATAAATTCTCTATTGATCAAAACCAGTTTAGAGGTTATTTGTAAATAATTTGTTCAAATCTGAGACGTTTCGAATTTTGTGATTTTTATCTTTTTAGCTCCCTCGGATTATTTTTGCGAAGTTTTCACCGAATTTTTCCCCATATTTAAGGTCTTGCTCAGAGGGGCCACCTTGAAATTCAAAAGTATCAACTAAATCCCACTTAAGTTTCTCAATATAAGACTCTAGATCACGTTGGGCTCCCCCACTCCATCCAAAACTACCAAATCTAGCTACTTTCTTGTTTATAATCCGCTTATAATTCGCCATTTGTAAAACATATGCCATCGGAGGGAACAGTTTTGTTTCGTAAGTCGGAGTGCCTATTAATACTCCTTGATATTTCCATAAGTAAGGTAGAATGTAACTCACATGGGTTCGAGCTACATCAAAGATATGAATTGGTATTCCTTCTTTAGATACTCCCTGAGCAACAGCGTTCATAACTTTCTCCGTATTTCCATACATAGAAGCATAAATTAGAGTTATTCCTTTCTCTGAGGACTCAGAAGCGTAAGTTGCCCATTTTGAATAAAGGTTAATAATTTCTTCTGGGTGTTTTCGCCATATCAGACCATGAGAAGGCGCAATGATCCTTATTTGTAGAGATTTTAATGCATCAATCGCTTTTAATACAAAACGTGAGAACTTTGCTACTATATTAACATAATAACGGAGTGCTTCTTCTTTATAAAAATCTAGATCTTCATATTCATCATCAAAGATAGCTCCCTTGAGCGCTCCATAACTACCAAATGCATCACAAGAAAATAAAATTTCATTTTTTCGCTCATAAGTAACCATTGTTTCTGGCCAATGAACAAAGGGAGCCTCAAAAAATTCTAACTCATGTATTCCTAGGTTTAATCTATCCCCAGTTTTTACAATAAGAAATTTATCTCCAAATTCAAGCTGGTAATAATCTTCTAGCATTTTCTTAGTTTTTTCTGTCCCCACAAAAATGATATTCGGTGCCAATCGACTCATTACTTTTATCATCCCTGTATGGTCGGGTTCTACGTGATTTACAATAATATAGTCGATTTTTGTAGGATCAATTAATTCCTCAATCTGAGTAAGGTAATCATCAGTCTTGAAACTTTTAACTAGATCAATTAAGGCAATTTTCTCATCCAAAATGATATAGCTATTATAAGAAACCCCTTCTTCACTAATGGGCCATAATCCCTCGAAAAGATCTGTTGTTCGGTCATTAACTCCAGCCCAATAAACATTTTCAGCTATCTTTACAGATACCATTATTTTCACCTAGATAAGAGAATTTTAAATTTAAAAAGGAGGGTAACCAGTGATTACCCATTAAACTAATCTCTTTAAAAACAAAAAAGGATTATAGATATAATTTAATCGATTTTCTCGAAATCTTCTTTGGGTGCTCCACATTCTGGACAAACCCAATCATCGGGCAGTTCCTCAAATGGAGTACCTTCTTCTTCATCATCATAGATATATCCACAGATCATACATTCCCATTTTGCCATATTTTTCACTTCATTGATTTGTTTGCTACATTACCGATTCTATTCATCCGATCCTTAGAAAAACACAAATAGCAGTATTTTTTTTCATATTGATCGAATAAACAGCCCCTACAATACATCATTCTATTCCCTATTTAAAGGTTCTAGAAGCTAACGAGAAGGAGAAAAAATTAGAAATAATAGGAATTTTTGATAAAATGAGTTTAAACATTATAAGGACTGGAAATATTCTAGGAGAGGTTTAATATGCCTAAGAAAAAGCTGAAAAATGATACTGAACCGAAGACATTTGAGTTTCAAGCTGAAATTAAACGAGTTCTTGATATTTTAATTAATAAACTTTATAAAAATCCCGAAATCTTTCTTAGAGAGCTAATTTCAAATTCTGCAGACGCTTTGAATAGAATCCGCATTATTTTACTTAATGAATCTCAGAAAGTACTTGATCCAGAGAAAGAGCTTAATATACGAATTTCTTATGATGAGGATGAAAAAACCCTTACTGTTTCAGATAACGGAATTGGGATGTCTTTTGATGAAATTATTAAAAATTTGGGGACAATTGCTCAAAGTGGTACACTTGAATTCCTTCAACAGGTAGAAAACACTCCAGATGCAGTAAATTTGATTGGTCAATTTGGGGTGGGGTTTTATAGTGCCTTTATTGTGTCAAAGGAAGTGATAGTTCGTTCCAAATCCTATAAGCCTGATGAAAGAGCTGTGGAATGGAAATCAGACGGGTCTGGAAGCTTTGCAGTCACTTATACTGCTAAACAGGAACGAGGTACAGATGTTATCTTATATCTCAAAGATGATGCAAAAGAGTATGCAGATAAATTTAAAATAGAGACTATAATTAAGAAATATAGCGATTTTGTAGGTTTTCCCATCCGTATCGGTGACGAAGAGGCTATAGTAAATCGACAAGTACCTATTTGGCATCAATCTGAGGAAGATATTTCGGATGATGAATATAATGAATTCTATCGACAGGTCAGTATGGATTGGACTGAACCCTATCATAGAATTACTTTAAATGTTGATGCTCCTATACAATTCCGTGCATTACTATTTCTTCCTCAAAGAAGAAGCAGGTATATGACAACTTCCATGTACCAAGATTATGGTTTAAAACTTTATAGTAAAAAGATTTTAGTCCAAGAAAAAGCTAAGGATCTACTCCCTGAATATCTAAGGTTTGTATTTGGTGTTGTTGATTCTGAAGATCTCCCATTGAATGTCTCCAGAGAAGTTATTCAAGTAGATCAGACTATCCGGAGAATTTCTAAGGTGATTGTTGGCAAAATAATCAATGAGCTCGAAAATCTTTCAGAACAGAAAACTGAAGAAGTAGTAATAGAGGAATCAGATGAAGATCAGGAAGTTTCAAAGCCTAGCTTTAATGAATGGTGGGAACAATTTGGAATTTTTATTAAGGAGGGGATAATTCAAGATGAAAAGCAGCGTGAAAAGTTACTTCGATTACTACGAATACATACAACAAAATCGGAAGAAGAGTTTACAACTCTATCAGATTATGTCAAATATATGAAACCAGAACAGTCCGACATCTTTTATCTTTTGGGTGAAAATCTCGGGACCCTTCAAAGCAGTCCACATATTGAATATTACAAGAAGAAAGATCTTGAGGTTATTTTATTCAATGAACCAATTGACTCATTCGTTATGATGAATGTCACCACTTTTAATGAGAAAAGCTTTAAAGCCATCGATCAAGCAGAACCCGAACCAACTAAAGAAGATAAGTCATCTGATACAACATCAGAGAAGAAGGAATCTAGTGAAGAAAAAGAAAGTAAAAAAGATTCATTTCTTAAGTCTCTCGAGTCCATTCTTGGGGAACGTGTAATCGAAGTAAGATATACAGAATTGTTAACAGATAGTCCATGTCGTCTGATCAATCCAAGTGGAATGGGTACGTTCACTCGAGTTATGAAATATATGGATGAGAACTTTATTCCCCAGAAAAAAATAATGGAAATTAATAAATCCCATAGAATAATCAAACAGCTTAAAAAAATGCATAAACGAGATCCAGAGGATCCATTGATCTCTCTTAATGTATTACTGCTATTAGAAAGTCAAGAATTAACTGAAGGCTCTTTAAGTGAACCTACTCAAATGATAAAACGGATTTACGATCTTATGGAAATGTTATTACACCCCAAATAACTATCTTTCCCTTTTTCAAGTGAGGAAAATAATGTGTTTTTAAGTATAGTTGATGAAAGTTCATTATTAATTCCAATTTTTGAAATTGGAATTGTTATCATATTTTCATTAGTTTTAGCTCGAGTCTTGGGTAAACGAGGGATACCTCAGGTATTAGGTCTAATATTTGCTGGTATTGGACTTCAATTTTTAACTCAAAATATCGGATTTCCCACCCCTCCCACTGCAGAACTGCATTATGTTATAACTACTGGTGCATTAGGATTCATAGGATTTTCAATTGGTGCTCATCTTGATTTAAGAAAGTTTCGTGAAGAATCTATCGGATTAACCTTAGTTTTAATAGGTGAAGCTTTTGGTGCATTTATTATTGTTACTCTTGCAATTGGGTTTTTTCTAAAAGATTGGATATTAGCTTTTCTTCTTGGTTCTATTTCTATGGCTACTGCTCCCGCCTCAACATCTGCAGTCATTAATGAATATCGTTCTGAAGGACCACTTAGTCAGCTCATTCTTTTTATTATAGCCTTTGATGATATTTTAGCAATTATTTTCTTTAATATATTTCTTAATTACTCTAAATCATATTTTGTAGGCATTTCATTATCTTTAGTTGAAACAATTTTTCCTATAATACTTGAATTGGCAGGATCTCTTGTATTGGGAATTTTTCTTGCGATATTACTATATCCATTTCATTTCGAAGATGTTTCAGCAAGCCAATCTGCTGAATTTGTATTTCCTGCAATTTTAATCTGTATTGCACTTGCTGGTTTGCTAGGATTTAGTGTAATTTTAAGTTGTGTAACTTTTGGTCTTACTCTCTCAACATTAGCTCGATGTGAGAATAAAGCATGTATAATGGGTGTTGAACGACTATCTTCACCTTTAATTGCGCTCTTTTTTATATTAGTGGGATTTGAAATGGATCTATCGCAATTGATAACGAATACTCTACTTCTTATTCTGATTTATTTCTTTGCGAGAGCTACTGGAAAATTTCTTGGTTCTTATAGTACAACACGCCTTACTAAGATGCCAAAAACAGTTTCAAGAAATTTACCTTTCTCACTACTCACACAAGCTGGAGTGGCAGTAGGTTTAGCTGCACTAGCTTATTCTCAACTTTTTGAGATTGGAATCCCATCAGCTAGTATCACTGCAGTTCTTTTATTAGATATAATTGCTGTCAGTGTGCTTATTACCGAAATAGCAGGGCCATTGTTACTAAAAATTGCTTTAAAAAGGGCAAATGAAGTTAATGCTACTCAACTAGTAGTAAATGAAGACAGAAGTTGTGATTCCAATTAGGCAGAATTAAGGATAAAATTTCCTAATCGCTTACTAAAAGCCATTAATACAGCAATTAATGGAGTTCCAAGAGAATAAGGTAGAATACTTGAATCACAAACAAATAGATTCGGAATTCTCGTCTGAAAATCTGCATCTACTACTTCTCCGATCGCATTTGACCCTCCTGGGTGCGCACCTCTAATTATGCTAGAAAAGATCGTTTTAGGATCACCACCTGCTTCAAGAAGAACTTCTGAAGCTATTTGTTCTCCCTTATCTAAGCGTGATCTATCTTGTGATGTGAGTTTTTTTGAAATACCAAGAGAAAATCTCCCAAATCCAAGCGTACCATTCTTTTCATCTTGGATTTTTGTCATTATACCAATTAGTCTAGGATAATGCCTAAATTTGAAAACATTTAGAGGATTTTTTTGTAAAACCATTGTAATTAAGAATAAACCCCAAGGGTCCACAACAGGGCTTTGCATAAATCCTTCATTATAAAATTTATATGTACCCACCGCCATTGGTATATTATGGATTGTATTGAGCTCTTTGTATTGAACTTTAGAGTAAGTAAATATCAGTGGATCCATGAAAAATGATTTACCTGCATTAGAAATTCCGGATTTTTGGAGTATGATTGATGAATGTACACCTCCTGCTGATATGATCACCTTATCCGCTGTAATTGTGTGTCCATGCTGTGGTTTTACACCGAGTATAGAATTCTTATTCAATACAACACGATCAGCTTTCTTTTTTTGTAAAATTAGTCCATTTATCTTTGCACTTTCAATTAAAAATCTTGCTGTGTATTTTGCATCCCTTTTACACCCTAACATACAGGAAGAACATCCAGGAATGCATTTTGTCTCATTAATGAATTTAGGTAACTTTGACCAATTGAATCCAAGACGATTTCCAGCATTAAGTAGATTAAGATTTCCTTCTCCAATAAGTTCATTTGATATAGTAGTTGGCTTTAATTCTTTTTCAACAGAATTTAGTTCATTCTCTAAAAAAATCCCCCATTCTTTGAAAGCATCTTTTGGGGGTCTATAAAATGTACCTGCGGATATAACTGATGAGCCTCCAACGGTAACTCCAGAAGCAACCAAGTTATGTTCCTTAGTGTATCGAAATCCTTTCCTATCAGCTATTCTTAATACTGCTATATGGTTTCCTAAAAATCTGTGATAACCCCCTTTCTCTAGTAAAAGTACATTTTGTCCATGAGAGGTTAACTCTTGAGCTAGAAAAGCACCAGATATACCTGAACCAACAATAATAGTATCATAGTGTTCTGACACTAAATCATCTCAAGGTAACCTTCTTTTTGTATTTCCTGTATATTTTGCTTCGGAGGGAATAATGGTTCTTACTGGTCTTTGTGTGTATTCTTCTAGTATATGTGCTGTTAATCCTGCAATACGTGATATGGCAAAAAAAGCTTTTGCTGTACTTGCTTCAAATCCCATATCAGCTAAGATAGCTCCAATAGTTCCATCCACATTTAATGGTAAAGGTTTCTGTGATTGATCACTGAGTTCTTTGGCTAATATTTGTGCGAAATTTACATAAACTCCGCTAATTTTCTCCTGATCAGCAATTTTTAGTAATTTTATTGTGCGTGGATCTTGTGAGTGATAACGGTGACCAAATCCAGGTATACGTATCTTCTGCTCACGTACTGTTTGCACTGTTATTGCTGCTAATTCTTGTAATGATTGACCATTTTTTCTGTTTTGAAGACATTCTTTTAGAAATTTAAAACATCTTTCTCCTGCTCCTCCATGATAATCCCCTATCGCTAAAATTCCAGCACCTATCGCTGTTGTTATTGGTACACCACAAGAAGCAACAGTTCGTGCAGCAACGGCACTTGGTGCTGTAACCCCATGATCTATTGATGAAACAAGAATAGCATTTATTACTTTTTCCTCAGCTAAAGAGGGTAATTCTCCTCTTATTATCAAAAAAATTCCAGAAGCAAATGTAATTGACCCAATAAGATCATCGAGTGGATATCCCCGTATTAAAAGTTCATTAGGAGTCACTTTAGTAATCTTTGTTTCCCATTCATCAGTCATTTTTACACATCTTAATTTAAAATTGTTTGAAAAGTTTATATTAATACTTAGAAATTAGTAAAAAAGTAAGCAAAAATATTTTCGTTCACATTCCCAATAATTTTTCTCTCATAAAGGAGGAAATATTAAATGATTATTAATTCTTTAGGACGGTCAATTCCCGAAAATCTTTTTGGAAAGAAAATCTACCCTTATAGAGGTATCCATGAAAGTAAAATTAGTGGTAAACGTGTGGGTCCCTCTTATCAAAGGTCAATCATCACCAGAAATTCAAAACGCTTTTTTGATTCAATCGAAAGCTTAATTTCTCACCTTTCATTAAAAGATGGAATAACAGTTTCGTTTCATCATGCTTTACGGGAAGGAGATAATGTAATCCTTCCCATAATGAATTCCATATCTTCATTTGGACTAAAAGATATAAATTTGGCGTCTACTGCTCTCTTCTCAGTTCATACACCATTAAAGGAACATATTGAATCAGGAACTATTAGTCGTATAGAAGGATCTGTTAATGGTCCTTTGGGAAAGTTTATATCAACTGGGAAGTTAAATTTACCAGTTATATTAAGATCTCATGGAGGTAGGACACGCGCAATTCAAGAAGGTAGTCTTCATGTAGATATAGCATTTATTACTGCTTCTTCCTGCGATTTAATTGGAAACTTAAATGGTATCAATGGAGTAAATGCATTTGGAAGTCTTGGTTATCCACTGGATACAGATTCCCTCTATGCAGATATAGTGATTGGAGTTACTGATACTGTTTCTTCTGAACCTCTTGACCATATAAGTATTCCTTCTAGTCGCGTTGATTATATACTGGAGGTGGACTCCATTGGAAACCCAAAAAAGATAGCATCAGGTAGTTTAGATCGAAAGGTGCCCGAAAAAAGATTGAAAATAGTTGAAACAGTTATAGAGGTAATTAAGTTATCAGAACAGTTTAAGAACGGATTAAACTGGCAAGCAGGAGCTGGTGGAATGTCTTTGGCAGCCTCAAATTATCTTAAAGATCTCATGTTGGATTCTGGAGTTGAAGGAGGATATATTTTTGGAGGTATTGAGAAAAATTCTGTTGAAATGCTTCGAGAAGGGATTTTTAAACGGATTTATGACGCACAATCATTTGACATAACTGCCATTGAATCTTTACGAACCCATAAGCATCATGTAGAAGTATCTATCGATCATGCGTACAATCCATTCAATAAAGGCTGTATTGCTAATCATACCGACTTTTCAGTTTTAGGGGCTACTGAAGTTGATCTGAATTTTAATGTTAATGTTAATACCTTCAGTAACGGAATATTAAATTCTGGAATTGGCGGGCATCAGGATGCTGCACGAGCTAAAATAAGTATGATTGTTATTCCTATTGCTAGACGTGTTCCTACAATAGTAAAACAAGTTACAACAGTTTCCACACCTGGAGATTCTATTGATATAATTATAACTGAAGAAGGTGTTGCAGTTAATCCACACAGTTCTATTAGAAGAGAGAAACTTAAGAATGAGCTTGAAAAAACAGGAATTAAATTGAGAAAAATAGATGATCTGCATGCTGAATCAGTTAGTTCAGCCCCTGTTTGTGAGCTAAACCAAACTGATCAAATTTATGGTCTTATTGAGTATCGAGACGGAACTCATCTCGACGTTCTATATCAGATTGAGGAATAAATATTATGGAAGGTATTTTGTAAATTCAATGAAGAATCCAAGCTTTTTGAGTTTTTCTAAGAAGACCAATGCTTCTTCATTAGCTGTAGTTTTAAAGCTTATAACAATGGAAGGTGTCAATTCTGCTATTACCGATTTAGTAAGCTTTTCAGCTCTAGAATCGACTTCCATTAGTTTATCTTTGATAATTCGATTTCTAATTTCACTTACTATGTCTATAAAACGAATATATGTAAATCCTAATATTTGATTTTCTTCATCTTGAACTTCTTGTTGAGATTGCGTTTTTTCTCTCTTTAAAAAATCTTTTATCGTGTCTCCAGCTTTTAGAGCATACTTAGCAATATTATCAACACCTTGCATCACATTTTCAGCTAAACCTTTAGGCTGGCCCTTTTTATCAAGCGAAATAATACTATAGGAGACTTGATAAAATTCAGGATCAAATATTACATTGTATCTGGGAGGATATCCAATTTGATCCTTAATTAAACGATAAGCAAGCGAACCCCCAGGAATAAAAGACAGGATTCCATGAAAAGTAGATTCAATTGCAACTACTTTTGCTACTTCTGCTAATCCTTCAATATTCTGTTTATTGATCCAAAAACATTTTGTGTTTTTTTTGACCTTTCCTCCTATTAAATAGCCCTGATATACTTCTAATACAATTGGATCTTTGAATTCTAAATTCTTTTTAGCAAATTCTTCGATTTTCAATTAGAATGATCCCCTGTTTGGATCCATAACTTAATTTTTTTTTAAATTAATCTTCCACATTATTAGGAGTAAAATAATGTCTTTTAGGTTATTATTCCTAAGTTCAGCCAAGGTTATATAGTAAAGGTATTTATTTAAATAACCAATTCAGATCTTTATTGTAAACATAGTAAGTAAAGGAATATTCACTTGTATTTGTTGGTGAACTGATGACTGAACCAGTAAATATTATCATTTTCAAAGGACCAAAGTGTGCAACATGTAAACCTGTTGAACGGCATTTAAAACGAATTGTTGAAACATCCCAAGGTGGTGCAACAATGATGACTATAGATACAAGTGAAAATCCAGCGATTTCAACTAAATATGGCGTACGTAATGTCCCACATGTTTTATATAACGATGAGGTTGTTTTAACAGCTCAACAGGCTGCATCCATGTTCTCCAGTTTTACAGTGGAAACAACTGAACCTGCAGGGATGTTTTCACCTGATCAATATGATTTGTTCAATTATTTATTTAATAAGCTTATTGAAGCAGGAGTAAAGGCGAGTGAAGCAGATCGCGATCGTTGGAGAAAACTATCCATAATAACGGTTTCTGAGCGTCTTTTAAATATTGAAGAGTTGGAGATGGTAACTAGGCCTACTGTTGGTGATTATGTTCACATTGGCCATCTTCAATCCATTGTCACCTCTCTTTTAGCTATCAATCCAATAGCGAAGGGGTATTTATTCCGATCTGGGGAACTTGCTGGAAAATTTGGTGCTGCACAATCATGGATCCATCGATATAATCCTAAAATTATGGGTACTCTCCGAATGAAAGAAAGATTCAAAGAAATTTTGAAGGGTTTAAAAATTCTCTATGGACCTAATCAATTAGCTTCAAATGTAGCATCAGATATTACTTTTGAGCAATTTTCTGATTATCATGCTAAACTACATGTCTATGGTTCTGCTCATGCGGTTATGAATACTGACATTGGACAGGATGTGTGTGGATTCCTAGCTGGAGAAGTTGCTGGACTCATGGAAGTGACTCTTGGTGAAAAGGCAGCTGTAGTTGAAACAAGGTGTTGTGGATTAGGTCATGATCATTGTGAATTTGAGATACGCTTAGGTGAGGAAACCGATCATTACTCACCTAGAAAGATAGAAACAAAGGAATTTTTTAGTGAAACTGATCGATTAAGATTTGAATTGTCCTTAGCCAATATATCTCGTCACATGTTTGACTCAATCCTATATCGACGAATTATGAGACCTGGAACTGGTGATTATATTCATATCTCCGTTCTTCAGCACATTCTGACTTCATTAAAGTTTTCTGATCCATTTAATTCCACACTATTAGCATATGCGGGTCAGCATTATGGTCAAATGTTAGAGGATGTAGGAAGTATCAGTAGAATAATGCAGCGTCGTAATCTAGGATATTCATTCCCGATGGAGTTTACTCAGGCATGTGAAGTATTAGAATACTATTTAAATTCCCTCATTCAAAGCAAAATACATGCTGATGTCACAATTGAAGTAATTGATGATGAATCAGCTAAATTTAAAATCTGGGAAAGTGCTGCTACATCAGGAATAGATTTATCTACAGTAGACCTTTCAGCATTATTTCCAGGAGTAGAAAAACCTCCAAAAGTGACTGCATTAGACGATTTTCTCTCTGGGTTTATAAATGGACGTTTGGATCTTTTAGTAGAGGATGATGTTAGTGTTCGCGAAATCAATTGTCAAGCTAGTGGTCATCCATATTGTGAATTCTTGGCAGAATTAGATTAATCTCAATGAATTCTAAAAATATGTCATTATTTTAAAATTTTGGATAGAAGAATAGAAGACCAAATACCACCAATAAACCCAAAAAAATGCGCTATAACATTTGTATCATTACCAATGGTTATTAAGAAAAAAATTATCAGAAGATACATAATTTTTCTCCGTTCATACTTTGATTTTTTAGGGATTGAGTGAAAAATAGCCCCTAAAAGGGCAAATACAGCTCCTGACGATCCTAAGGAGATAAAGTTAATAGAAAAAAAGAACCAGAAAATAGATGCACAATTACCAATTACTCCACCAAGTAGAAATATAATTATAACTTCCCAGCTGGATTTTATCTCCTCAAGCCGTAATCCAAAAATTATTAGAAAAAGGCTATTCGATAATAAGTGAACTATATTTGCATGGATTAACATAGCAGTTACCAATCGAAAGAGCTCCCCTTGAAAGATTAAGTCATTATTTTGTCCATACTTGGAGATAAAGGTAGGAGATTGAATAAATAAGTTAAAAGGAAAGAAAATCATCCCTAACAAATATATAAATATTAAAACAAAGACTAACATTAGTGTTCCTATAAATGAAGGAACTTTATGAGAAAATCTATCGAGATAAGAGAATTTTTTCATATTATCACTCTATTCTTGGTTAATTGTCCTTTATATAAGGTTGTAATGGATAAGATAGTTATTATAAAAAGACCAAGTAAAGCTGTAAGAGCTGAAATATAGATTAAGGGATTAAATGGGTCATTTTTCCAAAATTTATTCATCCATAATAAAACCCAGACTATTTCTCCAATATAAAACAATATTAAACCAGTAAAAATGCCTAGTATTGAATATAGATTTTTACGTGATTCTATTAAAACAAAAAAATTGATAGACAAAAAAGGGAATAAGAATGGTAGATAATGAGGATATAAAATCCTGTTAGTTAATAAAAATAATGAAACAAATGGAAATATGGCATAAATCACTCTTGTATAATCTGTAAACTCAATTGTTCGATAAAGCATCAAAAAACATATTCCAAGAGCTAATAATTGAAGGATAAATGGGAAAATTGTTTTTGAAATATCTTGGAAATACAGATTGTAGAGAGACATATTATTATCTAAGCGTGTGGTATGAACTAGAAATACATCGTAAATATACTCTTGTGGTGCGAGTATAAGAAAAGGTAAAGACCCAAGGAGAAAAGTGAAGCCTGAAGTAAATCCTAATTTTATAATTCCTTTATCTTTTACTTGAAACATAAATAAAATCAGAGGTATCAAATAAATAATTGCAGTTGGTTTTACTAAGAGACCCAATCCAAAGAATAATCCGCTTTTTAGATATTTTTTACTTCTAAAAGAGAATAATCCTAAGATCACCCAAAATAGCATAAAATGTTCATGATATCCACCAAATATGACTCCCAAAGTTGAAGGATTCAGTAGGAACCAATTCATTCCCCAAAGTGCAATTTTCTGTTTATTTGGAGAATCTCTAAGTATATTCTTTAATGTATAATAAACGAAGACTCCAATACTGATACTAAAAGGAATTAAAAACAGTTTCACAAGTTGCCAAGAAATTTTTTCTACTCCAATTAATAGTATATAAAAAGCAAGAGAATAAAGATAAAATGGCGGATATTGAGGATTGGGGAGAATTGTATCATTAAACATTATTTGTCCTATGTCTCTATATAAAAGTCTCCCTTGAACAATTAATTTAGCTGCTTCAAATTGTAATACAAAATCAACTGGATTATAATAAACTAATCCTATAAAAAGGTGAATGCAAATGTTTAGACCTATAGAAATGTAGAAAAATTTATTTTCTTGTCTTAATTTCTCTTTTGCTACATAATAATTACGTTTAAATATATTTATTTTTATCATCGCTCCATCAAATCATCCAATTTGGTGTTCATCAAAAAGATAATGTATTTCTAAAACATTTTCAAGAATTAATTTCAATGAAATTTAAATGTGTTATAATTTAAATTAATAATAAAAGAAACTATAACTATTGAAAGAAATCTGTTAATAGCTGTGACTAGAATCCTAAGCTTTAAATGAATAAATTAGAATGCATAATTTACTGAGGAAATCCCATTGTCAAAGAAAAAGCCCTCCTGCCCTCAAATGGCCTTTTTTATTGTCAATCATGGAATTCCTACAGTAAGCTTAGGTTTCCCTAGTGAACAGTCATCTTTGTTATTTGGAGGAATATTAACTGCTATTAGCCAATTAACGGAATCCGAGACAGGAATGGGCCAATTGGATGATATTCAAGCCCAAAATGGTCGGATATATCTCCAAAACATTGGACAAGATTCCTTAGTAGGCTTTTTCGTCTGGAGTAAGACAGGTTTTCCACAGCAGATTAATCGTCAAATGAAAGTACTTGCCGGTGTTTTAGGTTCACGTTATCTATCGGAATACTTATTCAATCCTGTTTTTCAAGAGATATTATTAGTAGGTGCTTTACCTGAAAAATTTCAAGTTTATTTAAGCTTTCAATCTATTTTTACTTGGCGTAAACAAATGAAAGAATCACCATTCAGATTAACTGATACACTTGAGGAGGAGTTAGCTAAAATTGATGGAAGGCTATTTAATGATCTAGGATTGGCCCTATCAGATTTGACATTTCCTGAAAAGATAGAGAATTCTATAGATCGTGCAGTCTGGTGGGCATTAGGGTCTGTATTGAAAACTGACGTTTCTCCACTAATAACAGCAAGAAATATTGATCAAATAATTCAGAATTTGCGATTCCGCATTAAAAAATTAATGGCTCACGAAATAAAAGCAAGAGGCCCTGCTCGTTTACTTAAAGATAGTCTACATGAGGTTAAATTTGAATGGCCACAATAGAAAGTATTACTGCGGGTAAATTACTTCATGAATTTTTACGAAATTATAACGATGAGCCATTTGGGGAGCAAGCACTTGTCATTACTAAACAGTTACTGGACATCGCATTTCCAGAGAAATTACAATTCGATAAGTTAGATTTAACTGAATTGGAATCCTTATTAACTGAAGCTGAAGTAGAATCAAAAGTTCGAAAAACAGCATTTTTCAATTCTTTGGTAAAATTTGTCCATTCCAATCCTCCACCTACTATTCGTAATAAACAACCTAGTCTTCTTCAAAAAGAATTAGTTCAACTTATGGAGTCTGATAAGGAATTTCCAAGTTTTGAAATATCTAGAGCAACTTATGATCTTTCAGGTAATCCAGAATCAGCTTCTTTCGCTAGAACTCAACTTGAAGGTGCTCTAATAAGCACAACAGCATCATTATTCTGCTTTTTGTTAATTGAAGAACAAGGAAAGTCTGGAAAATTCTTTCATGATCTAAATCACAACATTCACTTAATTGCAGAACAATTGCAGCGCGCTTATATATTGATTCGTTTTCTCAAAGAGTTGAATCAATACTCTTGGAATTATACACCTATTAGTGGATGTTTACCCTCCTTGGAAGAATTAAAGACTAAAAACATATGCAAATACCTTGAAGATAATTTTCAAACCTATCTTGAAAAATTTCAAGAAAAAGTATCAAATAATTTTCAAAAAAAATACAAAGAACACATTTTAAAGATGATTGATTCTTCCTATGAAGAAATGACAAAAAATAGAGACAAATTTCCTCTTGATACTGAAGAAGAGACTCTTTCCAATCTCCAGAAAGTGAAATTAAAAACAATCAATGAATTGGTAAAAATTGAGCAGAGATTAAAAAATGGAAAAAATATCAGTTCTAAAGAATTTGAATCGCTAAAAAATTCTTTTTTGAAAAATTGTGAAAAAATTGAAAGATCAATAGAGAAAGAACTGTCAAATTTTAGTAGCCTAATAGAGAATAAATTTAATGAAGAGCCTAAATGGTTTAAATATCATAAAAAAAGTAATAGTTGGGAACTACATTCATCAGAAGAGATTATGAAGCTTCTTGACTCAAAACTAACGATCCAAAACGCTTTTTCAAAGGATAAAAGAACTAAAGAACTAAAACAGGCAATCTCAATATTTGAACAACTGGGTGGGATTCATTTTGCAATGGCAAATATAATTGCACATGATTTTTATGAACGTTTACCTTCTAGACTCCAAAAAACAATTGAATCACCAGCCAAACTAGTCAAGAATAAAGAAGTAAAATATTTGCAGGAAATCCGATATAATGAAGGATTAGAGGCTGTTCAAGCATATTTAATTCCTTATTCAGAAAAGGTAATATCAAATCTCTTAAATATTGGATTAGAACTTATTAAAAGTTATTATATATTAGAATCTCCTCAAATTTCTATTGATGAAGAAAATATAAGGTACCCTAAATATTTGGATTTATTAGACCTTCCTCGAGACTTTTTGGGAAATAAACCTCCTGAAACCTTTTTTGAAAGCGAAGATTTCACATTTCGTGTCCGTGAATCATCTTTTAACATTGGATTAAACTTAAATAACTTTACTGGTAAAGGGAATGACTTATTTAGTTTATTAGTTTCCTCTGCTTCGTTAGAAAATGCAGAAATTTATAAAAAAGCTACTAAGATCCTTGGAAAATTTACAGGGTATGTTTATTCTACTGCACTAGGTAATATGAGGGTTTGTCCACCTGCATTAAAAGCAGTAGACGATTTATTTTTATGAATCATTTTTCTCCATAAAGATCTCTTATTGTTGCCCTCCATGTCAGGAAGTCATCTGGAGATTCTGGAAAATTATTATACATGTCTCTAGCTTGATTCATTTTATTTAAAACGGTTCTGAATTTCAATAATGTACCAAGAATTCTTCGTCCGCGCCATGCTCGTTGTAATAGTCTTAAAACCCCCCCTGATACTTGACCTGATGCATTTCCGTAAAGAAGTTCGTCTCCTTCTACTATCCGTTTATGGAAAATATGATTGATAACCGAACTAGGTAAAGGGATGACAAAATCCTTCATCAATGCTAGGGGGGCGTTGACAGATGCAATTTTAGCCATAAATTCGATATTATAAGGCCAAAGGCTTTTTGTTGAAACGTCATCATTCTCCAAAGCGTTAGTAATAGCTTTCCCGGCCATAGCTCCTGCTTGGATAGAAATTCCGATACCTCCACCATCTGTAGGTTTAACCTGAGTTCCAGCGTCTCCTACAAGGACAAATCCATTCCAAACAAGATTATCTTGTGGTCGTCTGAGAGGGACTCGCCATGCTCCTCCATGGATAACTTTTGAGTTTTTATAGAACTTTTCTTTTCGTTTTAAATACAAATTGAATTGTTGATGGGGATTTAATTGATTGATACGCATTACTCCTAAACCTGCATTCATAGAGTTTGGACCTCGTGGAAATTCCCATAAATAGCCACCAGGACATAACTCTTGATCAAACATAATGCGAATAAATCCAGGCGATTCGATCTCCGTTTCCAGATCACGAACTTCACGATAGCAATTACAAACATCCTTATCAAGAAGATTAATATCCATAAACGTTTTTTCGGGATCTAATTTAGTACGTAAAACAGCTCCTATGCCTGACGCGTCTACGATAACCC
>Ga0209536_100000550_pt1 | contig 60518 bp, 61 predicted proteins | sample DeeMarSeWOR28_12_FD_187461 | JGI IMG/M metagenome (GOLD analysis project Ga0209536, IMG submission 187461) | Marine sediment microbial communities from White Oak River estuary, North Carolina - WOR-2-8_12 (SPAdes) (version 2) | ecosystem: Environmental > Aquatic > Marine > Intertidal zone >...
TGCGGGTGATGTCTCCACTGTGGTGAGGGTTCAAATCCCAGCAACTCCATAAACCAATAATAAAAAAGTATGAGTATTCCAAGGTTGCGAGATATTTATAAATGATTTTTTGCCTATTTTGATGAACTTGTGCAAATAGGTGTAATTATTGACAATTAGAAATCTTCTCTGCGGATGTGTTTATGATGAAAAGGAATGGTTACTTGTGCGAATAAAAGAGTGTAAAAAACATAATAAACAAAGAACCAAAAAGAAAGAGTACAGACCTAGAGCAGAATGTAATAGAAATGACACTAGAGGGGAATAAATTATATTCTATAACGACAAAAAACCAATATTTTATTAGCAAATTAGGGTGTAAGTCCAAATCCTGCACCTAGTTAACTTTTCTTCAGTATCAAAGACATATTTTGAAAATCAAATTTGAGAAATTATCTTTCAAATTCAAACCAATTAAATATCTAGAAACATAATTAGAATCTATAACTGTTGGATATGTATTCCATGTCATTAGAAGAGAATAAAGCCATCATACGAAGATGGTTTGAAGCTGAAAACAAAAAAGACCTCTCTCCAATAGAACATATTGTCTCACCGGACTTTACTGACAAGACGAACCAGTTGAAGAGTCGGGAAGAATACAAAAAACGATTAATTATGTTCATCAGAGTTTTTCCCGATTTTCAATAGACGATTGAGGATATAATCGCGGAGGAGGATAAGGTGTGGGTTCGTTTTAAATTTACAGGAATGCACACAGTTGAATGGAGTTTTTTTGGGATTAAATTAGCTCCTACTGGAAAGAAGATTACATGGACAGGTGTCCATTTCTGGCGAATAGTTGATGGCAAAATTGTCAGCAAAGAGTCACTTTACGATTTTTTAGATGCCCTAAAGCATCTTGGTCTTATCGATTACAAAGGATTTCCACAGGAATGATGTTGCATGTCATTAGAAAAGAATAAGACCATTGTTCGCAAGATGATTGAAGCCATTAATTCGCAGAATCTAACGTTATGGGACGAGTTGATGTCACCAGATTTTATTGTGCACATGAAAACACAGAAAATGCAGGGATTGGAAAGTAATAAAAAATTCGTAAAAGACGAAATCAAGGCTTTTCCTAATCTACACGTGACTATTGAGGACATTATAGCCAAAGGAAACAAAGTATGGGTTCGTCTTAAAGAAACCGCAACACACAAAGGGGAATATCTTGGATTAGCGCCTACGGGTAACAAGCTCTCATATAAGAGCTCTCATATAAGGTTGTTACTATCTGGCGTATAGTTCATGGTAAGTGTATAGAAGGATGGATAATCTACGACCAACTTGATTTCCTCCAGCAATTAGGTGCTATTAGTCAAACTGTATTTCCAGATAAATATGCTTAATGATACCGAAATCATCTCGTTTTTTTCTTTTTCACAAGTATTTAATGTGAGTTAGCATTATATCCTATTTTGTGGGATCAAGTTTTTTGGTTTGATACCAGCATTTGAGTTGAACCTATGGAACACTTGGATTTTTCTTCCGTTTCAATAAGAAGGAACATCTATTTTATTATACATAATATACAGAGATGTGAAGATAGATGTAGGGAATATATCAAATAAAAATTCTTTAAGTATGAATCAGATTAACGAAGACTTAAAAAGAGTTGATAACTTGAAAGCAGAACTGATTGCACCTTGTGGTATGACTTGTAATGTTTACAGCAATTATCTGGCTTTAATAAATGACACAAAAGCCAAAGTGTAACCACAATCAAAACTACTGTTGATACTGATGCTGTTCGCAAAAAGCTATGATTTTCTTCAGAAACAGCTGTGATGAAACTTACAACTAAATCACCAGTTAAAGGCTCTAAATAATTTGAATTTATCTGAGTTTTAATTGTTGTTTTGGATTCGTCGATTTCTATAGTATAGTGTAGTGGGTTCCAATTGGTTTTTGTTTTTGTGGTGGATATTTTGATTTCGGAAATGGGTATTTCAAAGTTTATGGTGAAGTATGCTATTGAGTTTGGACTTTGTGTTGATAGGTAGGGGCGTATGTTTAGATCGTAGAGAAAGGTGTGGTATCCTTCTATTTGTTGTATAGGGTGTTCGTATTGGATTTCAAGTAGAAAGGTGTCTGTAACGTTTTCTAGTAGGCATTGAATCATTGTCCAGTCTCCTATTGCTGTGTGGTGCAGTGTTTCAGGATAGATTTGGGTGTAGTTGTTATAGTTGAGTTCTTGTCCGTTTAGTGTGATTTGGATGTTTGTTGTGTTTGGGGGTGTGGGATATACCATTGGTAAATTGATTTGTGGTTTGTTTGAGTTTAAGATTTTTATTGGGTATTTTCCTTGGATTTTTGCCCAGTGCGATCCGTTTTTGTTTGTTATTGTGTAGTTTATGTATTCTTTTGGCATAGAAAGCTTGAGAGTTGTTGGTTCTTCTTGTGCTTTAGCATTTAAAACTGTTATTGCTGATAGGGCTAAGTTTATTACTAGTAGGATTGTTAGTGAAGCCTTCTTCATTTTGGTTTGCTTCTCCTCTTAACTAAGGTTGCGAATAATCCAAAATACAAGAGTACTACAATTGCTACTATGCCTACTATTTCTACTGTTGAAGGAAATGTTGTTTGTGGAGAATCAGAAGAATGAGACTGCATTGGTTTAAGATCAGGAAATTGAGTTAATGAAAACCAAGGGTATTGATTAGGATTAAATGATATGGGATAAGGTCTTGATAGTGGAGACTGATCTATACCACTGGCTTCATCTGCAGCTATATTTACAATTTCGTCTTCATAATTACTCCAAAAATTGTTGTAGACTGTATTGTTTGCACTTATACCTGGAGCACCTTGGTAGAAAAGACCGATTTCATTATCTATGAAATTGTTTTCAAAGATGTGATTATTATTGTTTGGGCCATAGAGGTAGAGTTCAATTCCAACATTTGGTGCATTGTTATTGTTTATGTCATTTCTGCTTATGCTTGAATTATTGATTGCTATCCATCCTCCATGTCCATGGTTTCTTAAAATTGTGTTGAAGGTAATGTTGATGAAACTTGATTCCATGATATGAAGTCCTGTACCTGAGTTGTCTGTTATTTTGTTGGCTATGATGTTACAGTTGGTGCTTTGGTAAATGTGAATGCCGGAGTTACCATTGGTCAGGGAGTTTTGGAATATTGTGATGTTTGAAGAATTTCTTACCGAACTGGTACTGTAGCATAGATCGAATTTTATATTTCTTATAATTATGTTGGTTCTGTTTGTGATCTTGATTGAGTATCTTCCATTGTCGTATCCTCCAAAAATTGATCTGAGGGTATAGCCATTTCCATCTATTATGATGTGATCTTTCTGGATTGTTATAGGGTAATATGATATGTTATCGGTTAGAGTGTAGAGTGCGCCTGTTTGTCTTATTGGTAGTGTTGGTGGGTCTATTTTGCCATTTTCTAGGATGTAGGCATTTTTTATTGGAGCTATATTATCTATAATGAATGAAGGATTTGCTTTGGCATTAAAGGTTGGGGGTAGTGTTATTCCTATTAGGAAAATTGGTAATAGGATTAGAGCTTTTATTAGGGCACTCTTGCTCAATGCTTAACCCCCATTAATTACTGGTTTAAATTGTGTAAAAAGAATTTTTGTGAAAATATTTTGACAAAATAAGCCCAAATTAGTCAAGAAATCTTGTGCAGACTTAGTCAAGAAAATTTGACAAGAAAGTTTTCAAAAAAGGGAAGTTTTACTGGTGACATCACCAGAAAACACAAATTTGAAATTATATCCTAATTTTTGGAATTATCCATTTATTTATTTTCTCTTACAAAACAAGGTATTGTCATTATTATTTTAGGTGAAATTCAAATTCGTTTTGTATAAGCTATAGCTCAAGAATTCTTTGAGGAATCTGTAAAATGTGAGGATAAAAAAGTAAAGTTGATATATTGTAGTGAATATTAATATAGCATATATTAAGCATGTGTGGAGAGAACAATGATAATTCAAACCAACAAGAACAACAAAATAACATCAATCAGATTAGGCAAGAAAATAGAGATCAGAAACATACCGTTCTCAGAACTCGCGATCCCGTGGAACATATGCGTAGACATAACAATATCAGCAAACCAAAACCAAAACATAAGAAGTTCAATTCCTTACAACTTCATAAAAAATAATCCTAAAAATGATAAAGTCTCAAAGATTCTCAAAAGTGGCGAAATAGAAAATCTCAAACAGTCAATCGCAAGATATGGTCTACTAAAACCCTTCGAAGTAGCAGAAATGTATGAAGAACTCGGTTTCTTCTATGGAAAAGGAAAATATCTAGTAATTGATGGACAAAGAAGATACTTTGCATTAAAAGAACTATTAAAGTTACCAACTGAAAATGATGAAGAAAAAATAAAAAGTAAACTTTGGTCAGACAGCGATGATGAAATAGTAGCTAAGGGAGAAACACAAGCTCAGGAACTTTTTGACAATCTAGATATTCGAGATCATGTTTTTATTCCATGCATCGTTTACCCCTACAAAACCTTTCTTCAGATGGTCAGACATAGTGTCGAAGATAAAAGATTCAGTGAAAAGCCAGCAAAACAAGACTACGAACTTATCAACAAAATGACCTCTCAGGGTATAAATGACTTAGAACCTGACGACCTTAGAGACCTATTCAAAGTACGACGCAAAATAGAAGAAGAAAGAGCTGCCATAGAACAGACACTCAAAGAGATTAGAACAAGACTAAAGCAACAACATGAACAAAACAAACCTGAAAGAGCAGAAGCATAAAAGCTCTACCAATCTTTAATAAAAAAATATAAACAAAATCAATGTAAATTTGTCTTAACTTAATGTTTTAATCCAAGTACATCTTAATAAAATTTACACTCTAAAAAAGTGAACCACCTTTTCCAATTTTAAACTTTGGCAATAAAGTTCACGAATACTTTTTTTAGCAACAATTTTTCCTATAATGATATCGACAAACAAGCTTCTCCCATATGTTTCTTTCCAAAGTTTATCAAATATGTGAGGTTTTTTCATCTCAATTGCTTGTGCAGCTAATTCACCATCTAAAAGAGAATATAATATGCCTTCTCCAGATAATGGACTAGTATGTCCAGCTGCGTCACCAATCAATATCCAATTTTTTCCTGATAATGAAGAATTAAAAATCTGTATATTTTTTATATTAGGAGTTTGAGCTGCCCATTTAGAGATTATCTCAATCTTGGGAAGATTATCTATTATGAAGTGATCTAATTCCTTTTTAATTCCATAAGAATTTTTAATTTCTGAACAGCCTATTCCTAAATTAGTATGTTCTGATCTTGGGATTATCCATAGATATCCATTTCTGTATGGTGAAAATCTTATAGTTATTTCTTCTTTTTCCAAGCCTCTAACAAGATAACCAAAGCATAATCCTTTATTTCTTGAATCTAAGGGGCCTAAAATTTTTTCTCTTACTAGACTGTTAACTCCATCAGCACCTATTATCGTCTTTGCTAAGTATGTCTGTAAGTTAGTTTTTATTTCCCACAGGTTATTTTTTCGCTCTATGGATGTAACTTTTTTATTTATGAATTCAGCACCTTTTTCAATTGCCATATTTAATAAGTGTCGATCAAATTCCAATCTTGAAAATATGAAAACTCGTTTATTTCTAAAATTTATACAAACTTTTTTGCCCTTAGGAGATATCACATATATTTTATCTCTTTCATTATGCTTTATTGGGAGTTTTTTTAGAAAGGGAAACAAATCTAGGCATAAGAGTGAAACTAATCCACCACAAGGTTTTTCTCTTGGATGAGAAGGATCGAAGATAACCGGCGGAAGTCCTCTTTTAGCTAATAGATATGCGCAATATGCACCTGATACTCCACCTCCTACGATGACTGTTTTGATCATAACATTTTTCCTATTTTTTATGTGTATTTATTTTTTATAGTAATCCTTTGTAGATAAAACCGATTTTATTTATCATTAAATTGTATTTATATTAATTCTCTGAATGGATAGTTTCAATTATGATTAAGCTCAATATGTTTTCATAACTTGGCATTATAAGCTATGTTCGATCAATGACCTTAAATTATGTTATAAAAAAGTTAGATATAATCAAATAAAGCCAATATTTAATTTATTTGAGAATAGATTGATATTCAATCTGAAATGATTTGGTATTATGAAAATTTACACAATAGGACATAGTACTAGGAATTATGGAGAATTTGTTGAAATTCTAAAACAGTATAATATTAAACTAGTTGTTGATGTTCGAAAATTTCCTAAAAGTAAAAGATTTCCTCATTTTTGTAAAGAAAATTTAGAAAAGGAGTTGCCCCAGGACAAAATTCAATACATTAATTTCCCTCAATTGGGTGGATTTAGAAAAGAGGGCTATCTAGTTTTTTCTCAATCAAATGAATTTGTCGATTATATAAAAGAACTAAAAGAGAAAGTAAATGGTAGAAACTCGGTGATTTTTTGTGCTGAGATCTTATGGTGGCGTTGCCATAGAAAATATATTGCAAAGACATTATCCAAAGAGGGATATCGAGTAATTCATATTTTTGAAAAGAATAAAATTCAAGAGCATATATCTGCAGAAAAAGAGATTAAAGAGAAAATGAATTTTAAAATTTTTTGTGATAAAAAAAGAAAAATTTTCAGATATAATGAGATTTGATATAACTTTTATTTTATTGTATTTATTAGAATTTAAGCTATATCAAATTATAAATAATAAATTCTAATATCAACACAAGATAGCAATTAATTGACTTCCTCTTAAAAGCTAAAAGTTGGTATCTTAGTTTTATTAATTGTTTAATTTGTGGGCATTTCAGGGAAAAGAACTTTCTTAGTGTTAGCTCTGCAATTTGGGCATTCATCTCTGTTTGCGGAATAGATTGTTCGGCAATATGGGCATTCAATTCTAACCATGTCATTGAAATGTTTGTCAATTATAGATAATTTTTTTTCTTGCAGTTCTTTTTTATGTTTTAGTTTTGAGGCTGAAAAGGCAAACCATAAAGCAGCAATCGTGATAGCAATGAACATTAATGCAAAAATTAAAAGTACTTCACCTACTATTGAGGTTGCCATTTCAGTTTCTCCAGATTAGATGGTTTTTTATGTTTTGGTTTTACGTTGGTTTTATTTTTGCATTAACTTATAATTTATGAATTAGAAATTAAGAAGCTAATTCTTTTTAAACAAATAACAATTGAGGATCTAAGTGATATAACATATAGAAATTAATCTTTGAGTTTATCCTATAGAGGATATTGTTTATTAGAGTTTGATTAAAATGGCAAGGATAACAGCTAAACCAAGCTATTTCGATCTTCATAAGACTGGAGAGATGGATAAAAGGATTAAATCACTTTACAAATTTCTTGAAAATTGTGAATTATGTCCTCGAAAATGTAAAGTAAATAGAATAAGGGGCGAAAAAGGTTTTTGTGTAATGGGAAGAGATTTGCAAGTTTCTAGTTATGGTCCACATTTTGGAGAAGAATCACCATTGGTTGGTATTTTTGGTTCAGGAACTATTTTTTTAACAGGTTGTAATTTGCTTTGTGTTTATTGTCAAAATTATGAAATTAGCCATTATAAACTGGGGAAAAGCATCAATGAAAAGATATTAGCAGATTTTATGCTAACATTACAGAAAGATGGATGTCATAATATAAATTTGGTTACACCCACGCATTTTGCTCCTCAGCTGGTTAAATCGATTTCTATTGGATCTGAAAAGGGATTAAAAATTCCTATTGTGTGGAATTGTGGAGGCTATGAGAGTGTTGAGATTATTAAGCTTCTTGACGGAATTGTTGATATCTATTTGCCTGATATTAAATATGGTAGAAAAGATTCTGCAGAAAAGTACTCAAATGCTTCTGATTATTTTGAAAGATGTAAAGAATCCGTGGAAGAGATGTATCGGCAAGTTGGAAATCTTAAAGTTGATCATCAGGGCATTGCTTATAAGGGTCTTCTTGTGAGGCATTTAGTTCTTCCAGAAAATCAGAGTGGAAGTAAAGAAGTATTAGATTTTTTACGAAGCATATCTAAGGATGTTTATGTAAACATAATGGATCAATACAGACCTCTTGGTAAGGCTTGTTTTCATAAAGAATTAGATAGGGGAATAACTGCAGAAGAGTATAGGAATGTTATTAGTTATGCAAAAAAAATTGGTCTTGAAAGATTAGATAAAAATTAATTATCTTATTAGGATAGAGGCAGTTTTTTAGAGTGGTGTAGGGTTTAATTTTCCTCTTATTCGATCAAATAATGCGTAAAGACCAATGGCTATTATTATGGCAATATATCGTGCCGCATATGGAATGTATATTCCAATCATATCTGCTAAGAATAGAAAAATAATTGAAATACCAATGATAAAAAGCAGCATTTTCATTTTAGAGGATAACATACTTTATTCTCAGCTTCCAGAATATCAATTTTCAATTTAGATTTAGGATTATTTATTTTTAGTGTGTTGATTTTAGGTATGTAATATTTTTATGAGATTTAAATCACTCGATTCAAATAAACCGAATTTTAAAGTTAATAAATGTAAATAGTTGATGTTAATTGAGTTTTTTGTAAATTACGTCTTTTTCCCTTGCTCGCTGAACCAGTTTTAATCCAATGCTTTGTCCTTTTTTAGCTTCTTTAATAGCTTCATGTTCAATTTGCATTGATTCTACAACTTGTTCAAAATCTGTCATTGGACCTTTTATAAGGATCTTATCCCCTAGAGCAAGAGAAGTTGAAAGTTCAACAACCGCAACGTTTATTTTTGTGAAGAAATGAAGAATTGAACCAACCTCAATAATATTTTCTTCAATCAAATAAATCAATCCTAAATAGTATACATATTCAAAAGCATAAAAAACTTGTCAATAAATCTCCAATTTAGTAATTATATTTAAAAACATAGCTATAAGAGTAGATAGTAAACTAATCTATGCCAACAATATGTTTAATGTATTAATAGAAAATTTTGAAAAGAAAGGCCGTTATCGCATTCTTAATGATTTGCTACCTACAAGGCAAACAAATATCAGATTTTTTAGGTATTCTTAATTAATCCTATAGCATCTTTAAAAGATGTAAAAACCTCTTTGCGGGGTTGCTCTAGCCTGGTAGGAGGCAGGCCTGCTAAGTCTGTGGTCCATTGGGCCGCGAGGGTTCAAATCCCTCACCCCGCGCCATCAAAGCTATATACAAATTTCTGAATAATAAAAACACAAACATAAAAATTTAATTTAAAAAAAGGCTAAAAAGAAAAAATGGGTAAGTTGGGAAGACGTAGATAGTTTTTAAAGCTAGCTAAAAGCTACAAAGGCATGGGAGGAGGCGTTGCTGTTATTCCGAAAAGTTCTAGCACCAACACTATTATAAACCATATTACAACATAGACTATGTTTGCAAGTATTGAAATTATAAAAGCTTTTAGCCATCCACAATCGAAGAAATGTTTGATCAACCCAAGCCAGATTATGAACATGATTACTACTCCAAGCCAAGCAAGCCAATCGGTCAACCAACCTCCAATCAGAGTACCTATCACTACACCTAGAACAACGATCCAGATCGAATCAGTGAATTTTGCTTTATCTTTGCCTGCGAGCCACCTTCCAGTAATCCACAAAACAGGAGCGAGCAGTATTACGGATACTATCATCTGAATTATTAGTGCTACCCAATCCATTATATTCAATCTCCAAATAACCCTTTTTTAATATAGGAAATATATATGATTTGTCATAGGGAAAAAAACAAAGTAAAAAAAAGCTGAATAATGCAAAATCTAACTAATTAAGCTAGAGAAAAATAACTCAGTAATGTCTAAATCATTTATATCTACTTTAAAAATTTATTAATTCTCATTTTCAGAATAATTAAAGGTAGAGTTAATAATCAACCACCGAGACAATAAGTCAATATTGTTATTATTATCCCTAATACGCTATAACTTAACCCTTTCCTAATTTTGAAAAAGAGACTTTTGCGGGTTTCAAACCAAACTCCAATTATGAACAATAAGACGACAGCTGATAAAACCGATAAATTCAGCATCTGTGGTACTCCTATTATATTTCTTAGGAAAAAAAAGGGTAGAAGTATCAGTAAGCAAGCACCAAAATTTAAGCAAAAATCAAGAAAGATTGTAATTAAATCGTCTTTTATTGAAATTTTTGCTTTGGATTTAGTTCCTGCTAAGTTAGTTACTACTTTTTCGTAAATGCTTTCCTTCTCATCATTACTAAGAAGTTCAACATAAGTATCTTGCAAGTCCTGCCTAACCATCCTGTGACTTTCAGTCCTTTTGTCTTGCTTTTTTGCATAATTAATGATTATGTTCTTTCTTTGTATCAAAGAATGGTTCTCCCAAACATAGAAAATACCATCAACAACTCCCCAAGCAATACAACAGGAGATAGCAGCTCCAATGACCATTGTCATTATCTTATCAAGAAGTACTGGATCACTTAGCAGCATCTCATTTCTTAGAATCCCTAAAAAGCACAGGGTCATCACAACTCCAAAAACAGGTTCTGCAGCGAACCAAAATCTACCAAAATATTTTGAGAGACCCATAATTAAACTGTATTTTTGATAAGTTTGATTTATACTTATCTTTTTGGAATCTCACTGGCATATCAAAACCTCTCCAATATCTGACGGAAAATTTAGGAATACTTTTTTAGTAAAAACTTTAGGAATCAACAAAGATAGAATCTTCTAAAGTCTAATATTAATCTAAGGAATCTCTGAGTTACATATATTTTTAAAATTTACATATTAATTTTTATCAAAAAAAAAGAAAAAAAGAGGTTTTTGGAAAAATCAGGTTTATTTTACTTTTATGGTTTGAATTTCTGATCTTGAAGATTTAGCCGTTTTATTTCCGCGGAACTGAGCGTAGATTTCTGCTGTATCATCCCACCAATCGGGATCCTTGGCTTTCCAAACTATGCTAAATGAGCCATCATCTTGTGTGTAACCATCTTCTAAATATTCATCCAAAATAAAGGATCTATCATGTTCGCGGATTTCAATTCTGACGTCTTTTATTGGTTCTCCACTAAGTCTGGTAAGCTTTCCCTCACATTTTACAATTTGACCTTTAGTAACAGTTTCAGGTAACTTGTATAATTCAAGTTTAGTTTCAGCTGTTCCAACAGGAGCAGCTGCTGCAACAACTGCTTCCTCAACTACAGGTTCTTCAACTGGAGCTACTGGCATACCTTCTATTTCAGCATCACAACTCTTTTGAACTGCTTCTATTCCATGCATGCAACCTTGTTTTGTTTCGTATCCTTCACTTTGAGCAATAATCTCTCCATTTGCAGCCATAAGATTAAACCTATATTCTCCAGCTGAATCCTTAAATACTGTGTATTTAGGATTTGGCAGCTTTTCCCCTGGAACGGTTGTGTCTTCGATTTTTGATTGACAGTTAGTCTGAACAGATTTTACTCCATTCATTGCACCTGCCTTTGCTTCGTAGGCTTCGCTTACTGCAACTATTTTGTTGTTGCCAGCTCTGAGTCGGAACCTGAATTTTCCTGCCATGTCTTCATACACTTGATATTTTGCGGGCATTAAAATCACTAATTAGAAGAATTTACCAATCAGAAGATAAAAGCATTTCGAATAAAAAAAAGGAAGTAAATATTTGTCTATGGATTGATGCTAATTGCTTCTGGCGCTATCTTCTAATTTTTTACTTGCTTGCTCAACAGTGAAACTAGCTGGTTTCATCCTTGGTGGAAACTCAACAAAGGTAGCCATAAACTCCTTCACTAATGCTTGCGCAGCATACAACAAGTAAGCATGACTAATAACCCAATCATAATAAGTATTTGACGTTACATCAGCCCGCTCAAATGGATCTGTACGCAAATTAAACATCTTAGGCAATCTCAGCTTTGTGAACGGCTCAGCCCATATTTGCAAAGTCCCCATAGCCCGCTGTTCCATAAACACCAATTTCCAGTTGTCATAGCGCAATCCAACCATGTCTCCGTCATCACTAAAGTACATAAATCCAGGTCGTGGACTCTTAACTCCTTTTACAGTTAGAAAAGGCAAAAGATCATAGCCATCAATATGCACCTTAAACTGTTTATCACTAACCTGCAGTCCCTTCTTTAGCTTCTCTTTAATATCTGCTTGTCCAGCAGCACTAAGGAAAGTAGGCAACCAATCCTGATGAGCAACAATCTCATTAGAAACCACACCAGCAGGAATCCTACCAGGCCAGCGAACCATACCAGGAACTCTAAAAGCTCCTTCCCAATTAGAGTTTTTCTCATTGCGAAATGGTGTCATTGCCCCGTCAGGCCAAGTATTCATGTGAGGTCCATTATCAGTACTATATAAAACAATAGTATCCTCAGCGATACCTAACTCATCAAGCAAATCAAGCAGTACTCCAACTTGCCTGTCGTGTTCTATCATAGCATCATGGTATTCTGATTGCCAACGCCCAGACTGTCCACGAATTTCATCTGGAATGTGAACTCTAAAGTGCATCCAAGTGGTATTAAACCACACAAAGAATGGTTTGCCTGCTTTATGTTGACGTTTGATAAAATCCATTGTTGCTTCTAGGAATTCTAAGTCTACTTTTTCCATGCGTTTTTTAGTGAGCATCCCGGTGTCTTCTATTTTTTGTTTTCCTACCCTACCCCATCGTTGATCATCAGTTGGATCATCATGTTCTGTAGCCCAAGAGTGAATTACGCCTCTGGGTCCAAAGTTCTTTCTAAAATTTGGAAAGTCCTTTTCTGGGGGGTAATCAGGATCTTCTGGTTCTTCTTCAGCATTGAGGTGGTAGAGGTTTCCAAAGAACTCGTCAAATCCATGGTTTGTTGGTAGGTACTTGTTTTTGTCACCAAAATGGTTTTTACCAAACTGGCCAGTAGCATAGCCTAATGGTTTGAGAAGCTCTGCTATTGTAGGATCCTTATTTGAGAGGCCTATTTCAGCTCCAGGCATTCCTACCTTGGTTAATCCAGTTCGATAGGGATTTTGACCTGTAATAAAAGCTGCTCGTCCTGCAGTGCAACTTTGCTGTCCATAACAATCAGTAAATCGCATTCCCCCCTCTGCTATGCGGTCGATGTTTGGAGTTCTATAACCCATTAACCCATCAGAGTAGCAACTGAGATTAGTGATGCCTATGTCATCGCCCCAAATTACAAGAATATTAGGTTTTTTATCTGACAATTTTTTAATCTCGAATTTTTCTTTTAGATAACAAAATAATATAAACAGCAAGTATTTAACCGAAGTCGTTCTGAATCTGATGAAAAAATAAAAATAACGCAATCAAATCATGAAGCAATTTCTTTTTCAGAATTTAGATCAAAAATATTAACTAAACCTGTACCTGTTTTTATTATTGCTGGTAAACCAATTAAATCTGTTGTTATAAACAAGATTCTAACTAACAAAGCAAAAGCTAAAGCATTAGGTTGAGGTGCTCCAATACTAGTTAAAAGAAAAACATAGGCCGCCTCTTGGAGACCTAAACCTGCAAAAGTAACGGGAACATACATAAAAACAGCTGTTAACGGACCCATGAAAAGTAAATCGATAAAGCTTGGCTGGGGCATATCAACAGCACGTGACAAGAACCAAATTCCAAAAGTAAAAATTAAAACGGATAGAATAATCAAAATTGTTGTAGTTTTTATGGACTTTTTTAGCAGACTTTGATCTTTATCAAAAATCTCCAGAATGGGTTCAAATTTAGCAATTAATCTTCCAAAAAGAGGAAAACCGACAAGTTTCTTAACAAGATTAGGCATATAATTTGTCCATACTAAAATCGTAAGTCCTAATCCCATAATTAAAAGCAAACCTATACCAAATAAAAGTCCATTAGCTAAAGAAGGATCCATCGGAATTCTATTCAGAAAATAGAGTAAGGCTATACCTGAAAATATTGCTTTAACAAAAAAGTTCACCGCGCCCATTGCCATTACGCTCATTAAACCTTTTTCTATAGATACCTGACTTAATTCGCGAAGAAGCACTGGAGTAGCAAAATATCCAGTTTTAGCAGGAGTAATATCACTTAGAAGTTGACCTCCATAACTGGCAGAAACTGAAGATCGAAGTGGAATTGAAACCTCAGACGATCTTAATGTCGTATGCAAAGCCAACGCCACAGTTAAAGATGATAATATAAAAAAAATAATTGTAGAAATAAACAAAGGAATATTAATTGATGCCAAAACCTCAATTGTCTGTTCAAAATCTACTCCTAAAAATAGAAGAAATAAGACCACGAAACTGACAGTAACCTGAACTAACAAAATCAGAATACGTTTAGTTGACAGATTCAAGCACCACCAGCAAACCAAATTAGTCCAATTACAATCTTGGAGGTATATTTATCTTTTCAAGAATTGAAAAAAAGAACATTATTTAGATTTATCTCAAAAGCTGCTGCAGGATTTTCAAGTTTCCATTCTTCTAGCACTTTAGGATGGATCTCTCCTAAAACTCCAACTTCTTTTTTATTAACAATAATCTTGCCAAGCCTGCCTCTAATAAATGAAGAGTGAGAGACATTTTCAATAGACCAATCAATTCCCAAATTCATAAATAAAGATGTAACTACTGATTTAATCTCAGTAAAACTTGCATTAGAATGTGTTGTGACAGTCGCAAGTTTAAACTCGTCTCTGCTTAAAGTTTCCGTTGAATTATCTAATAATGTAACAGTACCCAGTTCGAATATTTTCTGAGGAAATTCAAGAGATTGATTTTGGCTTAAAAAGTTCATTAGACTAGGTAAAATCCAGTTTCTTAGACAGGTCATGGTTATAATTTTTGGATTGAGCAATTCGATAACTTTTTGCTGTTTACAATTCATTTTTTTAAAAAGTGTTTCTGAATTGGTTAAAGTATAATTCAAAGTTTCTTGAAAACCCAAACCAACCATTAATTCGCGTACTAGATCAATTAAATCTTGCTCTGAACGCATCGAACCAGTTGTAGGCAAGTCTCTCCATATTGGTTTAATATTATTATAACCAAAAGAAATTGCAACATCTTCAATCAAATCTACTTGATGCATTACATCTACTCTGTAACAAGGAACCCTTACATCAACTGAAGTATTATTAATTTTTTCAATACCCATTCCAGCAGTAAGTAACAAATCGGCTATTTTTTTTGGAGATAAATCGAGTCCAAGCAACTTTTTAGTATAATTAATATCCAGATTAACAATTCTATAATTAAAATTAGGGGTTTCATCAATAGTTTTTTTATAAAAATGCTCATCAGGATAATTTATTATAGCAGCATAAGCTTTTCCACTTTGATCCAATAAAGCTAAACTAACAAGGTTAAGAGTATTAGCTGTTGTTTGATACATGGTACCAGTTACTTCAACAAGTATATTTCGAGTCTGATCAGTTATTTTGCCAAGATCATTTGAATTAATTATAGGAGGAAAAGAAAGAATTTTTTGTTTAGAGTCAAGAAGCAGAGGATAATTTGCATTTTTCTTAACAATATGACCATATTCTATGCCTTTTGGATGCTTCTCAAGGATTTCAGACAGAGTCAATTCATTATCAAATCCCAGAGGTATAAAACTATAATCATTAGGTGCTACAGCTACATAATTAAGGGGAGGAGTGATAAGATCAAAATCGTATAACCCTATGGAAGTTTTCTGTCGACTTCTTCCATATGTTTGATCTAATTTTTCTTGAAGATGCATAAATCCTTTAATTTTGGTGTCATCAAGCTTTAGATCTTTAATTATTGAACAGCAAATATATGGTCTAATTTTCTCCAAACCAAAATCAACATTAACGTCAACTATTGGATCATCAACAAAATAGTCTCTTGGGCCAGATTCAATTTTTAAATAACTTCTCAGACCTCTTGTGACGCCTTCAACGCTCCATAAATCAGGACGATTTGTATCTTTTATCTCTATAGTCAAAACATCGTCTTGTCTATTGAATAATTTAACTTCACTCTTAACCAAAGATAAGATATCATCTAATTTGTTTAAATCAGCATCTAATTTAATCCCTAGCAAAGTCTCAAATTCAATATAAGATACGTCTATCGTTGGCATCTAAATTACCTCTTTTCTCCTCAACCAATCAAGATCCTGACTAAAGATCTCCCGAATATCAGTTAAACCTGATTTCATCATGAACAATCTATCAATACCCAAACCCCAAGCAATAACAGGAACATCAACATCCAATGGCATCGTAACCTCAGGTCTGAAAATTCCAGAACCCCCAAACTCAATCCATCCATAACCCTTCTTGAAAGCACTTAATTCAACACTTGGTTCAGTAAAAGGAAAATAATCTGGCTTAAACCGAACCTCATCAGCTCCAGCAACTTCAATAGCAAATCTAGCTAAAACACCAAGCAGATCTCTCAGGGTTAATTTTTCATCAACAACAATACCTTCAACTTGATTAAATTCACTAAGATGAGTTTTATCAACTACCTCAGGCCTATAACATCTAGCAATTGAAAAATATTTACAAGGAACTTCAAAATTCTTGCTAAGAAGAGTTCTAGCACTTAAGCAAGTACCATGTCCCCTGAGAATAAGACGGCGAGCCTCTTTTTTAGAATAATTGTAATCCCAACCAGTAGAACCAGTCTTCCATCCATTTTCATGAGTGGCTTTTACTTTTTGAAGGGTAGATTGGTATTTATTGATATTTCCAAATTGTGGATCTTTAACTTGATATATCCCAAAAATCTCTCTTGCTGGATGGTCCTGAGGAGTATAAAGAGCATCAAAATTAAAAAATGAAAGTTCAACGGAAGATCCAGTCATCTCATTAAATCCTAAAGTGACAAGCTTAGTTCGAACTTCTTCCAAAAAACGCATATAAGGATGCTTTTTACCACACCAAACATTGGTGACTGGGGCTTGAATATTGTATTCCTGAAGCTGAAAATTTTTCCATTTACCAGATAAAATTAAATTAGGTGTAAGTTGAGTGATTTTATCTTGAATCAAATTTGAATTTCTTAAAGTTTCAATACCCAACTTTGTTATCTCAAAGACACGACTTATTTTATCTACCGTAGTCAAAAGGTTTCTTTTTTTTAGAATATTAATTGAATCTTTAAGATTCTCATCTATTGAATCATGAAGAACTTGTTTCTTACCAAATAAATACTTAAGAAGTTGTTCATCGCCCCCTAGCGGAATATCTTTTTTTGGACTAGATAGGCTCAGTACCCGTTTCTTTGAATCAAAGACACACCATTTTTTCTTTAAAATCCAGCCTAAAGCAATTTTTTCAAATTTGGAGGTTAATCTTGATTTTTCATATGCAATTTTGAGTTCTATTTTTCCACCCAATTCAATGATTGCATTTAGGAGCCTTCTTTCAGGAAGTCCATCCTCTGCATCCACAACACCTTCAGAAGTTAAATTTATTATTGTGTGTGGTTCAACATAAATTGTTATTAGATTTTTTTCCTGTAACTCTAAAGCTGAACGCATAACTGCCGAATCAGATAAATTGGATTCAAGAATTAACCGGTTTATCGACACTTTCCCTCCTAAATTCTTTAATAAAGAAAGCAAACCAAATTCTTGAACTCTTAAATCCACCATTACATCGATCCTTCATTATCTTAATTTGAGTTTTGCTATTGTAGTTCTAATCCGGCTAATAAAAGCATGTTGATTACCAACTATTAATAAATACAAAAAATACAAAAAAATTAGGGAATACCAAAATTTTAATAATATTTATCAAAGATTCATAAGATAATTAGTAAATAAAAACATAATATTAGCAAAATCTAGTCTTTAGTTTAAGAAATGCTTAACTGTTGATAGGTAATTAAATATTAAAGGTAGAGAAAAAAAATTGGCTTCAGTTGAAAAAGCTCCAAAAAAAGAGAATAAACAACACAAAAAAAAGGAATCAACTACTTTAGAAGATAAAAAATCCAGCACCTATCTTCGAGCAATGCCACTTCGAAGCCTTGATGATCTTGATTTGATTAAAGATGAGGTCACTAAAGGGAATATTCTTATTTTACGAATAACGCCTTTGGCAAACAAAAACATAGAAGAAGTAAAACAAGCAGTAAATGATCTTTATGAATTCACGGAATCAAAAAATGGAGATATTGCAAGATTGGGAGAAGAACGGATAGTTATTTGTCCAGAAAAAATTAAAATATGGAGAGACAAAAACCCAGGATCGATATAAATAAATTTTTTATTTACAATTTTTTTCAGAGTCTAAAAGTTTCTAAGTTTTGAGGAATAATCGCATGCACAGTAGCCTTGCGATCAAGAAAATTAGCCATACTTCTTATTTTATTTTTTTCACCATGACAAATAAAGATTCTTTCAGGCTTGGGCACTAGATGAGTTAAGTAATTCACTAATTGTCTTCTATCAGAATGACCAGAAAAACCTCCAATAGACTCCACATGCAGATTAACAGGAAGCACACCAATTTTTCCCGTATTATCCATCAAAGTAACCTCATTAATTCCCTTCTGAACTCGCCTTCCAAGAGTACCCTCTATTTGATAACTTACAAAAATAATAGTATTTTTTTCATCGTGAGACCAATTTCTAAAATATTCTATAGCAGGCCCACCTTCAAGCATACCTGATGTAGCTAACACAATACAAGGATCCCCCTCAAGAATAGTTTGACGAATACTTGGATGTTCAACTATTGTAAAATAATCTGACTGGAAAGGATTAATTTCATCATGCAAAATACTATTTCGAACTTCCCTACTCAAATATTCAGGATAGGCAGTATGAATAGCAGTTGCTTCAGAAATCATACCTTCAATAAACACAGGAGCTTCTCTCATCAAACCTCTTTTCATATAACCATCTATTATGAGCATTATTTCTTGTGCTCTTCCAACAGCTGGAACTGGAATTAGCACGTTCCCACCTCTCTCTAAGGTTTCATTTATAATCCGAGTTAAACCCTCCTCACATTCAACCCTAGAAGGCATATAATCGTCCTGACCACCATAAGTACTCTCAGTTATAACTGTCTCAATTCTAGGAAAATCTTTAGAGGCCTTTTCTAAAAGCATTGTAGTTCCATACTTATAATCACTAGTATAAACAATATTATGCATTCCTTCACCAATATGTAGATGAACCATTGATGCACCTAAAATATGACCAGAATTATGCAAAGTTAAACGAATATCAGGAGCAATATCAGTAACAACACCAAATCTTAAAGGAATAGTATGCAAAACACATTCACGAACATCCTTTTGATCATAACTAGGAACAATACCCTGCTTACTAGCAACATCCAAATAATCTAATTGAAGCATAGTCATAAGATTAGATGTCGGAGCAGAACAATATACAGGACCATCGTATCCATATTTATAAAGAAAAGGAGTTAAACCACAATGATCGAGATGGGCATGACTTATAATAACTGCATCCAATTGATCAATACGAAATTCTGGAGAATCAAATCTGGGAAATGCTTCAAAAGGCTTTTGAGACCCTGGATTAATACCGCAATCAATTAAAACACTGCTTTCTCTAGTACTCACCAAAAAAGCAGACCGACCAACTTCCTGAGCACCACCTAAAACTGTCATCCTAATATCACCCACAGGATAAATTTTAGGACGGAAAATTCTTTCCCCAACTGTCCTAAGAACCCGCTCTCTTTCTCGACTTTCAGAATGAAGATAATGTCTCATATGAGTAACTATTTTAGATTTCAATGGTGGACTACGCAAAATTTTAGGACGCCACTTTGATTGCTTAATAATTTCTTGTAAAACTGTACCATTTTTACCTATTACTAAACCAGGCTTTTTGGTTTCAATAATAATTTCGCCCAAACTAGGATCAAAATTTATATCAGTAATTTCTGCTTCAGAAGGAATTAGTTCCCTTGAAATTTTTTCCGCTTCAGGTTCTTTAAGACGTACTGAAGGATCAGATCGAATCACTATTCGTTTACGAATTACGCCAACAATTTCAGAGATTATATTACTCTGATCAATTAGAATTTCAGGATTTTTAGTATAAATAGCAAGAGTAGGGCCTTCATATTCAATTCTAGTTACCATCGCTTCTTGTGGAACTTTTTCAAGAATATACTGACTTATTTCTATCTTATCTTTTTCAGAACCTCGACGCAAAATAATTTACATCCTTAGCTTGTGAGAAGCATTTTCTTCTCATCACTGGTCAATTCTTTATACCCCATGGAATCAATCACAGTAATATTATAATTGTCACCGCTAGCCACATCCCTTCTCATTGCAGAATTAACAGCTTTAGCAATAATAGGCAACATTTCCTCAATTGACATATCTTCCTTATATTGATCTTCTAATACCCCAAAAGCTAACTGAGAACCTGACCCAGTGGCAACCGATTTTTCCTCATGCAAACTTCCATAGGGATCCAAATTATACACATGAGGCCCTGTATCATCTAGTCCTCCAATTAAAACTTGAGTGGATAAAGGTAAATATCTAGCAGAAAAAAGAAGATTTGCGATAATTCTTGCCGCAGAACTAACTGGAATAGGTCGATTCATATTTATCCGGTAAAGTTGAGCATTAGCAATTAAAATATCCACAACTTTTTGAGCATCAGCAACAGTTCCTGCAATAGTCATTCCTAAATGGTCATCTATTTTGTATACCTTTTTTCCATGCTTATGAGCTATAAAAAAACCCATTGTAACCCGAGTATCAGAAGCTAATATAACACCATCTTTACAAACAACACCAATTGTCGTAGTCCCCTTTAATACTAGATTGTTCGCAACATTATTTTGAGTTATAATTATTCCTCTCCCCAAAATTTGAGAAGCAGCGAATTCCTAAAAGGAAATAGCACCAGTTAATCTAACTGAGATATTAATTAACATTCCGGTTAAAATTTTTTCCAAAATAACATAGATCAAATTATAAAACAATCATTAATTCAAAAAGGTTTTAAAGGGCATGGTCTGATCTATGACTACACAACAAAGTAAGTTGGTTAACTTGTCCTCATCTTATCACTACATGCAACTTCCAAGAGAAGTAATTGTTGGAAGAGGAGTACTTAAAAGAATTACTGAATTATTTAAAAGACTCAACCTTACAGGAACAGCGCTTATTTTAGCAGGCAAAACAAGCTATGAAATTGCGGGAGAAAAAGTTAGAAACCTTCTCGCGCAATCAGGGATACCAGTTGACACATTTCTCGTAAAAGAGGTCACCTCAAAAGAAATTCTAATGGTAGAAAAACAAATTAAAAGTTGGAAACCTTGTGTAGTGATCGCAGTTGGAGGAGGAACAAAAATTGATGCAGCCAAACTCAGTTCATCTAATCAAGGTGTTCCATTTATTAGTATACCCACCACATTATCACACGATGGAATCGCAAGCCCATTAGCTTCTGTAAAAGGATCTCATCAACCTTACTCAATAATGGCCCAAGCACCATTATCCATAATTGCTGATATTAATATAATAGCCCAATCTCCTTGGCATTCAGTAATAAGTGGATGTGGCGATGTAATATCAAAATATACATCAGTAAAAGACTGGTGGCTCGCACACTCAGAGAAAGAAGAATATTATGGAGATTATGCTGCTAGTTTAGCTTTAATGAGTACAAAACTTGTTACAGAAAAAGCATCAATGATTAAACCAGGAAAACATGATGGATTAAGAATACTTCTAGAAGCCCTAATCAGCTGTGGTGTTGCAATGAGCATCGCAGGAAGCAGTAGACCATGTAGCGGTTCTGAACACCTATTTAGCCATGCCCTCGATATTATTAATTCTCCACATGCAATGCATGGAGAACAATGTGGAGTTGGTTCAATAATTGCCGCATATTTGCACAACTCTAACTGGAAAAGAATAAAATACACTTTAAAAAGAATAGGAGCTCCAACCACTGCAAAAGAATTGGGAGTGAAAAGGAGAGATGTTATTAAAGCTTTAAGAATGGCTCCTAAAATCAGACCAGAAAGATACACAATACTTCATAAATTAGATCTTAACAATGAAGGATACGAGAAAGCAGCAAAAATAACTGGCGTAATAGAATAAGTTATAAATATAAAATTTAAAAATGTATTTTTTTATTTTTAAATATAATTATTTTATTTAATCCTAAAAATGCAATAAAGAGATAATATAACATTAGAATAAGTGGAGTATTTATTTGAATAAAAAAAATATTGTGTTAGGAACCTGCGGATGGAGTTATTCTGAATGGGAAAAAAAATTCTATCTTAAAGGAGAGAAAAGAAAACTTCATACATATTCTCATATTTTTAATACTGTTGAAATTGATTCAACTTTTTATAGATACCCCACAAAAGGAATGGTATTGGGATGGTTGCGATATTCACCTTCCAACTTTACTTTTTCAGCCAAACTCCCAAAATTAATTACGCATGACAAAAAACTTGGATTATTAGGCAAAATAGAACAAGATTTAGAAAAATTCTTTGATATAATTAGACCTCTTCAATTGTATGGAAAACTTGGATGCCTTCTTATACAGCTTCCTCCAAGTTATTCCTTTAATCTTGATAATTTAGAAGATTTTTTTAATCTTCTTGATCCTATGTTTAAATTCGCAGTCGAGTTTCGTAACCTATCTTGGTTAAAAAATGAAACATGGGATCTTCTTAAGAAATATGGGGTAGCATATACGGTTGTTGATGAACCACTATTACCTCCAATAATTCAATTGACAACAGATTTTTCCTATTTCAGATGGCATGGAAGGGGAAAAAAACCTTGGTTTGATTATAGATATTCTCATAAAGAAATTGATCCATGGGTTCCTAAGGTTCTACAAACGGCTAATAACGTAAAAATAGTATATGGCTATTTTAATAATCATTATCATGGATACGCTCCTGAAAATTGTCTATATTTAATAGAAAAACTCGGATTGTTAACAGAAGCACAGAAAAAAATTAAATATAAAGTAGGAATAAAACAATCTAATTTAGAAGGATTTTTATCCAATCAATAATATTTTCTAATGTAGAAGCAACTATTTTTTGATATAAAGCAGCTTTTTTTCACTAAAAGACCAATTTAATAAAATTAATCTTTATTTAGACACCTATACTTTTTATATGAAGACTTCGTAATCAATTTAAAAGATTCAAGACAGTACAAGAAAAAAATTGCCCTAGAATTAAATAAATTTATAAAGTATTAAAGGGGTTGACAAAATTGGAGATAAGCAAAAAAAAGTTAAGAGAAGAAGTTCTCAAACGAATTAAGTTTATGAGAACATGTGTGTTAGCAAGAGAACTATGCCTTTTAATTCGTTCAAATCGAGCTATATTGGAACCCAAAGATGTTGAAGAAGTATGCATTTTTATTTCAAATTTGTGTAAAGAAGAAAATTGTGATGAGCCAAGTGCTTTATGTATGAGAGCTGTTAATGCATTAAATGATAAAGATGAAAAAAATTACTTGGAGCTCTGTGCAAAAAGTTGTGTAAAATGCGGCGAAGCAAAAAGGCCTCCTCCAATGAAGAATGCTTATGTTTCTTGAAATTCTCTTAAAAAATAAATTTAATTTTGTTAAAGATAGTCAATAAAAATTTGATGGAAGAATTTTATTTGTTTCTTGCACCTTATGTCCCCAGCTCAATTCCTGTTATTGAACAAATGTTAAAACTAGCTAAATTAAAGCCCGGAGAAGTATTATTTGATTTAGGTGCTGGTGATGGTAGAGCAATAACAATGGCAGCAAAGGTTTTTGGAGCAAGAGCAGTTGGAGTAGAATTAAGAGAAGATTTAGCAAAAAAAGCTCTTAGCGCTATACATGAAAATAATCTTTCCAACAGGATCACAATAGTAAATGATGATATATTCAATGTAAATTTAAAATCAGCTGATGTTGTTTTTCTTTATCTAACAACTAGTGCTAATGAAAAAATAAGACCAAAACTAGAAAGGGAATTGAAAAAAGGTACTAGAATAGTAACTCATGATTATGAAATTGTTCAATGGAAACCCATCAAGGTTGAAAACTTTTGTGAAAATCCAAAAATAGGTTACCCTACACATACTCTTTATCTCTACATTATAAACTAATTCTTAAAAAAAATTAACTAAGTTATTAAGATAGAAATTCCCTGTAATCTGCCAATAAAGAGAGGATAATATCGGTGACTAATGTCGAATATGGTATATCAATGCTACATTGTCTAAACAAACCTTTTAACAAAATGACCAATCAACTTACTCATTTAGACACAAAAATAGTTGAGCTAGTCGATGACGGTCTTCACACTCTTAATAAAAGAAGGATCTCTATTCTTAAAGAAATTAAAAAATCTTATGGAATAAAATTTACCGTCCATGCACCATTTGCTGATGTTAATATTTCTTCACCTTCAAAACCACTGCGAAATTTTATGATTAAACGACTTAAAAGATCAATGCATTTCGCTAAATCCTTGGATGCAAAACTATGGGTATTGCATCCAGGTATAAAAACAGGGATCAGTATGTTTTATCCAGGTGAAGATTGGAAACAAAATAAAAAAACTATCGAACTATTAGATAATCACGCAAAAAAGTTGGATATACAAATTGCTATTGAAAATCTTCCTAAGAAATATGGTTTTATCATGAATACACCAGAAGATTTTAAAAGATTTTATGCAGAATCCCCTTCAAATGATATCGGAATAGTCTTGGACACCGGACATTCAAATCTTGAAGGACAAACTGAGTCATTTTTAAGGCAATTATCTGAAAAAATACTTCATATTCATATAAGCGATAATAATGGTGAAGATGACCAACATTTAGGTTTGGGTAAAGGAAATATAGATTGGAGCCTATTCGCTAAGATCTTATCTGAAATAAAATACAGAAAGACAATAATGATAGAAACCGTAGAAAATGTTAATGAAAGCCTGAACAAAATTCAAAAATTACTAAATTATTAAGTTAGTACCAATTCCAATTCCAAAAAATCTTTCGCAACAATTGTATTTTGAAAAATTCTTTTTGCTTGTTCTAAAAGTATTTCAGTATCAGGATATCTAGCGCTAATATGCGTAAGCACTAATTTTTTTACATCAGCCTTTTTTGCCAAATTTGCAACTTGACTAGGAGTTGAATGCCCATCAAACAGTGCCTTATCAATTAGGGAATCATCAAAAGTAGACTCATGAATAAGCAAATCTGCACCATGAGAGAAAAGATAAAAATTTTCAATTGGTCTAGTGTCACCAGAATATACGATCTTTCTTCCTTTTCTCAAAGGACCTGTTACATCTGCAGATTTTACTATTTTTCCATTTGAAAGCTTAATGTTTCTTCCATTCTGTAATTTTGACCACAATATTCCTTCAGGCACTCCAAGATTTAATGCCTTTTCAGGGTAGAATTTTCCAGGACGAGGCTTTTCAATAAAACCATAGGCAAAACTCATGTCTGTATGATTTGATTTTATAGCTTTGATAAAATAATCTTTTTCTTCGCAAACAATCCCAGAATTTTTTATCTCAATAATTTTAACCAAAAAATTCAAGCCAAATTGTAATATTTCTTTGGAACAATCTAGAAATTGCTTAATTCCAGTTGGACCAAAAACCTCGATCTTTTTCTTTCTCCCCATCAAATTCATCGTCTGAAGCAAACCAGGCAATCCCAGAACGTGATCACCATGAAGATGTGAAATCAAGATCTTCATTTTTTTATGAAAACCTGTTTGAGCTATAAGTATTTGTCTTTGTGTCCCTTCTCCACAGTCGAACATTATTTGTTCATTCTGACGTTTTAAAATGATAGATGTAAGGCTTCTATTAGGAGTTGGAACACTGCCAGCTGTTCCTAAAAAAACTACATTAATACTCAAAACTTTCATCCCTACCTTTCAAATACAGCTATTTCCCTTGTTAGACTTCTATGTACATATACAAAATGTGATTCTATATGTTTGTATCCTACTTTCTCACCTAAAGATGGAAGATCTATACTTTTTGGTGACGCAATACAAATTCTAGCTCCTTTATCCAGCAAAAAAGTAAATGATGACAGAACTTTCTCAACAATTTTCTTTGTAGTTGACTTCATTGTAGAACAGCATCTACCATATGGAGGATCCGTAACAGCACAATTAACTCTTATAATTGGCGGGTTTCTAGCATCAGCAAGAATCAATCCTTCAGGTTCAATATTATAATGATCTAAATTTCTTTTACATCCTTCTAACATTTTAAGTTGAGCATCCAATCCGATAGTTTGACACCCAATATACGTTGCTTCAACAAGAGTGCTTCCTGTACCGCAAAAAGGATCAATAAGTAAATCATTTCTTTTTGCTTGAGCAAGATTTACCATACAACGTGCCAGCTTTGAAGGCATTGCTGATGGGTGAAAAAAAGGTTTTTTCCTAGGGCGTCTTTCATCAAAAAGTTTAGGATAAATAATAACAATTTTAAGTCCAAATACAAATTTTCCAGAAGTTAGAATTCCAATAAAAATATAATCAGGTTCAGTGAGATTCACTTTTGTGTTAGCAGTTTTATTTAATATGATCTGACCAATCTCTCTCTCATATTTCATCACTTCTGACTTTTTTGCATAATTCTTTACTCTTTTTACTCTAACTGCAAAGCTACCTTTTTTTTCAATTAAATTCTTAAAATTAGTTTTATTTAAACAGTCAATTATTTCTTTTTTATCTGCATCACATATAAAAAGTTCTATAGCACAAATTCTTGTGTAAGCTGACCTTAAGTAAATCTCCTTAATACAACTTATTTCTGCGTTCAGTCTTAATACTTGATCAAGTTTTTCAATAATCAAGAAATCTATTTTTTCAGCATAAAGAATAGCTGATATTTCTGAATAAGGTAAAGTTTTATTTTCACCCGAAACTAAAAAAAATAGATTAGCCACTTTCAAGCGCCTTTATTTCATTATTAATTAAAGGTGCAAGTGAGACTATTCCAAAGGGACCAGGAATGCTATCGGTTCCAATAATTTTTTCTACTCCAGCATTAAGAATGTGCTTTTCAGCGTCTCCTATTAATAGGGGATGAACACAAGCAGCAAAAATTTTAGCGACCCCGAGTTCTAATAATATTTTAGCGGCATTGACTATTGTACCACCAGTACTTATTATATCATCAAATATTATCGCTGTTCTTCCCTTTACATTAAAATCTTTTTTAAATACAGTTAATTCTCCTGTATAACGATCTCTTTGTTTTTCCAAATAACCATTTTCTCCTCCCAAAACTTTTTTTGCCTGCTCAACGATATGCATGGCACCTTTGTCTGGAGCCAATGAAAAAGCATGATCATACCCTTTTTGCTTAAAATATTGAGCTAGCAATGGAATTGCAGATAAAGTCTTGGCAGGAAAGGAAAAACCCTTTAGTACTTTTTCTTCATGAATATTTACTGCAATTAATTCATCAATCCCTGAAATATTTAGTATCTTGGCTATAGTATTTATACTAATGTTCTCACCCTGCAAAAACATTTTATCTTGACGGGCATAAGCCAAATACGGTATTATCCCGATAATCTTTTTGGCACCTGCAATTTTAGCAGCACTTGCAATAAAAGCAAGTTGAATTATACTTGTGTTCTGAGGTGGACTTGTGGTTTGAATTATCGTAACATTTTCATTTTTTATATTTCCCTCTAATCTAACATAAACTTCACCATCAGGAAATTTCTTATTGATAACTCCAATTTTTTTAAATCCTCCCAGTTTAGCTGTTTTTAAACCTAATTCTTCCGATGCAGGCCCAACAATTATTTTCATTTATTTCAACTCTGAACACAATTAATCTGAGAATATAGCTTATTAAATCACATTATTATTTTATTTCATTTTATGCTCTATGACTTGAAAATATACAATTAAATTATTAATTTTTTAAGAAATTTGCTTCTCAACATTGTTAATTAATAAAACCTTATATAAACTGATAAAAAATTGAGCAAAAAGATTACTTCGAACAACTTGATAATAAGAATAAGCCTATCTCACCAAAAAGATTTGGAAATAATTTTATCTTTTTATTCTTTGTTATAAAAACCGATTTTTTAATCTGTATTTTTTTTATTTTACAATAATCTAAAAAATCCGAAATACTAAAAAAATGTAAATTTGGGGTATCATACCAGTCATAAGGCAATGCAGGAGTCACAGGAACTCTGCCCCCAAAACACATCTTTAATCTTGAAGAGATATATAAAAAGTTAGGAAAACCAACAACAGTATTTTTACCTACACGTAAAGCCTCCTTTAAAACAAACGAAGGCTTCTTAACTTGTTGAAAAGTTTGATTTAGAATTACATAATCTATAGAACTTGATGGAAAATCACACAATCCCGAATCAACATCTTGTTGAAAAACATTTAGTCCTTTTATTATACAATTGTATATTGATTGTTGATTAACTTCTATTCCTTGACCTTGAACCTTTTTTTCCTTTATCAATAATTCCAAGAGTTCTCCGTTCCCACACCCTAGATCTAGAACAGACGAGCTAGATTTAATCCAACTTAATATTATTTGATTATCAAAAGATATTTCCGATTTCTGAATTACTATCACCTTAATCATTAATTGAGAGTATTTAAAAAATGTCCAATAATTTGTCCTTCTTCACCTGTCTCCAAAAGAAATGCATCGTGACCATAACTAGAAGAGATCTCACAATATGATGTTTTTACTCTCGCAAGTTTACATGCTCTTACAATTTCTTGCGATTGTTGTGATGGATAAAGCCAATCTGATTCGAAGGAAATAACTAATATTTTTGCTCTTAATCCTTTAAAAATATGTCCAATATCTTTTCCATTTACAATATTAAAATTATCCATTGCTTTAGTAATATAAAGATAGGAGTTTGCATCGAATCTTTTTACAAAACTTCCTCCACGATACCGCAAATATCCTTCTACCTCAAATTCTGGCTCAAATTTAATACCATTATTTTTTTTGGTTTTGAAATGTCTTCCAAATTTCTTTGACATTGAATCATCACTCATGTAGGTTATATGGCCAATCATCCTTGCTAATGCTAAACCTTTTGCAGGTACCCTAGATCCATAATAATGCCCTTTATTCCAATTTGGATCAGAAATTATTGCTTGCCTCCCAACCTCATTAAAAGCTATTTGTTGAGGGGTATGTTTCATTGTAGTAGCGATCGGAATAGCTGATTTAATACTTTCTGGATAAGCAATCATCCATTGAAGAACCTGCATTCCCCCCATAGAACCCCCGATTACAGACAGCAATTTGCTAATTTTTAAATGATTAATTAGTGCTTTCTGAGCATTCACCATATCTCCGATTGTTATTATTGGAAAATCTGTTGAGTATTCTTTTCCTGTGTATAGATTTATCGAAGAAGGCCCCGTAGAACCTTGACATCCTCCAATTATATTTGAACAAACTACAAAAAATTTGTTGGTATCTATACCCTTTCCAGGTCCTATCAAGTTATTCCACCAACCCTCAATTCCTTTTTGTTGATTGATTCCTGCAGCATGTGCATCTCCTGAAAGTGCATGAGCTATGAGTATTGCGTTTGTTTTTTCTTGATTTAATTTTCCGTAGGTTTCATATGCTATTCGTATAGGACCTAATTTTTTTCCTGATTCAAGAATTAATTCGTTTGGAGGAATAGCAAATGTAAAATATTTTGCTTTATTTTCTTCTAATTTTTGGATAGTAAAAGTAATATTTGCTTGCCTCCTATTCTTTTCTTGCAATTTACACTTATTTTTGTGAAGCTATCAAAGCTTGATCAATATCTTCAATTATATCTGTTGGATCTTCAATTCCTATTGATAATCTAATGTAATCCTCCGTAACGCCTGTAGCAATTTGCTCTTCTTTAGTAAGTTGTTGATGAGTGGTTGAAGCTGGGTGTATAACTAGAGTTTTTGCATCTCCAATATTTGCCACATGAGAGAGGAGCTTTACTGAATTAATGAACTTCTTTCCTGCTTTTAATCCGCCTTTTATACCAAAGCCTAATAGACCTCCATAAAATCCTTTGAGATATTTGCTTGATAATTTATGGTTTGGATGACTTTCTAATCCGGGATAATTAACCCAATTGACAATTGGATGATCAATCAAGAATTTTGCTACGTTTAATGCATTTGTTGAGTGCTTCCGTTGTCTAAGGGGTAATGTTTCTAATCCTTGAAGAAATAAAAATGCGTTAAATGGACTTAGTGCTGAACCTAAATCCCTTAATAATTGTAGTCTTGCTTTAAAAATAAATGCAACATTACCTAATTCAGAAAAATTTCCAAAAGCATCCCAGTATTTAATTCCATGATAGCTTTTATCAGGCTCAGTAAATTCTGGAAATTTTCCATTATTCCATTTGAACTTCCCAGAATCAACAATTACTCCTCCAATGCTAGTTCCATGCCCTCCAACATATTTTGTTGCTGAAAGCACAGTTATATCTGCTCCATATTCTATTGGTTTTACTAGACCTACGCCAACAGTATTATCCACAACAAATGGTATGTTTGCCTCATGAGCAATATCTGATAAGGATTCAAAATCTGGGGTGTCCAATTTTGGATTGCCAATTGTTTCAGCGTATATTGCTTTAGTTTTTTCAGTTATTGCTTTTTTGAACTCACTAGTTTTTGTAGATTCAACGAATTTGACTTTACGGCCTATTTTTGGGAATGTGTGATTTAATAGTTGGTAGGTTCCACCATAAAGATTGTTCGCAGCTACAATTTCATCACCTAATTGCGTTATTGTAAGGAGTGCTATTGTTTCTGCCGCTTGACCAGATGCTACAGCAAGGGCAGCAGTTCCTCCTTCAATAGCTGCGATTCTTCTCTCAAAAATATCAGTTGTTGGATTCATTATTCTAGAGTATATATTCCCGAGCTCTTTTAGTGCAAACAAATTTGCGGCATGTTCTGTACTATTGAATAAAAATGAAGTTGTTTGGTAAATGGGGACTGCTCTGGCTTTTGTTGATAAATCTGGTTTTTCTTGTCCAGCATGTATAGCTAGAGTGTCAATTTTTCTTTCTGTCATTTTATCCTCCCAGTTATCTTTTTGGTTTACAATCAAATTCGATAACAATGTTATATAGGTTCTTGAAAAAATTATTCCAAAAAGAATATTACTACTTTATCAAAATTAGAAATATATGTTTCCAAAATTAAACGAAGTAAGCAAAAAAAGAAAAATAGCGGGACTAACACAGAGTGAACTCGCCAAGCTTGCAGGTGTTAGTCAATCATTAATTGCCAAATTAGAATCAGGAAAAATAGAGCCTTCATATACTAAAGTTAAGAAAATTTTTGAAAGCTTAAACAAATTAGAAGTTAAAAATAAAATAAAAGCTGAAAGAATAGATTATAACAAAGTAGTCAGTGTTCAAGAAAATGAACAGGTTTTTCAAGCTGTAATATTGATGAAAAAGTATGGATTTTCTCAACTACCAGTAATGAAAAAAAACAAAGTTGTTGGAAGCATTTCTGAAAAAACAATTTTAAATTTAATTCTTGAAGGAAAATACCTAGACCAAATTTCTAAAATGCTAATTGGAGAAGTAATGGATAAATCTCTTCCCCAGGTAAATGAAGATGCATCATTATCATTAATTTCAAATCTATTACAGGTTTATCCAGCAGTTTTAATCACAATTAAAGGCGATATTAAAGGAATTATCACAAAAGCGGATTACTTAAAACTACTTTAGTATCTTGATAATAAAATATTAATGAATCATAAAAAAATAATTTAAATATAAGGTTGTTATAAATTAGTTGCAATAGATATCTTTTAGGTGGAAAAAATGTACAAATGTGAAACTGTGACCAGAAAAGTTTTGCCTCTTTACAGATCATTTGTGGCAAAAGAACTTTTATCAAAATATAATTTTACTCAAGTTAAAGTAGCTAAAAAACTCGGTACAACTCAAGCAGCAGTAAGCCAATATTTAAATTCAAAAAGAGGAAGCAAAAACGAATCAGATTCAAAACAGTACATTGCTATAGTAAAGCAAGAATCAGAAAAAACGGCTAAATTATTAGCAAATTCAGATATGGGTCCTGATGAATTTAAGGATTCTTTTTGTAATCTTTGCAACAAATTAAGAGATTTAGATCTAATTTCATAATTAACTAATTTCTGGTTCATACTTAATAGGTTTCTTTCTGTTCAATTTCCTCAATTAATTCTTTAGCACGATCCATACGTATTTTTTTCTCTTTCACCATTTTTCCAGCAATTAAATCAATAAGCTCATTTTTTGCTCCTGCTGCTATTGCTATATTTCTTGCATGAAGCGCCATATGACCTCTCTGGATACCTTCATGAGCCAATGCCCTCAATGCAGCAAGATTTTGGGCTAAACCAACAGCTCCTAAAACTTCACCAAATTCACGAGAGGTTTTTACTCCCAGAATTTTAAGTGCAATTTTAGCTATAGGATGCGTTTTTACTGCGCCTCCAACTAAACCAACTGCCATAGGCATTTCAATTGTTCCTTCAAGATCATTATTTCTGTTCCTGATCCATTTGGATAATGCAGTATAGGATCCTTTTATTGCTGCGTATGCATGGGCTCCTGCTTCAATTGCTCTATGATCATTACCAGTTGCTAGAATTACAGCAATAGTACCATTTAATATTCCTTTATTGTGCGTGGCTGCTCGATAAGGATCAGCAGATGCAAAAGCTGAAGCATTAACAATTCCATTCACAACTTCTAATCCACCTACTGCTTCTTTGGGAATCACACACTTAGCTCGTACCAATCTCTCAGTAGCCAAATTTGATATTATTCTTAAATAAACTTGACCTTCTGTTATTCTTTCTATTAAGGGTGCTACGGCCTCACACATAGTATTTACGGCGTTTGCTCCCATTGCATCACGACAATCAACATGCAATTCAACAATTAACATATCACCCAATGTAGTATTGATTATTTTTGCCGTCATTTTTTTTGCACCTCCACCAAATGAACAAAGAACTGGATCCTGCTCATTAGCCATTTTAAGAATCTCGTTTTCGGCTTCCAACACTTTTGTCCTTGCTAATTCTGGCTGCTTTATTCCCACAGTTTGGATTTGTCCTATCATTATCGAGTCAGTACTACTTGAATGAAAACCTCCACCCTTTCTAACCATTTTAGCCGCATAACTAGCAGCGGCCACAACCGAAGGCTCTTCAGTCGCCATTGGAATTAAATAATCTTTTCCATTTATCAAAAAATTAACACCAATACCAATTGGAATTGGAATAGCACCTACAACATTCTCAATCATCCTGTTTGCTACATCTAAAGGCAAAGAGCCGGTATTCAACAATAAATTGCATTCTTCTTCAGATAGATTGGAAAATTTTTTCACAATCTCAACTCTTTGTGCAGGGGTAAGCTTATAAAAACCAGATATATCAGATGACATTTTCATTTTTATTCCCTAAATTCTAATTTTATGAATTAACACCATCTCTGTTCTAATCCTTTTTAATATTATTCACTCTTCCAAAAATTATAAATCAGAATATCAATAAAAATCAATAATAAAAAGCAGAAATTATTCCATAATTTTTTACTAAAAAAATTTCTCAAGAGTATAACAATCCCTATTTGGCATAGCTTCAGCTGGAATGCCCAACCTTCTTGTAATCTCTTTAGCTAATATAGAGCCGTGTCTTACCCTATAATTATCTGTAATAACTTTCTTTGGATTAGAAAGTCGGATATACTCAACTAGTCCATCAAAATCTGAATGATCACTAAGAGCGATTAAATGTTCATTATATCCGATTTTTTTACAGGGTAATTGAAATTCCCAACCACTAACACAAATCTTGAAATTTGATACTCCAATACTTTTTCTTTTGTTCATATGATAAAAAGCAACACAAGGCAAATTTTTATCTAATAATTCTCTTCCTTGTTCATCAGAAGACAAAGTTAAATCTCCAAGATTCATACCATGACGCTTACATACTTCCGAAATCCGAAGAATTCTTTCAGGCATAACAAAAGGCACATACACATGTGCACATCGCAATATTTGCATAATCTCTTGTAATTTACCATAATATCCGAAAACGTAGACTTTGCCTTTTCGAAGGCGTTTTTCAACCAAAGAAACTAGAAGCTCTGTTATATCTGAATCAAATGAACGCCTAAATGAAGGACTGCCATAAGTTGCTTCAACAACCAGTGTGTCACAATCCTCTATTGGCGATGTTCCTTCAAGTCTAAAATCGCCCGTATAAGCAACCCTATCACCATTAGAATTTTCAACTAATACTTGTGCTGCACCTAATATATGATTTGCTTTGAAAAAAGTGATTGTGTCATCATCATAAGCAAAGGATTTACCATAATCAACTTTTTCAATTGGGCTTGAATCAAAAATACTATAACCCTTCAAAACTTCAATTAGCTCTTTTGTTGCTTTTGTCATTAATACTTTGTTGCATTCCTTGAGACTTCTTCGCAATCCAACCAAATGGTCAGCATGCGCATGAGTAACAACCCTCAAAGGTCTAGTCTCGTCATAAGCATCACATGCAACCGATTTCCCTAATAAAATTGCCCCACGATCTGAAATACGAACATCTGAAATCAAAGACTAATCTCCAGATTTAATTTTTTTTGGTGCAAGCCAATTAATTAACGATTTTGGATTATCAGAGTGTATTTCTACTCGAATAGGGCCGAGTGGTGATTCAGAGACCTCTTCTGAGAAAGAAACGTGATTAACAAATGCAACTTGCTTATTTAAAAAAAACACAATTTTATTTCCAACTATACATTTCAATAAAGCTTTTCTTGAGGCATCACGAATACGATCTAATCTCAGCATATCTTTAAATCTGAATAATGATTCTCGACCTTTTAATTTACACTTGAGTATTTTGGATTCATTAATTGAATCAATTATTGTATTGATATCACCAAAAACATTCATAATTGCGCTATTTACTTTCTCTTCACTTTCAGTGGATTTTATTTCTGCTTGAATAAAAACAGTTACTTCATCCATTTCTTTTCAATTCTTTGAAGTATTTCATTACTTTTTCTTTTTAATTCTTCAATATTATCTTCATTAATTAGCATAAAATCTGCCATAGCGATAACTTGTCCAAGTCCTACAGTTAATTCGCGCAAATCACGTTCCTCAAATACCTTTCGTTCTTTTGAATCATCACTGCGTCCCCTTTGATTTAATCGGCTATATCGGGTTTCAGGTGAAGAATGCACAGCAATAAGATTAAATTCTGAAAAATGTTTTTTAAACAAATCTAATTCATGAAGGCTTCTTAGACCATCTATTATTATTTTCTTAGTATTTTTTTCTTTAATTTTTGGTATGCATTTTTTAGCAATAATATCCTTTCCTCCAGTAGATCTCAAATCAAGCATTACTTTGCCCATATTTTTTGGACTTAACAGTAATCGTCTTCTCTCTGTTTCTTCTCTAACAATATCTCCCATAATAATAATATCAAACCCTTGATTTTTAGCTACATTTACAACTACTGATTTCCCAGAACCAGGCATTCCAGACACACCCACAATAAGTTTATCAGCGATCATTTTATCCACATTTAATGATTATACCCTCCAATTAAAGATTAAAAAGCATTTATGAATAGAAAAATACAATTTAACAAGAAGGAAAAATTATGAATGAGAACATTAGATGTTTCTTATCTTTTGATATTGAAAATCAAGAAATCATAAGAAAAATAAGCAGTATTCAACAATTTTTGTTACAAAGAAACATCCAATTAAAAATAGTAAAACCTGAAAACATCCATATTACCATGAAATTCCTTGGAAATATTCCTTACAATTTAATGAATAAAATATCAAACGAACTAAAAGCAATTGATTTTAATCCTTTCTTAGTAGAATTTAATGGAATTGGAATATTCCCTAATATAAATCATCCTAGAGTCGTATGGATAGGAATAAAAAAAGGATCAATAGAATTAATAAAAATTTTCAATCAAATTGAATCCTTATTGCACAAATTAGGATTTAAACAAGATTTTCGAGAATTTTCACCTCATCTCACTATTGCAAGAGTAAAAACTGCAAAAAACAAAGAACAATTGATCAATTTTACAAAAAGCAAAGCCTCCATAAATATCGGCACAATGAGAATAAAGTACTTAAAACTTAAAAAAAGTGATTTAACACCAAATGGACCTATTTACACAACAATAAAAAAATTTCCTTCAAAATCAGAGGGTGAAAAATGACAAAAATAGATAACATATTGATCCAAGTTGGAAATAACATTATTCCTACATACTCAGATAGGAGAAAAATAACGAGAATCACTCAAGATCTGATTAAAAAATTATCATTCGAATTTAAAAAATCAAATATTATTGCAAATATTACTGTCGAAGGTTCAGTAGCCAAGGATACCTGGCTAAGAGAAGACCCTGATATAGATATCTTTGTTCATTTGCCATTAAGTCTATCTAAGGAAGATTTTAAAAATATATTAAAAATTGCAAAAAAAGCAACGAAAAACTCAAAACATATAGAAAGATATGCAGATCACCCTTACTTAGAAACTTTTATTGATGATATAAGAGTGAATATAGTACCTTGTTATATAGTAAAAAAAGGAGATTGGAAAAGTGCAACCGACAGAACAGCATTTCATACCAAATATATCAATAAACACTTAAAACCAGAATTAAAAAATGAGGTTAGACTTCTTAAGAAATTCTTTAAAGGAATAAATGTTTATGGTGCTGAAATAAAAACAAGTGGTTTTAGCGGTTACCTTTGTGAATTATTAATTTTAAATTATAAATCCTTCATAAAAACTATTAAAGTCTTTTCAAAATTCAAAACAACCATAATTATAGATCAAAATGAGTATTATTCTAATAAAAAAATTGATCTTGCCAAAATTTTTTTTGATCCAATCATCGTTATTGATCCTATTGATAAAAACAGAAATGTTGCTTCAGCCGTTAAATCGAAGAAATTATACACACTAGTAGGAGCAGCAAGAGCATATTTACTAAAGCCTTCAGTAAAATTCTTCTATCCTCCTAATATTGATTTCTTTACAACTCAGCATTTAAAAGAAAATTTGGAAAATAGAGGATCGTCGGTTCTATTTATCATATTGGATAACATAAATTCAGTTCCCGATGTATTGTGGGGTCAACTTTACAAAACTCAAAAAACTCTAGGGAAGTTATTAAAACATAATGATTTTAAAATTTTAAGAAGTGAAGTTTGGACAGATGAAAGAACTTTAATCATTTTTGTTATTGAGCTTGAAACAGTCAAAATACCCAATATAAAGTGCCATATTGGTCCTCCTTTGAGATTCGAAAAACAATGCGATATATTCTTATCAAAATATATGGAAAATCCCTCAGTGATTTCTGGACCATACATACAAAATAAACGATGGATTATACTATCCAGCAGAACTTTTTTTAATGCCAAAGATCTCTTAGAAGAAAAATTGACAAATTATGGTCAAAATATTGGTATTCCTAAACTAATTTCAAAAGCTTTTCAACAAAATATGAGAATTCTAATTAATAATGAAATTAGTAAAATATATAAACAAAATTCAGAATTCGCAGTTTTTCTTAGTTCATTCCTAATTGGAAAACCTATCTGGCTAGAATCCTAAAACAATAAATATTATCAATAAAAAGCTTAGAAACCAACAATAAAAAGCAAATAAATGAAACTTTGTTATTTCTAAGCTTTTCTTAAGAAGTCTCAAAGAAAAGTAACCAAAAATAGCCGAAACAGTGATTCCAATAAGAATATCGCTTGGATTAACTTTAATATAACTCTGATTTAGTATTTGTTCGAAAATCGTTAAGACTAGCCCACCAATTATTGCAGGAATTGAAAGAAGGAAAGAAAATTTGAATGAAATATCCTTCTTAATTCCAAGTAAAAGTGCTATTGCGATTGTAAATCCACTCCGAGATAGTCCCGGAATAACAGCTATTCCTTGAAATACTCCGATTTTTAATGCATCAAAATAACTTATTTCATTTTTTTTATTTTTACCAATTTTTGACAGATATAAAACAATTCCACAGAAAAAATAAGCACTTGAAATAAGGAATATATTATTAAAATATGCATCAAAATATTGTACAATTAAAAAACCAATTATCGCAGTTGGTATAGTTCCTATAAGAATTAGAGGAATAATTTTTCCGCTTTCACTTTTAAATTCCCAATTATGTAGTGAGTGGATTATTTCTTTAATATCTGAAAAAAAGAAAAAGAGGGTTACAATAAGGGTTCCAACATGAAAAATTAAATCAAAAAATAGTGGTAATTCCACACCAAGAAAATACTCTGCTATTTTCAAGTGACCCGTACTAGAAACAGGGATCCACTCTGTGAGACCCTGAATAAAACCAAGTATTATTGTTTCTATTAGCATTTATTTTCATTGAAATTTCTTTTTATTGAGTCACTGAGTGGTACCAACTGATTATATATTCTGGTAATTTCAATCCTCTTTGCCCTAATCTTTCAGCTAATAATACTGGCAAAGGACTCAATACATATGCAGCTCTAGTGTAAAATCTTCTAGGAGTACCCTTCAGTACTTCCTCATCTAAAATTATACTAAAATCTGATTTTTTAGCCAATCTAGAATCTTTATTACCAGTTATTGCAAGAACTTTTCCATTAAATTTCTTCATTACATCACACCATATGTTAACTGGTTTTGTTTCTCCGGTAAAAGACATTAAGATTTCAAGATCTCCAGCTCTAGGACGAGGTGTATTGACGCCTCTAGTTACATAAACGTTATCACCTAAGAAACTTTTTATGTGAAATAGTCTTATTCCTGTCATCTTAGCAATCTGACCAGCTGTTCCTTTTCCTCCTATAAACACATCTGTTCTCTTTTCCAATAGATCTACTAATTGGGTATAAGTGTCTGATTCTACATTATTATCTATGATTGATCCTATATTATCAAATTCTTCTCTACAAAGTTTAAAGACATCTTTGGCCTCTAAATTTCTGAAAATAGCTTCGATCATCATACACAATAACTGAAGGGTACCTAATTCAAAAACATCTCCCATCATTCCAGTTTCACTGTATTCGAATGATGGTTTAGATTTTCCTCTCCCTTTTATATGAACTACATGACCATAATTCTGAACTATTTGAGCTAAGGGTGATTCTAATCCAGATGTCATCAAACCCATTGTGAATTTAGTCGATTTCTTCTCATCAATATACTTTGCAAGATCTTGTGCCATAACAAGAGGATCATCTGAATAGCCGCTCCCAGAATTTATCAATAATAATATTTTTTTATAACGCCTATTCAAATCAGCAGCTGCATCATACATATTCTTCCCAGGGAAACCAGGATCATCGGGAGTTATTACTACTTTATTTCTCCAACCAAGTTGACTTAATGCAACCTGGCTCATCGCAGCATTTAAGGAATGAAGAGATCTACCTGATCCCCCACAAATAACACAATCAGCTGCTTTCAAAGATCTATATAACGGTGCAAGACTTTTCCTTCTAACACTAAGAATATTATCGCGTATCTTGTTGACATAACCTATATTGCTGATTTTTTGTTTTATAGTGAAGCTCCCTCAATAAATCAATTTTTTTCTCTGTTATATTTCTACTTTACTTCTTATTCTATTTTCTTTTTATAATAATCTTTATGTAACAAAATTTTTTATTCAAAATGATCTGAAGCTTCATATTTAACTCTTAATTAATAGGATCTATTGAGCATATTTTCATAAAACTTTATTTGTCTGTCATCAAAGAATTGAAGTGCAAATTAATGGGTGGTCTTGTTATACAACAGATTAGAATTTTACTTGACGAAATGTACGCCGGTTTAAAAGAATATTTTGAGACTTTAGGCTATTCAGTTATCACAGCTCAAGAAGCTGGTTTAAAAGGATTAAAAGATAAAGACATCGTAAGTTATGCTAAAAAAAATGATTTAATATTGCTAACTAGAGATCAGAAACCAGCTGAACTTGCTGAGTTGACAGGTACAAAATATCTCTTAATATCTAATCTTATGATTGCAAAAATTGCTGATAAACACATAAAAGAGAAATTTCGAAATTAATAAATCAAATAATCATATCTCGCTTGTGCTAAATAAAAGAATCTTCGGATCCTTCTTTACTAATTTTCGATACTAATATTCCTTAAGTATTTGTTCCATAAATAGGAGGATGAATATCCTGCTACAACTCCACTCAATGGACTAATTATTAATACAAGTAGATCAAGTAAAAGATTGCTTGTAATTATATCGAAGATTACAGTTGTAAAATAATAACTAATTAACGCTATTATAAATGTACTAATTGTCAATGAAATAATAAGTTTGTTTTGATCCACCCCTTCATTTGTAGCTTTGACTTTGAGAACCATCATTGAGATATCAATCAGAAAACCGTATAAAAAAACAAAGATGAACGAAAAAGGTACTGTTGGACGCCAAAGACCTGTCAATAACCCTCCAACAGCTCCAACACTTGTTGCACCCCATTTTCTTAAAAATAGAGCACCTAACACCAGCAGAACAGCATCAACAACTATTAGTATTTTATCAATTGGAGGTGGAACAAATACTCTTGTGACAAATATTACAGAACCAAAAAGAGCTGCCAATATCAATCGCTCTTGTTTATGCAACATTTGACACCTTTTCTACAAGAAACTAAATTCGATTTTAAAAGGTTAATGTAATAACTTATTGAAAACTCTCTTTTTTATTCTATTAAATATGCAATCTTATTTTTTAATAAAAGCTATAAATTATCAATCTATTTTAGTACCTAAAAGTTCTAATATTTGACTGATAGGTGTTTAGATGGAGAAAAGGATGAGCACTCATGCAGAAGATTTGAAATTACGTTTAATGACAATCGAGCTTCTACGAACAGCGAAATATAAAAGAAACATAACATATCGTGAATTATCCTCAAAAACAGGTTTGCCAGTTACAGTTTTAAGTAGGTATGCCAAAGGCCATGTTCTTCCAAATACTGCGAGAGCTAAAGAATTATGGCGAGTATTAACTAAACTAGTAGGTTTGGAAACCGAATTACGCAGTAGAATTAGATTTGATGAAACAGGTTATTTTGATAATACTGATATTGTTGGCGATTATAATATTCTTCAACAGGCTGCAAATTATGCATTAGCAAATTTTGCAGGGAAAAGAGTTACCAAAATCCTAACCGCTGCAGTTGACGGGATTCCTCTAGCAACAATGGTTGCAAATGCTCTGGGAGTAAATTTAATTCTAGCTAAAAGAAACAAAGAAGTTGGGGTCAAAGCATTTCTCGATGAAACCTACATACTAGGCAAGAATTCAGGAGTTACTGTCACATTATTCATTCCTAAAAATTCGATTAAAAAACGTGATAGCGTGTTAGTTGTAGATGATATGATAAAGAGTGGAGAAACACAAGAAGCATTAGTCCATTTAGTTAAGAAAGCGAGAGCTGAGATATCTGGAGTATTTTCTTTAATAGCTGTTGGAGATGAATGGAAAAAACGCTTAAAATTCAGTAATAATGCTCCAGTAGAAGTTGTAACATATCTAAAAGCGCCATATTAGTAAAATTATTAAAATATTATTAAAGGCGTAGTAAATGCGAACAATCGAATGGCATAATGGAATCGTAACAACAATAGATCAAACAAAATTACCTCAAAAAGAGGTAATTCTCAAAATTAAAAATCTATCTGAAATGGCTGAAGCAATAAAAAATATGAGAGTAAGGGGAGCTCCTCTAATTGGTGCTTCAGCTGCATATGGATTAGCATTAACAGCTTTTTATTCAAAAGTCAGTAATAGAGAAGCTTTTATTAAAGAACTAAAAGCATCCGAAAAAATTCTTAAATCTACTAGACCAACCGCTGTTAATCTTTTCTGGGCTATTGATAGAATCCTGAATAAAGTTAAAAATTCTAATAAAAATCTTGAAGAAACAAAACAGATAGTAATTCAAGAAGCTCAATCAATTGCAGATGAAGATGTACAAACTAATCTAGCTATGGGTAAACATGGCGCCGCATTAATCTACGATGGTGATGTAATACTTACACATTGCAATGCTGGGGCTTTAGCTACAGTGGATTACGGTACTGCATTAGGAGTTATTCGAACTGCTTGGAAACAAGGAAAAAAAATTAAAGTCATTGCAACTGAAACAAGACCACTGTTACAAGGAGCCAGGCTTACAACTTATGAACTTAAGAGGGATGGAATTCCTGTAAAACTAATAACAGACAACATGGCAGGTTTTCTTATTCAAAAGGGAATGATAAATAAAGTCATTGTAGGAGCAGATAGAATAGTGCAGGATGCTATTATTAACAAAATTGGAACTTTTAGTCTTGCAGTTATTGCTAATGAATATGAAGTACCTTTTTATGTAGCAGCTCCAAAATCAACATTCGATCTTAGTAAAAAATTTAGAGAAATTACAATTGAAGAAAGAAAACACAATGAAGTAACTCATTTCAGATCTCTACCAGTGGCACCACCTGGTGTAGACGTCTTTAATCCTGCCTTTGATATAACTCCTTACAAATATATTTCAGGCATTATTTGTGAAGATGGAGTCTTCTTTAAAAAAGACTTTGATACTTTTGGAAAAAATCCATTCAGTAATAAAAAATAGTAAAATAATACCAAATCGGCATATAGTTGAAAATCAATGGATGAAAAAACAAACAATATATCTAAATCTCAACTCAAAACTAAAGGCATAATTTTCGATAAAGGCGTAAAAATCACAGATAGGAGTAACATTGACGATCTTTCTTCTCGCGGATATGGACTAATTGAAGAAAATTACCTAATATTATCATTTTATGAGGCATTATATCTTAATGATAAAAAAATACTTGAAGTCAGCCTACAAAATAACGATTCAATAAACTTTCGAGATCTTTTGCAGTATTATGAAAAAATTAACCAAAATGCTTGGGTAAACTATTTAGTTTATAGAGATTTACGAAGCAGAGGTTATGTCGTTAGAGGAGGATTTGGATCTGGAATCGATTTCCGAATATATGAAAGAGGATCTTATGGAAAAAATGTAGCATCAACTCTGATCCTTATTACTCAAGAAGGTAGACCTTTATCAATCGATTATTTAACTAGCACAATGAAACAGTGTCAAAGTCAGAAAAAAGCTCTAGTTTTGGCGGTAATGAATAGAAGAGGAGAAATAGTTTACTATTCTGTTTCTAAATTAAACTTTCACAAAGGTAATAGCAATGTCCAAATATAAGTCAGTAAGAGGAATGAGAGACCTATTATTTAATGAAACACAGCAATTAAACTTCATTATTGAAAAAGCTAGAGAAACAGCAAAGAACTATAACTATGGAGAAGTCATAACTCCTTTAATTGAATCCAATGAACTTTTGAGTGCAAAATCTGGTGATGAGATAAGAAATAGAATGTTTACATTTAAAGATCTAGGTAATCGTAATGTTTCACTTCGACCTGAATTCACAGCTTCAATTGCCCGTTTAGCGTCATCCTTGCTAAAAAGAAACCAAAAACCAATCAGAGTTTTTAGTGTAGGTAGTGTTTACCGCTATGACGAACCTCAACGTGGACGTTACAGAGAATTTTGGCAATCTAATTATGAGTTAATAGGCTCAAAAAAGCCTGAAGCTGATGCAGAACTTATTTTGTTAACGAATAATTTTCTCAAAAATACTGGATTAAAAAACTATTTTTTTAAAATTGGTCATATCGGAATATTAAGAGGTATTCTGAATCAAGAAAATACTGATGAAAAAATTCAGGCAAAAGTTTTACAATTAATGGACAAAAAAGAATATAATGAAGCATTTAAATTAGTTAGTAAAACTTCTATTTCTGTTTTTAAAAATCTAATTGGGATTGAAGAAAACAACATATTTGATAGAATCGAAAAAATAAAAAATCAGTTATATGAATATAAAGAAGCAAAGAATGCAGTTCAAAACTTGTATGAAATTTTAAAATTTTTGACTTGTTGTGATTGTCCAATAAGAACTATTGATCCAGTTTTTTCTAGAGGTTTGGAATATTATACTGGGGTAATTTTTGAGGTACAGATTCCAAAGTTTGATATATCTTTAGGAGGTGGAGGCAGATATGATCGTCTAATTGAACTTTTTGGTGGAACTTCAAACCCTGCAGTAGGTGTGGCTCATGGACTTGATCGAATAAAACTTGCTTTACAATTTCAAGATATTAAAAACATAGATCAAAATTTCAAAAAAGTACTTGTTGTTCCTGTTACGAAAGATCAAGAAATAAAAGCGTTGGAATTATCTGAAAAATTACGAAATAAAGGGATATTTGTTGAGTTTGAAGTTATGGGTAGAAGAATAGGAAAAGCTCTTCAATACGCCAGCAAAAAAAATATGAATTATGTTATAATTGTTGGAGAATCTGAATTAAAAACTGGAATGGTTGTTTTAAAAGATTTGGCTAATCATGAACAAAAATCAGTAAAAATAGAAGATTTAATAAAGAAAATTAAAGGATAAGAAAAGAATCTTAGAAATTTTTCGTATTTTATCATAATCTCTGAATGTATCTGTTTACTTCCCATTGAGTTACTTGTGTACGATAAAGATCCCATTCTTTTCGTTTTTCAACTAAGAAATTTTTGAATACAACATCTCCTAGTGTTTCGCGAATAATTTTACTTTTTTCCATTTCATCTAATGCTTCTCCAAGTGATTCTGGAAGTTCAACAATTCCAAGTTTTTTACGTTCCTCATGACTCATTTGATATACATTTAGCTCAACTGGGTCTCCCGGATTAATTTTTTCTTTAATACCCCTTAATCCTGTTGCCAATAGGACTGCAAACTGAAGATAGGGATTTCCTGAGGGATCGGGACAACGGATTTCGCATCTAGCTGCACCTTTTCTTCCGCCAAAATTGGGTACTCTAATGAGTGGGGATCTGTTCTTATGAGCCCAAGCAAGATAAACTGGAGCTTCATATCCAGGAACAAGTCTTTTATACGAATTGGGCCAAGAAGCTAGAACTGCACACATTTCACGTCCATAATTTAATTGACCACCAATATAGTTTAATCCAATTTCTGAAATAAAACCACTTTCTGGAGTATCAGAATAAAACATATTCTTTGTGACATCCAAATTCCATAGACTTTGATGAGTGTGCATTCCTGAACCATTAATTCCTGCAAAAGGTTTGGGCATATATGTTGCTAAATATCCATTTTGGGCTGCAACAATTTTGGTGACCATTCTCATTGTGAGTGCTCGATCTGCAGTTTTGAGAGCTTCATCATATTTGAAGTCAATTTCGTTTTGGCCAAGTGCTACTTCATGATGAGAAATTTCAATTTCTATGCCAAATTTTGAGGCAGTATCAGCTATATCTCTTCGAATTCCATCAGTCAAATCTCCTGGATTGAAATCGAAGTATCCAGCCATATCTATTGGAGTAGGTGCTGAAGTATCATTTTCTTTTACTAAGAAAAATTCTTGTTCTGGAGCGCAAAAGAAAGTAAATCCAGCTTCTTTGCATTTTGCTAAGGCTCTTTCGAGAACATATCTTGGATCACCTTCAAATCTCTTATTTTCTGGAGTATACACATCGCATATTAATCTGCATGAAGATTTTTCTTTGGCTCTCCAAGGCAATATTGCGAATGTTGTTGGATCTGGATAAAGTACCATATCAGATTCTTCGATTGGTCGATAACCTGTTATTGAAGAACCATCAAATGATTGACCTTGCTCAAATATGTTAGCAATATTTTTAGCTGATACAGCCAAGTTTTTTATTATTCCATTAATGTCGGTAAATTGCAGTCTAACGAATTTTATTTCATATTTCTTTATTTGTTTGCATGTTTTTTCAACATTTTCTGCCCAAACTTGATCTTTGAAATGTTTCAATCTTTATACACTCTCATACTTAATTTTGAATTTTATTTTATCATATGTTATAAAAATTGTAAATAACATGAACATATATAAGTTTATCTGTATTTTTTTTGTATAAACGTTCAATTATATCTTAATTTCTAATAAATTTTTAAAAGCAACAAATTCTTATTCTGAGAAATTTAAATATTTTATTAACTTTCTCTTCTTAAAAAATCTCCAATATCCAAAAGATTTTCAATAAAAACTTCATTTTGTTTAGGTTTTTTATCCAAATCATGGATAATTTTGCCATAACCTAAACATTCGTCATAAGTGTTGAGCACCAAAACTAGGTTTCCTTTTTTTGTCGATCCCTCAACTTTTAATATTCGTTCTCCAAAAATATCCCTACCACAAATAACTAACCAAGCAGCCTTGTCATCCACTATTACTTTATTTGATTTAATTTTTGACAAGATTGATAATAAATATAAACTAGGAAAAATTTTGTCTTTTTTAATTTTACCTAAATATAATCCAGCATAAAGAAAGTTCATTTTAGAATATTTTAACAGATTTTTATTTAACAAAAAAATTCTGCCGCTCTTATTTATAATATTTTTTCCAATCAAAGAAAGGTTGCAACCAAATTTCACAGTAAAATCTTCAAATAACTTCATTACTTACCACTTTTTTCTTAGTTTACAAATGAAAAAACCCTGAGTTTTTCCAGGCCAAATTCTTTTGCAACGAGTTACTGAAGAATGAAGCTTTTTCCCATAAACGTTTTTTACTCCTTCTTCCCCGAAGCAATCAATTTTTTCTATTTTTAAATTTAGATTGCGTATAGCCCAATCCATGTTTAATTCATTTTCTTCAGGTTCTAATGAGCAAGTCGAGTATACAATTTCACCATGATCATTCAAAGAATTTACACATTTTGTTAACAATTCCCTTTGTAATATTGCATTTTGTTTTATGTCTTCTATCGTTCTTCGGTTAAACCAATTATTATCCACAGTAAAATTTCCGGAGCAAGGAGCATCAATTAGAATTCGGTCAAATTTAATATTTAAAACTGAGGTTTGTCTAGCATCAAGGTGAAAAACAACTGAATTTTTCACATGACAACGTTCAAGATGGTTTATCAAAGCTATTAATCTTTTTTTACTCATATCAATGGCAACTATTACACCTGTATTATCCATAAAATTAGCTAACTGAACAGTTTTTCCACCCGGTGCAGCACAGGCATCCAAGACTTTTTTTCTTCTGAGTTTTGTAAATGTTGAAACTGGGATTTGGGAAGCAGCATCCTGAATTGAATAGAATCCTAATAAATACTCAGCGGTAGCACCTAGTGAAACACGTGATTTATTTATCCAAAAGGCATTTTTGAGAAAGGGAATTTCTATTAACTTCACACCAATCTTTTTCAATCTTATGAGTAGTTTTTCAGGTTCAATATTGCAAGTGTTTATTCTAATTGCTTGTTTGGGATTAGCATCAACAAAATCCCAGCCAAGCTGTTTATAACGTTTTATAAAAAAATCCTTTTTATTCATTAACTTTAGGTAATAATAGTTAACTAAATAAGAATTTATTTATCGATCTTTCAATAGCTAAAAATATCTATTCTTTATTTAATATTTTAAGACTATTGCCATAAAGTTAATAGGTGAGCATCTTAATTCTCAGATAGTTTATCTCTCTGGATGAGATTTAGAAGGTTTGACCTATAGAAGCAAACATCAGTATTAAAATACTTTAAAACTGGAGATTGTGTTATTATGGTTCGTTATAAACAAACTGATGAAATCATAAAATTAATGAATAATCCTGAAATTATTAGAAATACCAGTATTATTGCTCATGTTGATCATGGAAAAACAACTCTTTCAGATAGCCTCTTAGCTGCTGCTGGAATAATTAGCAAAAAAACTGCTGGACAAAAACTATTTTTGGATTCTTGGGATCTGGAACAAAAAAGACAGATGACTGTTTTTGCTTCAAATGTCAGTTTAGCTCATACATTTCAAGATAAAGATTTTCTGATAAATCTCATAGATACTCCAGGTCATATTGATTTTAGTGGTGCAGTAACACGAAGTCTTAGAGCTGTAGATGGTGCTCTGGTTGTTGTTGATGCTGTTGAAGGCCCAATGACACAAACAGAGACGGTGTTAATGCAAGCATTGAGGGAAAGAGTAAAACCGATTTTATTTATCAATAAAGTGGATAGATTAATAAAAGAAATAAAATTAACTCCTGTAGAGATACAGGGTAAATTTGCAAAAATAATTAGCAGAGTAAATAACCTAATAAAAAAGTATGCACCAGACGAGCATAAAAGAGATTGGCTAGTTAATGTCGAAGATGGAAGAGTAGCTTTCGGTTCTGCACTTCATAAATGGGGTTTGAATCTTCCACACATGAAAATGAAAGGAATTAGTTTTAATGACATTATTGATGCATACACCGGAGAACCTGATGAGGTAGGAATTAAAGTTGATAATCTAAGCAAAAAAGCTCCCCTTCCTGACCCTATTTTGGATATGTTTTGTGAACATTTACCTAATCCTTTGCAAGCTCAACCATATCGACAGAGCAAGATTTGGCCAGGTAATGTTGATAGCGATACAGGAAAAGGAATGGCAAAAGTTGATCCTAATGGACCACTTTTAATGTGTATATCAACTATAGAAGTTGATCCTCACAGTGGTACTGTTGCTATTGGCCGTATTTTTAGTGGATCTGTACATAGAGGAAAAACGGTCCAGCTTGTTGGAAATCATCAGAAGGGTACTATTCAGCAAGTCTTTATGAGTATGGCTACCGATCGTGTTATTGTGGATAGGGTTCCTGCTGGGAATATTGCTGCTGTTTCTGGTTTGCCTTCTATTCATGTTGGTGAAACAGTTGCTCAAGAAGATATTGAAACTAGTCCTTTTGAAGGGTTAAAATATGTTACTGATCCAGTAGTAACAGTCGCAGTTGAACCCGAAGATGTTAAGGATTTGCCTCTTTTTGATAAAGTTATGCATAAATTAACTACTGAAGATCCTAATCTGCATTTTAAAATGGATAAAGAAAGCGGTGAATTTCTTCTTAGTGGTATGGGTGAATTACATCTCGAAATTACTGCTTATAGAATGCAAGAAGCTGGTTTGAAAGTAAAGCTTAGCAAACCAATTGTGATTTATCGAGAAACAGTAAGTAAACCTTATCAAGGAAGATCTATAATGGGCAAGAGTCCTAACAAACACAGTAAACTGTGGGTTTCTATCGAAAAACTTTCTGAAGAGGCTATAGAGGCTATTAAAGAAGAAAAAATAACAGAAATGCAAACTCGTGCAGAACGTCAGAAGATTCTAAGAGAATTAGGATGGAGTACTCCAGATGCAAGAAATGTACTAGCACTAGAAGAAAATAATATTTTAGTTAATAGAATTAAAGGAAGACAATATGTCGATGAGGTAATAGATCATATAAAATCTGGATTCCGTGAAGCAATACATGCTTCTCCTTTAACAAAGGAACCTGCTTATGGTATTAAGATTAATCTTGAAGACATTACTGTTCATGAGGATCCTGTTCATCGTGGCCCTGCCCAAATACTTCCTATGACTTGGCGTCCAATATGGTGCATTATATTATTAAGCAAACCAAAACTATTAGAACCAATTCTTAGTTTTGAATGTAAAGTACCAAACACATTTGTTAGTTCAGTTCTTGCTCTGGTTCAGAAAAGAAGAGGAAAAATATTAGATATGCCTGCTGAAGAAGAGATGATCACTGTTAAAGCTGAAATGCCTGTTTCTGAAAGTTTTGGTATAGCTGATGAACTTCGTTCTTCAACTCAAGGTCGAGCGTTTTGGGCTACTCAATTCAGTAGATGGGCTATGGTTCCAGAGCAAATGCAATCAGAAATAGTAAAACAAATTCGAGAACGAAGAGGCTTATCACCGCAACCACCAAAGGCTGATGAATTCTATGAGTCTGAGTGATTAAAAGTTACTTTTCCCCTATCTGTTTTTAACAAAAAACTTTATTGCTAATTGCAATTTAGAATTTGTTGAATTATTATGCTAGTAATTGGTATATGCGGTAGTCCAAGGGATCAGGCTACAAGTTATGTTTTGAAAATTGCATTAGAAGAATTAGAAAAACAAAAAATTGAAACAAAGTATTTTTCTGTGAAAGATAAAAAAATTAATTATTGCATTCACTGCGATTATTGTCTTACACATAAAGAGTGCACATTTAAAGATGATATGCAAGAAGTTTACTCTTGGCTTAGAAAAGCAAATGGAATAATATTTGCAACTCCAGTTTATAATGGAGGTGTTAGTGCTCAAATAAAAGCTTTAATGGATCGTTGCCGAGCTGCTGAAGCAGGGGAAAAGAATTTTTTTAAAAATAAAATTGGAATGGGGATTGCTCTGGGAGGAGATAGAGTTGGCGGGCAAGAAGCAGCTTTAACCCAAATTATAACTTTCTATACTTTAAATGGTATTATTCCCGTTAGTGGAGGCTATTTTGGTTCAAATTTAGGTGCTACTTTTTGGACAAAAGATACCTTGGAAGGGGTTAAGCAAGATAAAGAGGGATTTAGAAGCTTAAAGAAAACATTAAAGAAATTTATAAATCTGCTAAAGAATTTCAATGAAATAAAAACAGGAGATTATTAAAATAAAGAATGATCAAAAAAATCAAAAGAAAGTAAAGATTGCATGGGGTATAACTGGTGCAGGTGATAAAATAGCAGAGTTTATTGAGATTATGAAAGATTTACAAGATGAATATCAGGAAATTGTAGAGATACATGTTTTTCTTTCTAAGGCTGCAGAGCAAGTATTAAAATATTATCGTTTAGAAACAGACTTGAAAGATAGCTTTAGGAAAATTAGAACAGAAATAAACTCTAATGCACCTTTTCTAGCAGCTTGGATGCAAAGCCACAAATATAAGCTATTATTAATTGCACCTGCTACATCAAATACTGTTGCAAAAATCGCTAATGGAATATCTGATACACTACTAACTAACGCTACGATTATGAGTTTAAAAGCATTTGTTCCAGTACATATAGCTCCAACTGATTATAAAGAAGGAATAGTAGTTACTACTCTCCCAAATGGTAAAATTATGAAATTGAAAGTGCGAAAAGAAGAAGTTGAGCAAGTCAATAAATTACGGCAAATAGATAATATTCATATTTTACAAGGACCGCAAGAAATTCGAAAACTATTTAAAAAAATGTTTAGCTAGAAATACCTAATTATCATAAAGTTTTCATGTTTTTCAATATTTTTAGGAAAGTTAATCCTTTTTTTTGGAAGAATTTATCCAAGGAGGAATAAAAACTAATCCATTCTTTATTGCCCTTAAAATTTCTTCAACATCCAATGAAGCCTCAACTTGAGTATAAACACTACAAATTTCTAGAACATCATGCGCATCGCTACCTGCTACTCCCGGAAGATTCATATCCTTAGCTAATTTCTGAGCTTTCTGATTTGCATTGGATCTTGATTCTCCATTAAAAACCTCAATGGCATCGAATTTGTAATCTCTTGCTAAATCACCCATTCCATATTCTCTATATGGATGAGCAACAATTGAAACTGCTCCAGTTGAATTTGCAAAATCAATTATATTATTAATAGTCCAAGGTTTTTTAGGAAGTTTGGTTGTTCCTAAAAGTAAAATATCTCCTTGAGTCGTACTAATTTCAACCCCCGGTATAATTATGATATCATGATATGGAGATGCAAGTTTCATAGTTTTCTCTAATCCTAAAACTGTATCATGATCAGTAATAGCAGCTGCCTTAACGCTGTTGTGTTTCACAAGATACTCTACAAGATCCTTGGGCGTTATGGTTGAATCGTTGGAATATATTGTATGGATGTGCAAATCAACACGAATCAACAATTATCACTTAGGTTTTTTTCAAAATATTATTTAAACAATCTAAAATGTCTTTATGAATCTCTGTTTCCATTTTTATTAAATAAAATTCTATTTTAAGTCTTTCAAAGGTTTCCCTAAATAAATCAAAAAGCTTGTTTTCCAAAAGAGCAGAATCATATAACATGATTATAGTTTCATAATGAAAATTTTTAATATATTCGAGAATTTGTACTGCGATATATTCCTTGGTTTCATTATCAACAGGAAAAGATATCTCATTTTGTGAAAGAGGATATATTTCATCTAATTCTAAAGGGATTATCCCAAAAGGAGCAGAGTAAAATACAATATTTATTGCACCTTTTTGTTCATCACTAAATTTATTAAGCAATCTCTTGATCTTTTTAAATTCACATGCTTTGTGATAAGGTTTTTTATGAGTTTGAGGAAGTAAAAGAAGAATTTTTACATTATCAAGTGGCTGACAATTATTAAATAATTTATTTCTATAATGTAAAATCTCAGGTCTTATCAAACTAGTTGAATTAAAAAAGAACAGGCCTCTATTTTTTACAGTTGGATTTATTTTCTCTATAAAGGAGGTATAGTTTCTAATTTTTTTAAGTGCACTAAATAGTGCTGGATGAGATCGAGTTCTAAGTTCTACAAGTTCCCATAGCCGACCTTCACGAATTGCTTGTTTAATTCTTCTTAATTCAGCAATACAAACAAAAAGATTATGTTCGGCAAGAAATACTTCACGTTCCTTTGTAGATGTACTAATAATGTCTTGAGGTGTTTTGTTTGAACAATTAGGACACGAACACGGAAAATAGTCTAATTTGGAAAGTTGCCAAGTGCCATTTTCTGTCATGTATCTATTGTGTCTAGCATATAGTGCATAGGATGCGGAATCAAAAAAATCACAACCCAGGGCCACAGCCAAAGCGAACAAAAAAGGGTGTCCAGCACCAAAAAGATGAAAAGGTCTATCTATTGGCAAATTTTTTTTAGCAGTTAAGATCATATCAACTAGTACATCAAAACGATAGTTTTCCATAACCTCGGTTGGACTTCCTAAAGCATTTATATGAAAAGGCATTTTTCCCATAATTTTTGCTGATTCTCTAACTAAATCTATATGTCTTCCGCCTTGAATGGGACCAACCCACAGAATATTATCTGCTGTTTTTGTTTTGAAGAAATCTTTGGCCCGTTGGATAGTTTCCTTTACTGTCTTTTTTGCTACCTCTTGATTACCTTTCCAACCAGTAGGAATGTCCAAAATTGTTGCTATATCACTTCCTATTTTTTGTTGGTACTCAATAATTTCTTTTTGATCGGCTTGAATTCCTCCATAGACTAGTATCTGGTATGCTCCTGAATCCGTCATAATAGGTCCATCAAAATCTAAGAAGGTTTTTAATCCTAATTTAATCGGCTCATCTCGAAATCTTTTTTTGAGAATGTAAGCGTTTGTTATTATAGCTTGAAATCCGATTTTTTTAATTTTTTTTGGATTAATCAATTGAATACTAGGATTAATAACTGGGAATAAAAGTGGGGTTTCAAGTATTCCACTTTTTGTTTTTAATTTTCCAATCCTACCAAGTAGGTCTTTGGCTTTAATCTCAAAGCTCATTTATCAATCTAATCAAATCAGCCTGCATACTAATAAAAAAACATTAGCTCTTCTGAAACTGTTTTTAATTTATATTTCACTTTATATTTCAGTTTTATAGAGAATTATAGGTCCTAGTTTTGATTGATATATTTGATCCCAAGCTAAAAAGTAGGTTTTTTAGACAGCCTTATATCATTTGCTTTATCTATTTTCCAATTAATAATTAAGGAGCCTAACTATGGTCTGTGCAATAGAATTATTAAAAACACCTAAGCTTAAGGATCCAATTTTGATTGAAGGGTTACCAGGAATAGGTTTTGTTGCAAACATATCTGCTTTGCATCTAATTAAAGAATTAAATGCAAAACTTTTTGCAAGAATCGTTTCGGCTTCTTTTCAAGATGTTGCAATAACGGCTGATCAAGGAAAGACCCATTCACCAATAAATGAATTATATTATGTAAAAAGAAATGGGAAAATTCATGATCTCATCATTTGGTATGGCAATACTCAAGCTTTAACAACTTTTGGACAATATGAATTATGTGGAAAAGTATTAGATATTGTGGGTTCATTAGGAAGCCGTTTTCTAATTTCTATTGGAGGTTACAAAAAAAATGATGTACAAAAAGTTCCTGTTATTTACAGTGCTGCTACTGACAAAGAAACAATGGATGAAATTTTAACCTTAGGAACAAAAATTATGACAGGGCACATATTTGGTCTTGCAGGTTTATTAATCGGGATGGGAAAACTTCGTAATATGAAGGGTTTCTCAATTTTAGTTGAAACCCGAGGCATGTATCCTGATCCTAAAGCTGCCCGATTCGCTTTAGATGTTTTAAATAAATATTTAAATTTGAATGTAAAATATTCAAATTTGGATAAAACAACTAAAAACACAAAAAAAATTCTAGAAGATTTTGGAATAATTAGAAAAATATCTGAAGAAAAGAAAACAGAGGACCAACAAATGCGTTGGTTTATCTAAGATTTTAAAATATTTTATATTGTTTTACTAACCTATTTCATTGAAGATTGAGATTTATGGACTAATTTGCTTATAGTATACTTTGTTTAAAAAAAAATTACACTTCAGAAGTTGAATAAATTATAAATAATAAATTCTAAGAATTGAAAAATACCAACAACAAGTGTTCATTCTCCCCGGAAAACCCAGAGCGGTAGATTCGATAAAAAAAAGCAAATGTTTGCAAAATTTATTGAATCTACCAACAAAATATTTGCCATATGATCATAATTATTTCAAATATCTTTTGATAACTAAAATACAGTAACTAGCTATGACTCTAGAAAGATCCTTCGGGAATTTTTCGGAATGATTAAGAAAGTTTAGCCTGATTTTTTATACTTTGAATATACAGGAGTTTGTTATCTAAAAATATCATAAGAAAGAACATATCACAGAGCAAAGAGAAAAAAAAGATGTCTATTTTCTTTAAGAATTTTTACTGTTATTCATATTCTTATAAAAAAGAAGGAATAAGAAGTTGTATAATAATTCTTGTATGTTCAACTTAATCTGAGATTAACCCTCACTAATAAATTGAGTATAAACTCTTTGCACTCGTTCGGCAGCTGGACCTGATCCTTCAACTACACCTTTTTCGGTGACCTTAACTTTATTCATTACCCAAATGAATCCTTTATCTTCATAAAGTTTAACCATGGTTGGGAAAACTTTTTCTAAACGATTGGCTAATGATTTTAGATCGAAAGGTTTTTCAGTACTTGAGATTTGGGCTACTTTGCTACCACCCAAGAAAACCCTGTGAGCAGTATGACCTGTTTCATCTTTTGCTTCAGCTATGCAAAGATTTAGATTATCTGGATTTATTCCAATTAGTATGCCAGTAAATTTCTTTCCGGTAGTTGTTTCCACTATTACAGTTTTTTCTATAAGTGCTGCGATTTCGCTGAAAAATTTTCTTTGAGCTACAGACAACTTTAAACCTCCGTTATTATAACGAAATTGCAGTACCAATATATATCTTTGATTTAATAGAAAAAGAAAAATTTAGATTAATTTTATTTCTTTTTTAGGTTTTTTTGATTTTGTTTTAGTATTGCATAAGAATTTGAGGGTAGATCTCTCTCAACAACATATTTTACTCCTATCCAACTGTTATTCCCCACTTTCACTCCAGGCAATAAAACTGCATGTATTCCAGTTTTTACATCATCACCTATTATTGCTCCTAGCTTTCTTCTCTTTGTATCAATTAAGATGTTTTTTACTTTCATTTTAACTGATTTCGAATCGAAACGATAATTTGCAATAATCGATCCTGCACCTAAATTGCACCTTTCACAGATAACGCTATCTCCTACATAAGACAGGTGACCAACGTGGGTATTATCCATAATTATAGAATTTTTGATTTCACAAGCATTCCCAATTCGTACATTTTTCCCTATACTAGTAAAAGGTCTAATGCAACAATTAGGTCCAATGTCTGCACCCTCATCAAAAAAAGCTGGACCTTCAATATATGCTCCTGAACGAATTCTTGCTGTTTTAGCTACGGTTACTGGTCCTATTAGATAAGAGCCCTTTTCTATGGTTCCAAGAGTTTTAGTTTTTGTTCTTTCCAAAATCCATCTGTTTGCTTCTAGTAAATCCCATGGTCTGGCAATATCTATCCAATCATCATCATTTATTTGTAGTGCCAATATTTTTTTTGAATCTTTAATAAATAGTGATATAGCATCTGTTAACTCATATTCCCCTCTAATTGAAGGATTAATTTGTTTTATTTTATCGAATATTTCCTGAGAAAAAAGATATAATCCTGCATTTGCTAAATTTGATTTTGTATTCTGAGGCTCTGGTTTTTCGATTATTTTTGTTATATTATTTCTTTTGTCTATTTCTACAATTCCATATTTTTCAGGATTTTTTACTGAAGTTACTGTAATTATTCCATCTACTTTTTTTGTATTGAATTTATTAATTATTTTTTTAATTATCTCCGGACTGAAAAGGAGATCACCATATATCAAAATGAAATTATCTTTAATCAATGACTCAGTTTTGCCTAGCGCATGTCCGGTTCCTTTCATTTTTCCTTGTGTTTTGTACCTGATTTTTAGATGATACTTTCTTCCATCTCCAAAGTATTTTCGAATTGCTTCTTCCTTGTAATTTGTTACAATTATTGTTTCATTGATCCCTGAATAACTAAGCGCTTCAAGAGTATATTCTAGTATTGGTTTTCCACTTATTTTGATTAGAGGTTTAGGTCGATTTTCTGTAATTGGATTGAGTCTAGTACCTGCTCCTGCAGCTAAAATTATTGCTTTCATTGAGTTATTCCTCAATTTTTCCTTTTATCAGTTTTATTCCTCTTTCAAGTATGTTTTCTGCTATTTTTAATGATTCACCTTCAACTGTCAATCTGATTAGAGGTTCTGTTCCCGATGCTCGTATCAAAATCCAGCCATTATCTAATGATACTCTTATGCCATCAATGGTTGAAATTTTGATCGAGTCAATAAAATTTTTTTGGATTTCCCTATTAAAAAGATGTATTACTTTATTCTTTGTGTCATTGCTGCAAAAAATATTCTTTCTTAAAATAGTAAATCTTGGAATTGGAGCGATAAATTCTTCTAAGGTTTTATTTTCTTCCTCAAGAGCTTTAAGCAATAAAACTCCTGAAAGAGGTCCATCAGGACATAAATGAAATTGAGGATGAATCCAAGCTCCGCAAGGTTCCCCACCAAAAATAGCGTTATGTCTTTTAATAGCTTCAGATAAATAAACATCTCCAACTTTTGTCCTAACTACTTTTCCATTAAAATCATTAGCAATTTTTTCAAAGCACATTGATGCTTCAACATTTGTAACTAGTACTCCTCCACCAGCTTTTCTTAAAACATAACCTGCAAAAGCAGCCAGCACTATATCAAAATCTACAAATTTGCCATTTCCAGTAATAAAAGCTACTCGATCCCCATCACCATCAAAAGCTATCCCGATATCAGCCTTCAAAGTTTTTGCAACTTGTGATAAAAACTTAAGAGATTCTTTGTCAGGTTCTGACCTTCTTCCAGGAAAGGTTCCATCTGGTTGACCATTAAGAACAGTAACATCTAGCCCATAATTTTGAAATAATTTTGTTCCAATATCAAACGTAGCACCACAACCGTGATCAATAATAAGACTCCATTTTTTTTTAATCTGAATTGTTTTTTTTACCATTTCTAAATACTTAGACAAAGAAGCTAGATTTGCAGTTCTGCCGATTTTTTTCCAATTTGCTAAAATATATTTTTTTTCATTTATTCTAGCTTCAATATCTTTTTGTTGCTCATAGGAAACCGAAAGACCATTGTTATCAAAAATTTTTATTCCATTGTATTGAGCTGGATTATGTGATGCAGTTAACATAAAGCCAACATCTGCACTTAATATTTTTGTAAGATATGCCAATACCGGTGTTGGAACTATATCCAGATGTTTAACATCTACTCCACAAGATACCAATCCTGAAATAAGAGCTTGTTCTATCATTAAACCTGAAAGTCTTGTGTCTCTGCCTACAACTGCTTTTTTTGCATTGAAATATGAGGCTGATGCTGAACCAATATTTCCTGCTAATTCGGGAGTTAAGAAATCATTTACAATTCCACGTATCCCTGAGCTGCCAAAGAGTTTTTGCATTTTTAATTTTTTTAACTCCTATTTAGACTAACTAATTAAAAGTAATTATATGTTAATCTTAAAAAATTGGTGTATGTTATTTAAGCAAATAATAAACTATTTGAATATTCTTTTTGGATAAATTCGATAAGTGTTTCTTTTGTAGGATACATGTTTTTTGAATCTGCAAGATAACAGGCTGATACAGCATTTGCCAAGATTAATCTGCTAGTATCTGATAGAGAATTCATATCAGCAATTATATTTCCTGCATTCCAAGCATCCCCTGCTCCAGTAACCTTTTTGGGTTTAATCTTAAAAGTTCTAACACAAAATTCTTTTTTCTTGGTTATTGTAGCTGAAAATTTTGATGTGTGCAAATCAATTCTAGCATTTACTTTCTTAGCTAGAATCCTTGCAGCATTTAACGATACTTCACTATCAACAGTTTCATTTTTTTCCTTTATTTTTCTATCAAAAAAAGAAGCATAGCTGATTGCTTCATTTTCATTTAAGCTAAGAATATCAATAAAGTCTTCTGTGAGAGCTTTATTAACTAGGTCAGAAATATTTTTTGCATTAGAATTTGGATCTGCAGTATCATAGTATGTTTTTCCTCTTCCATTTGTTTTCACCCTCAAAAAAATGTCTTGAGCTAGTTGAGTTCCATATTTTCTCGTACCAGCCCAGTTAAACAAACATACATAATCTGCATCTTCAATAATTTCATAATCCTTCATATTTAGATGTGAGCTTTGAAAGTTTGCTAGACTTCCTAGATCTCTTAACATGATATTTACTTTTTTATTTTTAACCTTAAATTCCAAAGCAGAGGTTATGGAAGGATTTTTTATCTTTTTTAGATGTGATAAATCTATGTTACATTGTTTGATATCTGAATTTATTTTTTTTATTCCTTCATCATTTATGCATACTATAGGAATTACTTTGGCCTCTAAAGCTGCGAGAGCAAAGGCTGTGTTAATTGCATTTCCACCCTTAATATCCTCTTGGGAAATACCATCTAAATTTCCTCCTTTTTGTTTGGCGATTTTACTTATTTTTAAAGAAAAAGAGGCTATATCATCACCAAAATTTATTATTCTATCAAAAAAGAAATCTGGCATCACAACTACTCTTGGTTTTACATAGTCACTTTCTAAAAATTTTAGTAATTCATTTTTATTTTCTTTAATTTAAAATCACCGAATAATTATACTTCCAAAAAGTTAAAATAACCTTTTCTAAGATAGATTAAAGACTATACAATTATAACTAGCAAAAATTCAGAGGCAGAAGCGTTGAAATATAAAATTGAAATATGTTCACTATTGATCGCAATTGTTTTCTTTGGATTAAGTTCTTTTTTTTATTCATATTCTGTACAAAGATTTGATGTTTCTTTAGATTTATTTTTAAGCAGTTATCCTTATCAGACTTATGCTTTTGGTCTGGTTTTTTTTGGTTCAATTCTAATGTTAGTGGCGACTTTATCTTTTACAAGGTATAATAAGAATTTGAGAAGAAAAAGTAATGAGATTTAGTTAAAAAAATAAACTGATTAATATCCAAATTATATCACCAAATATTATAGCTATCATAAGACCCAAAGTAACAAATATTAACATGGGTAATCCTGGGCTAGCCCACACATAATCTTCAATTGTTTTTGTTTCAATCGCATTATTGAGACGATCAATTATTTCGTTTCGCCCCTCATCTTTTGGCAATATAACAAGTTTTCTTTTTTGTTCAATTTCTGTGGTGTCTATATCTTCCATTGGATAAATATGCCATTTTTCTTTTATTTTTGAGATTGGCAGTTTGTATGCAGTGAACAATATAATTATTTTTTTTCCAATTGATTCTGTTTTTAAACTACCTTCAAAGAAATATTTTCCATACCTTATGCGATGGAAAATATTTCTAAATAGAATATAGCAAGCACTTGTTGCAGCAATTAAAACTGAATTACTAAATATCACAATCGGAAAAAGATACATTGCTAATGGTGATGATCCAGCAGGTATTAAGGGAGAAAAAAGCATTTCAGTTGAAAAGGGTAATGCTAGCGATATGCACATGAATGCTTTGGAATCGGCTCCTCCAAATCCTCCGCTGTAGAAAAGCAAAAAAGCCATCAAAAAGGTCACTCCTACTGATAAGCCGTAAAGAGGTATTTTTGAAGGAGAATATACAAGGAATTCAGTGAGTGATAAAATTAGACCAATAGGACCATAGATAATCCAAACTTTATTGCTAACTTCTCTGGTTTTGTAGTCACTC
>Ga0209536_100000551_pt1 | contig 60515 bp, 51 predicted proteins | sample DeeMarSeWOR28_12_FD_187461 | JGI IMG/M metagenome (GOLD analysis project Ga0209536, IMG submission 187461) | Marine sediment microbial communities from White Oak River estuary, North Carolina - WOR-2-8_12 (SPAdes) (version 2) | ecosystem: Environmental > Aquatic > Marine > Intertidal zone >...
AATCTCGATTACCTGCCGATATCGATATTAACGTCTGATAAGATATATTATGTAAACTTTTTAATATAAATATTCAAAAGTTTACACAATATACTTGTACGGTATTCCCTATTCAATATTTACTTTCGACCGCTACCTAGCCAGAGACCGCCGAACACCAGCCGTCATCGCATCTAATCCTCGGCATACTTTTCCAGCAGCTCACGCACAGCCGGTACAATATAAATATCCTCATGCGGCAACTTCGACAGTTGCGATGCCAGTATCCTTATTTTTTTATGTACGGATTTATGTTTATCTAAAATAAATAAATATTCGCCTTTTACCTTACATAAGCCGCTGCTGACGTTTATGCCGGATATACGAAGATTCTGTTCCGAGACGGTTATCTTAAGTTTTTCGGCTAGATCTTTGAGTTCTTGATACAATTGCTCCGGTTTCATGGTTACAAATTAATCTTGATGGTCTTGTAAAAACTTGATGAATTCGAGCTCTTAAGAATTCATCAACCTTGAAAACCAAAACTTATGTGTTATTTTTTACGTACTTGCTGAAACTAATTCAAAATAATCGGAAATCAAGGAGGCATAAATGCAAACTGTACCGTTAAAACAGACCCAGGTCCAGGTTCGCGTCAATGAATTTGTCCGCAGCGTATACAACTGGATGGCCATTGGCTTAAGTATCACCGGCTTGGTTGCCTATTATGTGGCTCACAGTGCTTTTACCCTTAACCTGATTTTACGTAATCCATATTTACCGCTTTTTGCAATAATTATATGGTTCTTTTTGGGAATGTTCATTAACGCCAGAATGCATAAATTACAACCCACAACCGCAACCGTTTTGTATGTTATTTATGCATCTCTCATGGGCTTTGCGCTTTCAACAATATTTCTGGCTTACACGGCTGCCTCAATCGCTTCTACGTTCTTTATCTGTGCAGCGGCCTTTATCGCCTGCAGTATATTCGGTTGGGCCACAAAGCGCGATCTGACGAGCTTCGGCGGTTTTCTGTTTATGGGATTAATCGGAATTATTATCGCCAGCGTTGCCAATATATTTGTTGCCAGCCAGGCAGTTTCCGCAATTATCAGCTATATCGGGGTCTTCGTATTTCTGGGTTTAACCGCATATCATACGCAACATCTCAAAACCATGGCCCTCGCACAACCGGACGGACTTGACGCCGGGATCATGAGAAAAGGCGCGATTCTCGGAGCGCTCTCCTTATATGTTACCTTTATCAACCTGTTTTTGTTTTTACTGCGTATTTTTGGTGGAGCTAGAGAGTAATCGTTTTAATTTCAAATACTTAAATAATTCATATAAAATTTTAGCGTAAGTTTTGAAACTCATTTAGCATATGCGTTTTTTACAAATTGAAGCTTCCTTTTGTATTCCATATAACAAAGGTGAGATTCTTATTTGCCGAGTTCCGATTGAACGACATCGGCGATTTGCCGGCAGTATGTTTGGGTTTCATATTCGCCGGGTCCTTCCACCATGACCCGGCACAGCGGTTGAGTACCTGAATATCTTACAAGCACCCTACCCTCTTGGCCTAAGATTTTCTCAACCGAACGAATCTCATCAACAATCTTCGGTACGCTTTGAATATCCGGTTTGCGCTGAACATTCACATTGATGAGCACTTGCGGAAAAATGGTCATGATCTCGCGCAACTCGGAAAGCGGTTTGGATTCGACTTGCATGGCTTCGATAAGCTTTATGGCAGTCAGAATACCATCTCCGGTGGTATGGTGGTTTAAAAAGATCATATGCCCCGAATCCTCACCGCCGATCACGGCGCCTCTGGCAAGCATTTCTTCAAGAACGTAACGATCTCCGACATTTGTCATGACATGGTTGATGCCCATATCTATTAACGCCATCCGAAGACCCAGGTTGCTCATCACCGTGCTGACCACTAAATTTTTTTTTAACCTCCCTTTTTGCTTTAAGATTTTCGCGCAGATGGCTAATATCCGATCGCCGCTGACGGTTTGGCCTTTCTCATCCACGGCAATCAGCCGATCTCCATCCCCGTCAAACGCCAGCCCGATATCCGCGCTTTGGTCAATCACTTCTTGGACCAGCGCGTGCGGATGCTCCGAACCACAGTCTGCATTGATGTTTTTTCCGTCGGGTTGAACTGCAATGGATACAACCTCCGCACCCAGTTCTTCGAATAGCTGCGGTGCAATCCTGTAGGTTGCACCGTTTGAGCAATCCAGCACAACCTTCATCCCTTGCAAAGAAAAATCTTCAGATGTGGAAGCTTTCAGAAAATTCTTGTAGCCTTGCGAAGCATCGACGAGGTGAATGGCACGGCCGATCTCACGCACGGATCTGCTCAACACACTGGTTTGATCATCCAAAGCTGTTCTTTCAATCTCATCTTCCAATTCATCCGAAAGTTTGTAACCCTCGCCATTAAAAATCTTAATACCGTTGTCATAAAATGGATTATGTGAAGCCGAAATCATAATTGCTGCCTTGGCATCCGAAGAAGACGCCAGAAACGCCACGGCGGGCGTCGGCAAAGTTCCGGCAAGAAGCACATCACTTCCCATAGAGCAAATGCCTGCGGCAAGGGCGTGTTCAATCATGAATCCGGATAAGCGAGTATCTTTTCCGATGACGATGTTGGCAAGGTTTTTAGTCGCTTTAAAGACGGTCACCACTGCTCTTCCTAAATTCACCGCCATTTCCGGGGTCAGCGGAAATTCATTGGCCACCCCACGTATTCCGTCCGTTCCAAAGAGTTTGCCCATATCCGATTCCTACAGATTTATTCGTGCGGGTTTCGAAACCACCTTTGCAATCCCCCCAAACCGATCATACCAAATCCCAAAATGAGCAATGCACCCATTATCTCTTTTGTCATGGAAACCATGCTGCCTGAGACGGCGATAAAGCATCCACCGCCGCCCCCACCGCCGCCGCTGCTGGAGGTTGAAGCTTCAAGAGTGGTGGCGTCAGCTTCATTGGAGAAGTCGGAGCTTGAATTTGAACTGATCGCACGAACCTTATAATAGTAGCTGGTGGATGCACTTAAATTTCTATCGGCGTAACTTTCTGCTTCTACAGTAGCAACCTGACTATAGGTCCCGCCTTCCCCGAGTTTCCTCCAAATCGCGTAGCCGGACTCAATGGATGAGTTATCCGTCCAAATCAAGTTTATCCTCGAGTCGGATACGGCGGCAGCTGAAAGGTCAGTCGGTGCGGCATGTATCGCGACACGTGCTTCATTATAATAACTGGAGTCTCCCTCATTGATGTCGACGCTGTATGCCCGCACGCGATAATAGTATACGGTTTCCTCATTCCAATTCGGATCACTGTAATTTATTGTGTTTGCACCTACCGTGGCTAGATGGCTGTAAGTTCCGCCAGTACCAGTCTTCTTCTCAATTATAAAGTTATCTTCATTGTTTGAGCGATCCGACCAGGTTAATTCGATATCAGTTAAGCCGGCAGATAAATCGGCAGATGCTGTGACATCTTTGGGTGAAATCGGCGGAAATCGTTTGGTCCAGTTCAACAGATTCCCGCCGCTAACCACCAAGGCATAGGGTTGCGGGCCTTGGGGAACATTGTAGCCTTCGACGTTTATGGAATATGAATCCACAGCAGGGTTGCCGATATCGATACCCACTACGTTGTTGATGCGGTCGTAGGAAGTAACTTCTGTTTCTCCATTTTGACTGGCATTATTGGGATAATAGGGCGTTCCTGATGGGCCGATGATCGAAAAATCCAGATCGTTGACCAACCCTCCTCCCGCAGCCGGCGAGCCCGGATAGTCACTCCACACCAACGTCGCTTTCAGGGGTTCGCTCGCGTTGTTAATTTGGAAATCATAGGCGACACTCTCGTTGGTAGTTAAACCCCCTACTTCATCGTAATATTTAAATACCCTTGGGAATACCGGGAATATAGAATTTTCGAGATCAAGCCTCCCCCACCCTTCGACATAGTTGGGTCTCGGAGGATCGGGAATCTCTTGAGAAGCGCCCGTCCCGTATTGTCCGGGTGTGATGCTAAAGGCTCCGTTTAACAAGGTCGCCTTGATCAGAGCGGCACTGGGAGTGATAGCTTCAAGGTCGGTATAAAATTCGCGAACCAGGGTTGCCGCGCCCGCCACCAGAGGTGTCGACATGCTGGTTCCGCCGCTGAAGGTATAATCACTCCCGCTGAGATCAGGTCCCTGCCCCCAAAGGGTTTGTGTCGTAGCGGTGGATTTTGTCGAAATGATGTTTGTCCCCGGAGCCACTATGTCAGGTTTGATTCTGCCGTCAAGGCACGGCCCCCTGCTGCTGAAGGCCGCCATTCCATCTTCATCGTCAGACACATGATCACCGGCAATCGGTGCGGACGGATAATCATTTGGCCAATAAAAATCCCAGTCTTTATCGATAACCGGCATCGGCAATGATCCGCTCGGTCTGTTGTTCTCCGTGGCTCCCACGCTAATACAGTTTTTGGCCGTCGCCGGCATCTGCATGGAATTCAGATCAATCACACCGTCTCGATCGGCATCCACCCCGTCGTTTCCGGCGGCAAACAGGATCAAGAAAGTTGGATTGTCCCAAACAAACTGGTCCACATTTGCTGAAAAAGAGGTATAACTCCCGTAAACCGAAGCCCCCCAGCTGTTGGTGTGGATGCTGGCTCCAGCACCGAACGCCTGATTGAAAAGCGTGTTCAGATTATTAGGAATACCCGACAACGCTCCTGTTGTGTTATTTTCTACCGCCTGAAACACGAGGCTGGCTTCAGGTGCCATGCCAATGTAAGAACTTGAATTGCTGTAGTCGCTGGCAGCAGGATTGCTGCCTGAAAGGTCGCCGTTGCCGAGGACCGACCCGGCCACATGGGTTCCATGACCGGATCTAACGTCATCGGCACCATCGCCCACCCGGTCAAAAATCTGAATGACCCTGGAGATACCGGAACCGTCTTCAAAATCATCGTGCAGATTGGCCGGCGATGGACTTCCCTGGTCCAAACCGGTATCCGCCACTGCAACTGTCTGGCCTGCCCCATAGAGATGATGGGTATTCCAAACATCATAGGCATCCACGATCCCGGCTGCCACATTATTCGAAAGCTTCCAGACGGGAGCCGCTTCGATCCATTTCACCCCGCCAATAGCGGTGACCAACTCCGGTCCCTGCGCGTTTAGTCGAATTTTTAGCTTTCCCCGCGAACCATGACGCGAAAGATCTAAAATTTCCCCGCCAAGCTGTTCTATCTGTTGGACGACCGCCTGAGGATCTTCCCCCTTAAAAAGGGTGACAATGTATTCCGCCCCGGCCAGTCTGTGCCCACTGGATAGCGCCTCAGTTATCGTGGGCGCGATTCTGAAAGCGGGCTGATAGAAACCGATCCAACGCACGCTTAGCATGGATTTTACCATTTCATACACGGTGTCATCCATTTTTACGATAAATGAAAAATCAGGAAGGTAGTCGAACACATGCGCCCCTAAATCTTCCAACTCGTATTTCTGGCTGTCTTTGATGGGTCCATCGAATTGAACGATATAATATTTCTCCTGTCTTTCGGGGTATTTTTGGATGGAGAACTCGATGGTCATCTGATCCGGTTTTGCTTGGATCAGGGGATCAAATTCACCTGCCGCAAGGCGAATCGGGATAGTCTCTCTGAAATCTTTGAATTCCGGAATCTGACGATTCACCCGTTTCAATTGAGGATCCGCCCGTTCAGATGGCAAGGGGACGAAATTCGACATCGTCTCACCGGTGTTGATCAACAGTAAAATAATCGAGATACCTGCAATGATGGCAAAAAAGACGGTCTGAAAAAGCTTTCTCAACTTCCAGTTTCGCATGTTTATCATCATTATTCTGTTCCTTTCTGCGGGCTTGCCGGAGAAAGCTTGAATGCCGGCATTTTCTCGATATATTTGATGCCGTTTCGTTGCGAAAGAGCGATAATTTTATTGATCGGTATCTTCAACTCTAATTTCTGCTTTGTTTTTGAAACGGACAAGATTTCAGCGCCCAGATGTTTTATTTCTGTTATCAGGTACGAAACATTTTCTCCCCTGAAAACCGATACGATGATGGTAATAGGTTGATCTTCTTTTTTTTGTATGGCAACCAGCAGATCAGGTGCAATGCGGTATCCCGGTTGGTAAATACCGACCCATCTCACCGCGTCCATTTTTTGTACGGTTTTATATGTTTTATTGTTCATTTTAACGAGAAAGGCAAACTTGGGAATGTAGTCAAAAAATGAAGCTCCCGCTGCAACTGCATCGTCCTTCCATCTCTGCAAGATCGGTCCCTTAAATTGGAGAATGTAGTAACCAACCTGATCTTCCGTATAATTTTGCAGCATCAATTCGTTGCAGTGGAAAGTCGGACCATTGTTCAATAAAGGATCAAAACGTCCAACGGATAGTTGGAGGGGTATAGACGGCGCTTTGTCAATCGTTGTTTCTGAATTTTGGTTTTGAATTTCGGGATTGTCGCCATCCACCGTGTGTGATTCAAGGGGTCGATTTGTTATTTGGCAACTCAACAACCCGGCTGTTTGTGCAAATATCAGAATAAGACCGACCATCTTTCTGCTCATATATACGCTTTATCCTTTCAACCGGATCAATCCGTTGGTTTTCTTTTGATATTTGTTGCCGCATGCAAGACAGTCCAAATCATCGGTGAGTCGCTCACCACATTCACAGGTCCAGCCGATTTGTTTGGCCGGATTACCAACCACCAGAGCATGATCGGAGATGTTTTTGTTCACAACCGCTCCTGCGCCGATAAAGCAAAACCTGCCGAGGGTAGTGCCACAAATGATGGTTGCATTAGCGCCGATCGTAGCACCTTTTTTCACCAGCGTGGGTCGCACTTGATCCATTTTGCGGATTTCTGCTCTGGGGTTATAAATGTTGGTAAATACCATGGAAGGTCCGCAAAACACGCCATCTTCGAGGGTCACACCTTTATAGACGGATACGTTGTTTTGGATTTTGCATTGGTTTCCAATCGTCACATCGGGTCCGATTACTACATTTTGGCCTATATTACATCTTTTACCAATAGAAGAGTTGGATAGCACATGCGAAAAATGCCAAATCTTTGTTCCTGAACCGATGGCCACATGGGCATCGATGACGGCGGTGGGATGAATAAAGACGTTTTTTGATTTACCAACTTGATCTTGTTGAATCGTTGAGAAATTAATTGCCTTCGAAATAGCCTGAATGTTATCGGACTGACCCAATAAAATTTTGCTGCCATTATTGTTCAAAGACAGTTGACTGGCGTTAAGAATTTTAAGCACTTGCAACCCTTCATTACCATCGGTCAACGGTGGTGTGCCTTTAGAAAGAGAATCCAGAAAGTGCCGACATTCTTGACGCAACGGTTCGTCTTGGGCAATGTTAACCTTTTGAGGTTCGGCTTTGGCCGGCACGGGAATATGATTTTGCCAATTGATTTCATGGGGATATAGAAGAAGCTTATCCTTCCAAGGTTGCGTATCATCAAAAACAGCCATTTTGCGATCCCCAACAACCACAAGCTTTTGATCCTTAAAAGGGTGCAGCCAAGAAACAAAGATGTGAGCACGCAGTCCTGACGGAAACTCCAAATGGGTGGTTGTCACATCGGCAATTTTTTGATGCAGGTAGTTGCCGCCAGTGGTCAATACACTCTCGGGTTCTTCCCCCGCAAGGGCGAGTATCATTGAGATGTCGTGGGGCGCAAATGACCATAATATATTTTCTTCTCTCCGAATTTTACCCAGATTTAGACGATGGGAATAGATATAGTTTATCCTCCCAAGTTTGCCTGACGATGCGAGTTCTTTTAACTTCTCAAAAACGGGATGATACTGAAGCAGATGGCCCACCATTAGAACCTTATTTTTTTCTTTAGCTAAAGCAATGAGTTCCTCTGCTTCATCCTCACGAAGGACAAGCGGTTTTTCCACAAAAACATTTTTACCGGCAAGCAGTGATTCTCTGGCTAAATTAAAATGGGTTTCAGCGGGTGTTGAAATAATAACGCCTTCAATATCTTGACAGCTAAGTACATCCGTCAGTGCAAGACATGTTTCAAGGTCACTGTACTGGTTTTTCAATTCCGATAACATTGATTCGTCTTTATCACATATGAGCTTTAACGCACCAAGATTGTGGAAGTTTCGAACCAGATTTTTGCCCCAATATCCGCATCCAATAACGGCGACTAAGGGAGGTTCATCGGAGGTTCGTTGAATCATTTTCTATTCCCATTTTTTTCTGTTTTAATTAGACCCAAGCGACACAAAAAATTGGGACAAATTGTTTACGATCTGAAACTTACTCATAACCTCTAAATGTTAGAGCCCATTGAGGATGACCTGAGTGATTTTCTCTTGCTCAACTTTTTTTAAATAGGGATGCATAGGTATACTGAAAATACACTGAGCGTAATCTTCACTTACCGGGAAATCTCCCTGACGGTATCCGAGCCTCGAGAAGGCAGTTTGCAAATGCAGTGGTTTGGGATAATATACGGCAGTTGGAATATCATTTTCTTGGAGTTTTTTCTGCAGCGCCGAGCGTTGGTTTTGATCCTTTGCCAGGATGCAGTATTGGGCCCAAACACTTTTTATCCCTGCGGGTACCGATGGGCAGGTCAACTCACCGCTTGCCGTAGAAAGTAAATCCGAGTAGTTTGCGGCCACAGCCTGCCTGAGCTCCACCTCTTCAGAGAAAATTTCAAATTTGGCCATCAGTATGGCGGCTTGAATCGTATCCATACGAGCGTTTAGACCGATTCGAACATTGTCATATTTATGATGTCCTTTACCATGGATGCGCAAAGATTTCATAATTTCAGCTAATTTATCGTCACCGGTGAAACACATGCCCCCATCACCGTAACACCCCAAGGGTTTGGCCGGAAAAAAAGAAGTACACGCTATATCAGCAAGGCTGCAGGCTTTTTTTCCGTTATACTCGGCGCCAAAAGACTGGGCGGCATCTTCGAGCACAAAAAGATTGTGCTTTTGGGCAATGGGATGAATACGGTCGTAATCAGCAGGCAGTCCGAAAAGATCAACGGCGATGATACCTTTCGGCGTTAACGCTGGTGTTGGCAAGTTCTCGATTAATGGCAACGGATAAAGGTGACGGTTACCATCCAATAACGCCCGAATAGCCAATTCGAGATTTTGCGGTTTGATGTTATAGGTTTGCGCATCAATATCGACAAAAATTGGTATGGCACCCAAAAGGCTAATTACCTCGGCGGTGGCAATGAAAGTAAAGGGAGTTGTAAAGATGGCATCGCCTGGCCCGACTTGTTCGGCTAATAGGGCTAACAGGATTGCATCCGTTCCTGAAGCACAGGCAATCGCGTGGCCTATGCCGACAAATTGCTTTAATTCGCTTTCAAGCCGTCCGACTTCCGGTCCCATAATATATTGTCCGTGATCCAGGACGGCGGATATTTTTGTTTCAATACGCTCTCGAATTCGCCTCTGTTGAGCCGCTAGGTCAATGAACTGCATCTGTTTAATTCCTCAATTTTTCCTATCTTTGTCCGCTTACATCATCTTTAATTCGCTTGACATGTCCCCGGCCAAGGCCTTTAACTTCGCAGCCGAGTTCAAAATATCTTCGAATCTTGTCATCGTCTAACAAACCAAAGCAATCTATTATAGCTGCCGGTCGTTGGATCAACTTGACGACCTCCTCGGGTTCTAATATAAGATATTCCATGTGTTTTACGGCGAATATGACTGCATCGGCAAACGCAAGGGTCGGCTTGAGCTCTTTTTGGATTCGGGTTTCGTGCAGTTTATCCTGATTTCGAAAAAACCTGGCCATGGAATGGTCCGGGGCCGGATATGTATCTTGCTTTTCAAGCTCCCACCAATGTTTAACATAAGGATCATGAACCATAATATCCGCTCCCATTTCGGTTAATTTGCGAACGATGATCTCAGAGCCGCTGTAGCGGGTGTCTCCAACGTCCTCACGATAAGAGGCGCCCAGAAGCACAATTTTTGAAGCCGCAACAATTTTACCCATATTTCGCAATGCATCCCGAACGAGCTGGGCAACCCGCAGGGCACGCGTATCGTTGATATCAATGGCGGTGGGTGTGATTTTAAATATTTCATCTTCAAAACCCATCAGGGTGTGGTAGGCCCATACGCCCAACCCCCCGTCTTTGGGCAAACAATAGCCTCCGATACCCGGCCCCGGAAAAATAATGTTCGAGTGGGTGGGGCGCACTTTAATGGCCTCAATGACTTTGATGAGATCCACTCCGTTTCGTTCGGCAAAAAGGCTCCATTCATGTAAAAACGCAAGAATTGAAGCGCGGTATGAATTTTCTATGACTTTGCAGGTTTCACTTTCAATCGGTCGATCAAGAACCGTCAGTGGATATTTGTTGACATTGATGATATCGGAAAGAAAGGATACGACACGCGCCCGCGCCCTTTCATTTATGCCGCTGCAGACCCGCCAGAATTCACGAACCGATGCAACATAGTTTTTACCCGGCATGACCCGCTCAAAAGAATGGGCCAACAGAGGTTCGATATCATTGAGGCCCCGTTTTTCAAATGTTTTTTTAATTATCGGATAAGCGATATATTCCGTGGTTCCCGGCGGAACCGTGGTTTCAATTAAAACTAAACACTGCGGCGCAATTTTTTCACCGATGATCTTGAGGCTTTCTTCTAATGCGGCAATATCTGCCCGTCCCTGTTTAACGTTGCCGAAGCTTTCTTTATAATAATCACATTGAACATCGACAACCACAACGTCGGCCAAGCTAAGCGCGTCATAAGTAAAGGTGGCAATCAGCGTTTTTTTATCTTTAACGCAGCGGCGAATCAATGGCGCTACTTTGGGATCCTCTGCTTCAACCGGCGCAATGCCGCGGTTTAAATATGGAATTTTCCAAAAAGAGCGCGTAGAGGGTCGTTGCATACCAATGACAAATTTATTGGGCTTTCCACTAGCCGGATCTACTGCATCAGCGACTACGGCAGCCATCACTGCACCGACAAACCCTACGCCCATGACCACGACGATTTCTCGTCCCATGAGCTTTTGAGCCTTGACAAGGCGCTCGAGTCGTGTAATTTCTTTTTCATAATCTTTTTTCTGTGGTAACGCAAAAATCTCATTATTTGGACAAATTGAAACAGGACGTTCAGGTTGATTTTTAACTTTTTGATCTGATCGGGACTTTATTGTTGGCATTGACTACCTCCAATATGTTTAATTTTCCTAGTTTATCATATTTATCTTATTTATGGATAATACTTTTTATACCTGATGGAAACCCTAGTCCTCTGTGCATGGCTCCACTTTGTTGGTCAGACGGTCTTATTTCCATCATTTTTCATCGCAACGTCCTATTTTTATTGTTGAAAGTATCGAAAAGATATGATCTAATTTATTTCGAGAAACAAAATTTTTTCATTATCAGTCAAAGCAACTATGCGATCAAGGAAAGGTATATGACCGATGCAACGTGTTCTTGTCATCGATGATGAACCTCAAATTCGATCATTGCTCCGCCTGATACTGGAGCGGGACGGATTTGAAGTTGAGGAGGCACCCGATGGTATTGAAGGGATCAAAATTTACCGTCAGAATCCAGTGGATTTAATCATCTCAGATCTGATCATGCCAAATAAAGATGGCATAGGCATGATAATCGAACTCAAAAAGGAATTTCCGGACGTAAAAATCATTGCCATGTCCGGAGGTGGACTCAATAAACCTGAAGGGTATCTTGAAGGCGCAAAAAAACTTGGGGCTCAACGGACCCTCACCAAACCCATTGATCGAGACGAATTATTAAGAGCGGTAAAAGACATGCTCAAATAAAAACAATGATAATCAGACCATCCAAAATCAGATAAAATTTGATAAGCGCTTGGAAAAATCTTCTTCACTTCAGCTACGACCCCTTGACTGAGTGATGAGCATCAAGAAAAAGAGATTGACGCAACCTGCCAAGAACCCATTCAGGAATTACGCATTATCCAAGGCTCTCACAAGGTGAAAAAATTAGTTTTACTAGCTGTATTATTGGCCTCAGAACCCATATGGATTCATGCCGACATAATATATTTCAAAGACGGCATGAAAACGAATTGTCAGGAAAAAGCTTGGGAGGAAAATGGGGAAATAAAATGTGAATATGAAGGTGTGATTTTAAGTTATAGAAAAGCAGACGTCTTGCGAATTGTAAAAGAAAGAACAGCAGAACCCGCCACGAAAAAAACGGCCAGCCAGAAGGCTATTGATAAATCTAGAAAAAAGGCGTTAACGCGATTAAAAACACCCTCAACATCAGGCGGCCTGGTTTTCTATAATCCAAGAAGATCCCATAAATACTGGAGCAGTGCGACATCAAAACACGACACCTTTAACGAAGCGATTTCAGAGTTAGCAAAGCAGTATGACCGCTCTCCGCAATGGGTGCAAACTCACATGGGAGAAACCAATAATCTCAATGAAATCCATCAAAACTTAAGCAACCATAAATTAAAAGAATCTTCTCAGGATGGTCAAGATTAATTAACGTTAAAACGGAATATATTCTCAGCAAAACCCCCTACCAAAATTACCTCTGAAGGCACAGCTTATATTGACAACTTAATTGAATTTTTGTACGATACTCGAAAAATATTTTATAATATAAACTATTTATATTTAAATTCGGGCTCTTGGAATTATGAGACCAGCCTTGTGGTGATCGTATGAGAAAACGAGGTGACCAGAGCATGATCAATCGGGACATTTTCGTATTCATTAAGATTATTGCCGGTTGTTTAACTGCAGGATTTTTGATTTTTTTTATTTCCGCATTATCCGGAGAAGACTTGATTAAGAATAGCCACACCATAAAAGAATTAGATAGTATTTTGAAGGAAATAATGGTTGAATTAGACGGGGGCATTGATAGAAGAATCAGACAACTGGGGGAAGTACCGGAAATAAACCCGTATAAAAAGTTTTATTGTGCTGAATTTGCCAAAGAAATTCATGAGATTTCTTATATAATCGAAAAGCAGAAAATAGCGTTTGATACATACAGCGTAAGAGATTTTGAAAATAAGTCAATCCGATTGGTCGAACTCTCGGAGCGTAGGGATTTGGACAGCCTTAGAAATGAATTAGAAATTGTGAAAAGGGAGTTGAAAAACTCCGCCAATTTACTTGATAAAAAACGCAAGAAACTCACTCGCCAACGAATCGCATATATCATATTGTTTATTGTACTATGGATAGCTATATACTTCTATTATAGCCGAGGAATAATGAAAAAATAACATGTACCAATCATTTTATAACTTAAATGCAAAGCCTTTTCAAATTACCACCGACCCAAAATTTCTTTGGCTTGGTGAAAAACACAAAGAGGCCCTTGCTACGTTGAAATACGGAATCCTGGAAAACAAGGGTTTCCTTCTGCTCACCGGCGATATTGGTACTGGAAAAACGGCGCTAATAAATGCGCTTATTAATATAATTGACGTTGCAGCTGTCGTCGCGACACTTCCGGATCCCGGCTTGGATAATCTGGACTTTTTCAATATCCTTGCTGAAGAATTTAAAATGAATAAAAAATTCGATAGCAAGGGGGCTTTTCTTATCCATTTAAAACATTTCCTGCATCAGGCTTTCGCAGAGGATAAGAAAGTATTACTGATCGTTGACGAGGCCCAAAGACTGAACCACGAGCTGCTTGAGCAGATTCGACTTTTATCAAACATTGAAATGAATAACCGGAAATTGATTAATATTTTTTTTGTCGGTCAAGTCGAATTCAATGATATGTTGTTGGAGGAAAGAAATAAGGCCATTCGACAACGAATTACCGTCACGTATCATATCGAGCCTTTAACTGAAAATGAAACGTGGCATTACATCAAACATCGCCTTAAAATTGCAGGTGCATCACAAGAACTATTTCTGCCGAAAGCAATTCAAGAAATCTATTCTTTTAGTCGGGGTTATCCGCGCCTGATTAACATCATCTGCGATCATGCGTTGTTGACCGGTTATGCTTCAGGCGTAAAATCGATCGATGTCAATATCGTTAAAGAGTGTTCGCGAGAACTTCGCATCCCAATTGATACAAAAAAGAAAGATACCGATCAACTTATTTTAGATCAAAAAAAAGAAATCAATAAACCATCCGCTTCCCCTCAAGAACAACCGCACTCAAAAAATGCCATTTTATTGATTTTATTTATAATTTTGGTTATATCAGCCGGTTACTTTTTCTATGATCGGCAACTCGCAGAATCGCCCCGCTGGGCGCTGGAGGATATTGCTCCTCAAAAATATGATTCCCCGGCCTTGAGAGAAAAGGAATCGTTTATACCCGGCATGACAGACCAAAAGAAAGAGGACAAGGGGCATTCTCCTGAAGCATCCCCTGCTGATCAGACCAACGAAGGCGAAAAAATCCAGGAAGCGACTTCCAATGCGGATACCAATCAGAAAACAACAATGGTAAAGGAACAGGTTGTCAAGCCTATTCCGGATCGAAAGACGATTATTTATTTTGAGCACAATTCAAATGATCTGCCCGATGAGGCACTAGAGAGGCTTGATCGAATTGCCGAATTCATGATTTACGCGCCGGAAGCCAAAGTGAGCGTTAATGGGTATACCGATTCATTTGGTGCATACAGCTATAATATCAGTATCTCCCAATTCAGGGCCAACACCGTTAAAAGCTATCTGGTAGGCAAAGGTGTTAAGCCGTCGAATATAAAGGCCGTCGGACTGGGACCCGAAAATCCAATTGCGACCAATGAGACTGAAGCCGGTCGAAAATTAAACCGACGGGTAGAAATAGAACTCAATATCAACAATCAAAGATAAATCAAAGTTTCATTTCAGACACTGCCTCCTTTTTATCGCCCAGTAATCCTTTCTAAAATTATCAGGTGTAGCAGCAGAATCAAGCATAAAAGTAGTCATTAAAGGTCGTCTATCAAAGCGGCGTATAAAGCGAAATTGAATGCTTTGGAATTAATTCTATGATCTCAAATTTTATGAAGTACAACGAATACTTGACACGCCAAAGGCTTTTCCCTATTGTCCGATTCATTCGTTGGATACGGCATTTACTGTTTTAGATCCATTCTAGGCAAGGGATAGTGACCAAAAATTAAATAATTAAAAAAATAAGGGTTGTCAGGTTATGACCATAAAATTCGAATCTAAACTACCCGATCTTGAAGTCACAATTTTCACCATTATGACTCAATTATCCATTGCACACGGTGCGATTAATCTCTCCCAGGGATTTCCCGATTTTGATGCGCATCCTGAGCTAATTTCGCTAGTGGAGAAGTATATGCGCAAAGGGCACAATCAATACGCACCCATGCAAGGTGCGATGGCCCTGCGTGAACGAATTTCTGAAAAAGTATCCGAGTTATACGGAGCCCAGTATGACCCGGCCGCGGAAATCACGGTTACCTCCGGTGCCACCGAAGCCATATTCGCAGCCATTTCCGCAGTTGTGTGGAAGGATGATGAAGTCATTATTTTTGAACCGGCGTATGATGCGTATGACCCCATTGTCAGATTAAACGGCGGCAACCCTGTATATGTTCAGTTAAGATTTCCGGAATACAACGTTGATTGGGGTGCAGTAAAAAATTCCTTAACCAGCAAAACAAAGCTCATCATTCTGAATTCTCCTCACAACCCAACCGGAGCAGTTTTATCAAAGAACGATATTTCTAATCTGCTAGACATTGTTCAACATACCAACACCTTCATCGTCAGCGATGAAGTTTACGAGCATATTATTTTCGATGGGTTGCCGCATGAAAGCATCGCTAAATATCCTGAATTGGCCGAAAGAAGCTTTGTTATCAGCTCCTTTGGCAAAACCTATCACACCACCGGCTGGAAGATCGCTTATTGTCTGGCGCCAAAACAGCTTTCAATCGAATTTCAAAAGATCCACCAATATTTGACATTTGCATCCAATACCCCCATCCAATTAGCCTATGCCGAATTTATGCAAAACAAAGATCTTTATTTGGATTTGTCCAACTTTTATCAACGAAAGCGAGACAAATTTTTAAGCTATTTAAGCGCGTCCAGGTTTAATGCCCTACCCTGCAAAGGCACTTACTTTCAAATGTTGGATTATTCTCAAATTTCAAATGAACCCGACACGCAATATGCAAAACGCCTGACCATTGAGCATGGGGTAGCCGCCATTCCACCTTCCGTTCTCTACCATCAGCAGGACGACCATAAAGTGCTCAGGTTCTGTTTTGCGAAAAAAGACGAAACCCTTGAAAGAGCGGCAGAAAAATTATGTCGTATTTAAGTACACTCAATTTATAATTATCGATGACGATCGCAAAATCCCAAAAACCAAGCGTCCAGGAAGTGCTGGAACGTCGTATCATACATGGGCTAGCCTGTGAATGGGAACTCGCCCTAAACATCCTAGACCCCTTACAGCAGAAATTTCTGCGAAAACCCCTTTTTGGTCTTCGAGATCTGAAATCCAAATGGGGATATTGGTCGGCGGATCGAAACGAAATCTGCATCAGCCGCAATCTCGCCCTAAACTATCCCTGGGATTCGGTTCGCGAGGTCCTATTGCATGAAATGGCGCATCAGTTGGCCGAACAAGTTTTCGGTGCTGCTGGCCGGTCACCCCACGGAACTTTGTTCAGAGAGGCCTGCCGATTGCTGCGGGCCAATCCAATGCCCTCCGGAACCTACAAGCCATTGCTTGACCGTATTAAAGAACCCTCCGATACTTCCCGGGATCGAATCATGGTGCGCATCAAAAAACTGCTGGCTCTGGCTGAAAGCCAAAACCGGTATGAAGCAGAAGCGGCCATGAGCAAAGCATATGAACTTATTGCCAAATACAATGTGGATCTTCTGGAGCATGAAAATAGAAGTGATTTTTTCAGTATATTTGTCGGCAAACCTGCTCTGCGACATCCGAAGGAGGACTATTTTCTAGCGAACATGTTGCAAGAGTTCTATTTTGTTCGTGGGCTATGGGTTTCAGTTTACGTCCTCGAAAAAAGCAAAATGGGGCGGGTATTGGAAATCAGTGGAACACTTCAGAACATAAAAATGGCCAGTTATGTTTATGATTTTATCCATCGCTACATTCATTCTCAATGGGTCCAATATAATAAAACAAAACACTTCAATCGATATCGCAAATCTGATTTTGCCGTAGGGATCATTGAGGGATTTCGCAGTAAGCTAAAATCACAATCGCATAAAAACAAAACGATAAAGAATTATTTTGCCATTGTGCGGGCAAAAGATAGCTTGTTGCAGCAATACTTCGCCTATAAGTATCCTCATACGGTCAATATCAGGAAGAAGGTTTCACCGCAAAATGAAGACATATTAAATGCCGGAATAAAACTTGGCAAACAGCTGGTGATTGCCAAGGGGATCATCGATAAAAAAATTTATCCTATACGATTGATTACAAACAAGTAATAGACAATCAAGGCACTGCGCTTTAGCCGGAAACGGTTTCTTGCTGTCTCTCCTTCATCCAATACGGATTGATGAGATCTTCAAAAATTGTCATTGCCGCTTCAGCCCCTTGGCCCGTTGCTGTAACAATCTGTTTATAACCGCCTTCAACGTCACCGGCCGAATAAATACTCTGAATATTTGTCCGGTGTTTACCGTCATGTTTAATGTAGCCGTCTTCAGTTAACTCAAGGCCGAGTTTTTCGGCTAATTCAACCGCGGGCGTATACCCAATGGCAATAAACACCCCATCGGTTTGCAGCGTTGAGGTTGTATTTGTCTTATTATTGTAAAGAACTATCTCTTTGACGCGCTCCTCGCCGAGAATTTCTCTAATTTCAGTGTTCCAAAGAACAGGAATGTTACTGTCAGAAAGTTGTTTACCTAGAAAGTCCTGCGCGCGTAAATTATCGCGACGATGAATTAAGGTGACATCAACACCCATATGATATAGATACAACGCTTCGGTCACCGCACTGTTTCCCCCGCCAACCATAACAACTTTTTTTGCCTTGAATAGCGGTCCGTCACAGGTACTACAATAGCTCACACCTCGCCCGCTCAAGCGATGCTCTCCGGGAACATTGAGATGGCGGTGGCTGGCACCGGTTGCCAGCAGAACCGTTTTGGTCAAAAATCTCCTTCGATTCGTTATCACGGTAATGGGCGTTCCATGTTCTATATCTACGACGGCCTCTCCTTGGTAAATCTGAACATATTGCAGTGCATGGCTGACCATAACATCCACCAGTGTTTTTCCGCCAACCTGGGTAAATCCGGGATAGTTCTCAACAATCGGCGTCGTGGCCACCTGGCCGCCAAGGGCCTCGCGCTCGATCACCGCCGTGCGCAATCCGCTGCGAACCGAATAAATCCCGGCGGTTAGTCCTGCAGGTCCTCCTCCCACAATGACGAGATCCGTTTCCACCAGTTTGGCATTATCTTCTGGGATAAAAATAGTTTGCGGTTCTAATTTTTGCAGGGACAGTACAAAGACTTCCTCTGGTTGCGCCCCCTGTCCGATCAACACGTCATTGGCAAAGGCTTGGGGCACACTTTGGGCCGAATACTGATTGGCAATTTCGGGTTCACTTTGGATGTCAATGATTTCAAGTGAAATCAAATCCGGCATTTCGACGGCTGCTTTGACGCCATTTACAGCCTGTTGCGGACAATACGGACAGGTCGGACTTACAAAGATTTTGATATTTCTTGGGGAATCAATTCGTTTTATTACTTTTAAGGCTTGATCACTGAGATTACTTTGACCGAGTCCGACAAGAATAAGGATTTCCAGAAATGTGCGCGCTTCTTCTCCCATGGGAGCGCCCAGCCAGCGGATAGCAAAACGCTCCGGGGCAATTAGCAGCGTCGGAGAACTGCTTACATTCCACTTTTGGGCCAATTCGTGATCCAGATCATATTCTCTTAAGGTGATTTTGGATGATATTTCGCGAAATGCCCGTATCACCTGGCGATTGGCATGGGTAAACACATCTTCATGCCCCTTGGCCGTAAAAAGATAAAGCGGAATATCATTGGGAAGTTTTTCAAACGTCGCTTTTAGCTGTTGCAAGTAGGCTTGCGAAGCCATCTCGCTTTCTCTGGAATCCGTATAGATCGTATCTTGCATTACAGCCCTCCTTTTATGCTCATAGATTGTTGGTATCGGCGGAAACGCCGCAAGAAGTCATCAAAATGGATACAATCGACGATTACAATCGTATGAAATCTTTGTGCACGCCTGTCTAAGCGTGCAGAGTATTATTGACCTTCGAATAAGATGCGAGCCAGTTTCAGATCTTCCGGATTTGTTATTTTTATATTATTGCGACTGCCAATAAGGATTTTAACCTCAAGCCCCAGTTGCTCGATGAGGGAGGCATCATCTGTGCCTGTAAAATTTTGTTGTCGGGCGACTTCATGCGCATTTTTAATCAGATCATATCGAAAAGCCTGAGGGGTTTGAGCAAGCCAAATGGCATCTCGTTCAAGCGTAGTGACTATAGTTCCTTTGGAGTTGACACGCTTTAGTGTATCATAGGCAGGTATGCCAAGAATACACGCACCATGTTTTTTTGCCCCGTTTATACAGGCTTCTAATTGATCGTTGGTGATAAAGGGGCGCACGCCGTCATGAATAACCACAATACAATAATCAGCATCTATGGCCTTCAATCCGTTGTACACGGAATCCTGCCGCTTGGGGCCACCTGCAACTAGATATATTTTTTTTTTCAGGTTGGCCGGAGAAACAATCTGATCACGACAAAATTCCAGGTCTTCTTTGGGAATCACAAGAAGCATTTCATCAATCATCTGACATGAATCAAACGTTTTCAATGTGTGAACCACAATCGGAAAACCAGCCACTCGTTGGTACTGTTTTCTCACCGCAGTATTCATTCGAATACCTTTTCCGGCGGCGACAATAATCGCAATTACTTTCGTCATTTTAAGTAACTGAGCTCTTTGGGCAATGGAACACCCTTTCCCATTGTATCTTCACCATAGTTAACACCGGCGAGAATCTCAATATCCTTGAGGGTGCGCGCGTCACCTTCGAAGATTACTTTGGTAATATTTTCTTTTTGGATTTTACCGCCGGCCCACTGCAGATCCAAGACACTACTGGCATCAAACCGATCTGATCCGACACACAATTCCACCTGCCCTCCGTAATGTTGAACAATTTTTGCTACCAAAAGGCTAGGCCGACTATGGAAGCCCAATTTGACCGGAACCCCGATCTCTATTGACGACCGCTCAATGTTCTCATTGAGTACCTCTCGGGCCAGTTCTACGCCGGTTGTTAAAAAATGACACGCATAATAAAGACCGTAATTAACGGTACGATCAAGAAGATTTTCAGGATTAATCAGTGATGCTAATTGTTCTTGAATCTTCTTATAGGTATTTTTGTAGCCGGCTTCATGCAAATGACGCTCGTAAAAATGGAGCAGGTGTCCCACCATTTGTAAAAGATGAAATACAACTGAGAAAAAGCCTCGGAGTCGCTTGAGTTTCCGGTTGCCGTACCTGAAACCGCCGTGAATCACATATGTATCAAAAGAAGATTGGAGGTTGTGGACAAGCATTTCATAGCGTCTAATTTCTACCTCATTCACTTTTTCAGGAACTATAGTCAAAATATCCTCATAGGAATAAGGCTCATAAAATTTAAATTCCTCAAAGCCCTTGGCAATGTTTAACAATTCGTTTGCAATCTTTACGATATTTTTTTTCTGTTGGTCTTTGTTCTGATCATCAATATCATAATCGAGCATTTCACTGGTTACGACACTGGGAAAGTCGACGACCGAAAATTCTTCAGTCGGTATGGAGATACGCAGGCGACGGGCTTCGTCGAGAATTACCGGTGCCATTTTCATCAGGCACTTGGTTAAGAATTCAAGCGTACGCTCTCCTTCTTTTTCAAAGTCAGCGGTGTCTACGAGGTCATAGAAAGCCAGACGATTGAAAATATGCTTCTGAAAGTTTGCGCCCAGACCCAAATGTCGAACAGCGGCTGAAAGCTCCCGGTAAAAATACCAGTTCATATTGTTTTTTGCCCCATGAAAGTCGAGAAAATCTTCCAAAAGCATGGAGCTGGAAATTAGCTTGGAATATAATTTTTTGTTAAAGGTATTTCTCGGGTCATCCACCTTTGAGATGAAGACATTGCATTTCAGATAATCCGCTGAAAAGATACGGATCTTTTCGGCAAAAGAAAACTCGCAAATCGACGCTTTCGCTTCCATTTTTCACATAAATCCTAAATAAGAAAAAACGGTCAGAGCAACCCATAAGCCGAATTCTGTGCCCGGTTCAGGTCTCCCCAAAGCGGGTAACGATCATTCATCTATGAATGCCGATTGCCCGGCATCTCATGCGACCTACCCGGGAGCTCGAGCGGGCCACTCTCATGCGCTCCTCTATTTGGTCTTGCACCGGGTGGGGTTTGCCAAGCTTCCCCGATCACCCGAGGAACTGGTGCGCTCTTACCGCACCTTTTCACCCTTACCCGGCACTAAACGATCCGGTCTAGTGCCGGGCGGTATACTTTCTGTTGCACTTTCCTTCGCGTTGCCACGACTCCATGTTATGGAGCACCCTGCCCTGCGGTGTTCGGACTTTCCTCTGAATCATAGCGGTGATTCAGCGATCGTTTGGGTTACTCCGACCGTCGATTATGGTCATCCCAATAAATAATTCTCTCACAGTGGGGGCATTTTATCAAGCGATCAAAGCGATGCAATTCATTATACAGCTGTGGCGGAATATTCATATTGCATCCCCGACATACGGCATCTTTAACCCCCACAATGGCAATCTTATTTATCTGCTTTGCTTTGGTTTTGTTGAATATTTCTAATAGTTCAGAATCAATGCTCTGAGAAATATGATTCCGGTTTGCTTCAAGTTGAACCAGCCGTTGTTTTCCTTGCGCGACTTCCTCCTGAATGGCGGCTTTCTCCTTATTGTTTTGGTCAACAAGCCCTGAGTAATCGGCTTTTGTTTGCGTGAGCTTGTTTTCTGCACGATCAATACGATCAAGAAATTCTATCATTTCATCTTCTATTTTGGAATTAATCGTTTCAAGGTCTTCGATCTCCTTTAGAGACGACTGATATTCTTTGTTCGTCTTTACCGATCTGAGCTTTTCTTTACTTTTGGCGATCCGATCTAAATTCATCTGCATATCCGATTCATATGTTCGATATTTCTGGTTGAGCTCGCTGATTACCGCTTGTTCATCTTTAATACTTTCTTCAAAGGCATTTAGACTGATATCTAACGTTTCAATGCGGTGATCCACAGAAGTCAGAATAGATCGGATTTTACTCGATTCAATTTCAATTTTCTGGAGCTCCACGAGGAATCTTATCTGTTCCTTGTCAATATTCGGCATTTTTTGTATCCCATGATTTTATTTATATTTAATTATATATTAGGAACGCGGATATCATAATTCAAGCCATACAATCATTAATCACTAAATTGGATTATAAAACCACAAACGGATCTTTCTCAATATTACAGGCTTTAACTTCTGCCTGTAACTGTTTTTCCGAGAATAAGCTGGTTAGCCGTTTAACCAATTCCTCGACCACAAGATATTCGGATGGAAAGTGTCCGACATCAATGAGGCCCAGGCCGGCGGCCTCAACATCCCTGGCATCATGGTACTTTAAATCGCCACTTATATAAACCTGGGCGCCGCAAGAATAAAAAGATTCCAGCAGACTTGATCCGCTGCCGGTGCAGACGGCGACTTTGGTTATAACCAAATGGGGGCTTCCAACAAATGTAATATGTTGGAGATCCAGCGCGTGTTTGACTTTCAATGCAAAAGATTGCAGTTCAATCGCTTTTTTCAAGACCCCAACACGACCCATCCCCTCACGATGGTCAAAGGAAAAAAGAGGATAAACATCATTTGAATATTGTAAAACTTTAAGATCCTGAAGTCCGATTCGACGTGCGAGAATATCGTTTAAGCCGCCTTCAGATTTATCTAAATTGGTATGCGCTGTAAATATTGCCACCTGATGCTTCGTTGCTTTTTTAATAATAGATCCAATGGATGTGCGAAAATCGATGCAGGTTAGCGGTTTAAAAATAAGCGGATGATGGGTAATCAGCATATCAGCCTTTTTATCACAGGCCTCCTCAATAACCTGCCGGCTCGGATCAAGAGCAACTGCTACCGTCCGAACCGGCCATCGGTGATCTCCAATCTGAAGTCCTGCATTATCCCAGTTTTCAGCAAGATAAGGCGGCGCAATCTGATCCATGACATGGATAATATCTGACACTGTAACAGTCACAAAGAAGCCCTACTGGAGCTTAATTAAAAAAAGGCGTGGTTTTTGCAAACACACGCCTGATTAACGTAATTCACAGCAGATGAGTTTTTTCATTTCAGGTCACCCGATGTGAACTGCAATAGGATGGAGCCGATTCGATGGCCCAATATGAGACAGCTATAAAAAACCTAACAGCTTTGTTCATTATTGTTCTAACGAAAGCATGGGCCCACCTGGGATCGAACCAGGGACCTACCGGTTATGAGCCGGTGGCTCTGCCAACTGAGCTATGGGCCCATAGAGAGTTAAGATCAAATAGCTTTACTCGAAGTTTTTGTCAACGGGGAATCTTTAGAATTCGTTTCGAATTTCCGATTTATGCAACTTAGGTCTCAATAAAATTTTTCAATTTACGACTTCTTGTCGGATGTCGTAATTTTCTTAATGCTTTGGCTTCAATCTGTCTGATTCGTTCGCGGGTAACCGCAAAATCTTGTCCCACCTCTTCTAGTGTATGGTCAGCTTTTTCGCCAATACCAAATCGCATGCGCAGCACCTTTTCTTCACGTGGCGTCAGTGTTGCAAGAACCTTCCTTGTCTGCTCGGCAAGGTTTAAATTAATCGCTGCATCTGAGGGAAGCATAAATTTTTTATCTTCAATGAAATCACCCAGATGGCTATCTTCTTCCTCACCGATAGGCGTTTCCAGAGAGATAGGTTCCCGTGCAATCTTTAATACCTTGCGAACTTTTTCTAACGGAATTTCCATTTTTTCGGCGATTTCTTCTGGAGTCGGTTCGCGACCCTGCTCTTGCACCAAATATCTGGATGTGCGGATGAGCTTATTGATCGTCTCAATCATATGAACGGGTATCCGAATCGTTCTGGCTTGATCAGCGATGGCCCTGGTGATGGCTTGTCGTATCCACCATGTGGCATAAGTACTAAATTTGTAGCCTCGGCGGTATTCAAACTTGTCCACGGCCTTCATCAGCCCGATATTACCTTCCTGTATCAAATCAAGAAACTGTAATCCACGGTTGGTATATTTTTTTGCAATACTAACCACCAGCCGTAAATTGGCTTTCGTCAATTCACTTTTCGCTAATTTTGCTTTAAAGCGTCCTTCTTCAACGCTGGCGATCACCCTTTTTAAAGTTCTACTCGTTGCTTTTAAGCCATTTTCGCGATCGACAATTTTGTCTTGCACCTCTTTTAAGTCTTTAAATAGCGTACCGAGTTCATCTTTGGTCAAGGCACAACGCGGAGCGGACCATTTAAGAAATTTGCTTTTTGTATTCAGATTTTCCCGAAGGTCTTTAATCGGTGTATCGATGCTGTCGGCGCCTTTGATCAATTTTTTGTTCATTGCATCAAACCAGTCAATTTGGCTCCGGATAATTCCTTCGATTTCGTCGATAACGCTTGATTCAAGCCGCCAATCTTTCAGCAACTCAAATATTTTATTCGTCCGGCGTGCGATGCTCCTTCTGAGCCTTCGCTGTTCATCCTGGGCGATATCCGATGAAAAAAGCTTTTCGCGATATAAATTGTTTTCTCCGTGTATTTTTTTTATAGCACGGATAGTGTCTAAAAACTTCTGGGTTTGCATCATTTCATCAATATAGGTATCGCCTTCATCAACATCTCTCAGGACGTACTTTGGACGAATAGCTCCGCTTTCAATATCATTGCCGAGATTTATAATACTCACAACTCCAGCAGTAGTTTCAAGCAGGGCATGAAGCACTTCTTGCTCTCCGGCTTCAATCTTTTTGGCAATTTCAACCTCACCTTCCCGACTGAGAAGCGTAACGAGTCCCATCTCTCGTAAATACATTTTCACCGGATCGGTTACGGTACCAAAATCTGAGTCGGTTGTAGTTTGGCGCTTAACCTTTTTTTCTTTAGCTTTTTTAAGGTTGACGACACTTTTTTTCTTTTTCTCATCGATAATCTGGATTTCATTATCGTCAAACATCATGAATGTTTCATCAATTTGCTCAGGGGAAAGCATATCTTCGGGCAGCATCTCATTAATCTCGTCATACGTAAGGTACCCCTGTCTTTTGCCTTTTGCCAACAACTCCATGATTGCTTTTTTTGTGATCCTTTTATTGCTCTGGCGGTTGGCTGGACGTTTGGTGGTTTTTGCTGATGTTTTGGACTGTTGCGTGGCGCTTTGTTTGGTAGTGGCCTTTTTTGCTGCCGCGGCTTTTGGGGTCCTTCTTGGACTTTCCTTTTTTTCAGCGGTTTTTCTTACCATAAAGTCTCCTCTCCCGAAGACGTCAATTATTCAGGCAGACACCATCATGAAAACATTGTTTAGACCAGATTGCATTCTACTGCGTTTTTTGAATGAAATCTCCATTGACTATTTCAGGATCATCCTTTGCTAGAATAAATTCAACTCGCTACTTATCGTTGAGCAAGGTAATCTTTTGTTTAACAGTGCGCATGGCCAGCTTTTGTTTTTCATTCAACAACTTATAAAGCAAGATGTGATCGTTTTGCGCTTCTGCGGCTTTGATTTTATCATCCATCAATTTAAGTTTATGTCGCCTCTGAATCGTCTCTTCGAATTGATGAATAAGCATCAGGCAGCCCTTTTTTTCAAAAATTTCATCCGCCACTGCCAGGGCGGCAATCAAACGCTTTTTCTCTGGGTCCTCAATTAAATTTAACAAATCAGCGACATGCTCAGCTGAACTCAATTGGTGATGTAGAATCGTATTGCCAATGGATTTTAATGTATCACTTTCAAAATACTCAAGCACACGCCGACGCTCTATTTCAGGCAAAATCTCCGGAAATTGAAGCATCATCGCAATGATTTGTTGCTCTAACCGACTACCCTTATCTGAAAGCTTATTTTTGCCGGTAGAAACGGGGATCCCAGGTTTTTGTAAATATGGCGCAACTCCTGCGTCTAATCCCGGTTTTCTTGAAGATACGTTTCGGATTTTTTCCAATACAACGTTTTCGTCAATTTCGATTCGTTCAGATAATTGTTTGACATATAGAGAGCGTGCGACACGATCATTAATAGCCGCCAGTGGCTGCATCAATTCCGCTACCACATGAATTTTACCTTCGGTGGATAATCCATATTTTTCTATCGCGCGATCGATCAAAAAAGATATGATACCAGGCGCACCAGAAGCTGCCTCTACAAATGCTTCACGACCGTATTTGAATAAGTAAGAGTCTGGATCGTGGCCATCGGGTAATACTAAAATATGCGTATCTGCATTTTCTTCCCGGAATACATCGCCACGTTGAAAATCCACATGCTCTTTCCAAAACGTGTCAATGCATCGTTGAGCAGACCTCATACCCGCTTCGTCTGAATCATAAACGAGAACCATCCGCCGGCTGTATCTCGTCAATAGGCGTATATGTTCAGCAGTTAAAGCCGTTCCTAAGGTGGCGACAGTATTTTCAATTCCATGCTGATGAAGCGCCAAAAGGTCAAGATACCCTTCGACGATGTAGACGGTATTTTCTGTTCGGCATTTATCCTTTGCTCTGTGGAGTCCATATAGGGTTCGCCTCTTGCTATAAACGGGTGTTTCAGGGGAATTGAGGTACTTGGGTTCGGAATCATCCATGACCCGACCGCCAAAACCGACAATCTTGTTATTTGCATCGATTATCGGAAAAATGATACGATCCCGAAAGCGATCATAATGCCCGCTTTTATCTTTTTTCTTAACAACTAACCCCGATTTTTCAAGCAGTATGAAAGAAATGCGTGATTTTGAAAAATAACGTAACAGATTATCCCAGCCCTTGGGTGCATAACCGAGATTGAAACGGTCAATGATCTCTTGGGAAAATCCCCTTTCTTTAAGATAGGACAAAGCCCGCTTGCCCGCAAGACTGTCAATTAGTTCATGGCAAAAAAAATCCATGGCCTGTTTATTGATATGAAGCAGGCTTTCCTTTTCGATAATCTTATTTCGTTGTTCCGGCGAAAGCGTTCGGGTAGGGATATCGATGCCATAACGCTTGGCGAGTCTGTGAGCAGCTTCGGGAAATGCAAGCCCTTCTTGCTTCATGAGAAAGCTGAAAACGTTTCCGCCCATTCCACATCCAAAACAATGAAATATTTGTTTTTCAGGGTTTACGGTAAAAGAAGGTGTTTTTTCGGAATGAAATGGACAAAGACCAACAAAATTTCTGCCTGTCTTTTTCAAAAGTACAAATTCGGAAATGATATCGACGATATCAACCGTATTCTTGATTTCGGAAACTTTATCTTCGGGGATAAAAATTGCCAATAAAAGCAACCTCCGTATTTATGGAACGGGGAAGACAAATACGAATGGAAGGAATTTAAATTGAATGAAGTTTTTTAATTGCGCGACAAAACAGTCCAGCTTGAAATTTGAATATTTTCGAACGACCCCCCCACGAAAAGCATCGCTTATGGCTGCCGCTATTAAACATTTTTAAACTTTAAAACTAACTATAATATAGCTTATTGTCAATAAAATTTTCAATGTAACATAATATTTTAAGGCAATAGATGTTTATGTTTTTATTTCTGCTATGGCTTCCTTCAGATTCAAGGATCCAGTGTACAGTGCCTTCCCCACGATCACCCCTGCCACCCCAACGGATCTTAGGGGTAAAAGATTACGGATGTCTTTGATCGTGGATACCCCCCCGGAAGCGACGACAGGGATCGCAACTGCTTCTGCAAGTCTTTGAATTTCTATAAGATTTGGACCGGTTTGCATTCCATCTCGATAAATATCCGTAAAATTGATAGCCGCGAGTTCACAGTTTTCAAACTGTTTGGCGAGATCGATCGCCTTAACGCGGGTGGTATGAGTCCAACCATCGATGGCGACGTCTCCGTTGCGTGCATCAATGCCCAATACGATTTGGTTTGGAAATTCGGAACAAGCCTCTATCAGGAGCCTGGGATTTTGAATTGCTTCCGTTCCGATAATTACCCGCTTGACGCCCATATCTAAAAACCTCCGGACGGTTTCTCGATTGCGGATTCCGCCGCCCAGTTGAATGGGGACATCCACATGTTTCAATATTTTTCGAATGGAATTGATATTCTGAGGATGTTTGGAAAAGGCCCCGTCAAGATCAATAACATGAATGAGTTCTGCACCGGCTTCGGCCCATTTTCGGGCCATTGCGGCCGGATCTTGGGAATATACGGTTTCGTCTTCCATTCGCCCTTGAAGAAGCCTGACGCATTTTCCATTTTTTATATCAACGGCGGGAATGATAATCATGGTTTAGAATTTGTTTGCAGCTAATTACAATATTCCCTTGGATGAGCGTACGTCCTTGATTCGATTATCAAAAGAAGAAGCCTGATCAAGGGCTTTTCCTAGCGCCTTAAATATCGATTCTAGAATGTGGTGTTCATTTTCACCATAAGACACATTAATATGAAGGTTGAAGCCGCCACGGTTCGCAAATGCTTTGAAAAATTCCTTTGCGACAGATAGATTAAAGCTTACCCCCGAAGCGGCGGCGGGCGGATAATTAAAAACGAGGAAGGGACGATTTGAAAGATCCACAGTCACCGCGGACAGGGCATCATCCATCGGTGTGACTGCATGACCGTATCGCCTTATACCTTTGCGGTCGCCAAGCGCTTTGTTCAAAGTTTCGCCGGATACCAACCCAACATCTTCAACCGTATGATGGGAGTCGACTTCCAGATCCCCTTGGGCCTTAATGGATAAATCAAAAAATCCGTGAACGGCAAGCAACGTCAACATATGATCAAAAAAAGGAATTCCCGTCGATACCTCCGGCTTGCCCTGCCCGTCCAGATTCCAACTGACGCGAATAGCGGTTTCTTTGGTCTTTCGCTCGATTTCAGCTATACGTTCCATAATGATTAACCCTCGGCACTTTAATAAACCAGATTTATCAGAAATCAAAAGCTTAAGATAAAATAATTCAGCCCAATCGTTCGTTTGCCAACAAAAAAGGGTGGTTCAACACGTATGAACCACCCCTGAAAGGAGGTCAGAATGAAGCACTATGACGTACTTATTCTGCGATGGTTCAGATCTAATGAACCACCTTTTGTAAAGATCCAATAGAGCCATAATGGTTACAAATTAAACGAAAAAATTTAGAAAATGCAAGAAAAATTCTTCCTAAATCTCGTTTAATTGCACACATGTCTATATTAAGTCAAATATTTCTCAGTTTGAATTTTCTTTCAATCCATAAAAGTGCTGCTCATTTCAATGTTTAAGTGCCAAATCTCACTACAGGTAAAGAATGGATAACCCAGCTTGGCAAATACAGTTTTGACCCAATTGCATGAACCATTAAGAACGATCTGTCACCCAGAATATCTACTCGAACATATCCAAGATTATTTATAATCGGTTTGATGATATATGCTATTGGCCTTCCATCATTCATACTAATTTTGCGGATTTTCTCTTTTGATGTTCGATAGTCAAATAATAATACCTTAATATTTCGGTCAATTATTGCTTTATCAGTGCCAATCAGCTCGGCATCCGTTACAGCCGGTATGGGGTATTTTGATAGACGACGATTTTGCAAATTAACTAATTTTTCTTTAAAAAGAAAGATTCGCTTGCGAGCCTGTGAGATTTCATTTTGTAATGCATGCTGAAAAAATTCGGAATAATTAGGGTTTGTCTCATCGAATAAAGTGAATTGTCCTTCTGTCCAATACCTTATCCTTAAACTCAAATTGTAAAGATGATCTCTTTCCTTTACGCTGCCGACAGAATAGGATAACAACCTTCTCAACAGATCAAGTGCATTCTCTGGATCGCTGATGTCATACCGGCGGAAATTATGGACTTTCAACGGATTGATTTCACTGCTTAAACATCGAATATATTTTTGATGTGCAGGCAACTCCATGGCTAGGTATTTGTCCAATATTTCCTTGTCGCTAATCTTATTATTGAAAAATCCTTGCTTGGCTAATCTGAAGCAAATATCCAATGCATGTAAACGTGCGCCATGATATGTTGGATGCAAAGCATCATAGGTGGTGAAATCTTTGGGAAAGGATTTCTCATAATCAACGTATGCCGTAGCGTTCTGAAAAATTTCGGCCAAACTGGCTCGGTAATATTGAACATCAGCGCGATCGTGCGGGTACAATGATTTTCCCCAATGAATTGGCAAATTAAAAGCAAACAAAGGCACCTTTGCACGGTGAGTTCTCATGACAGCTTCGCGAAGATCCTCAAGATGTTTTTCTCGACCGGACGCATAAAGTCGCCATTGAAATAGATTATTGTCATATCCATCGGGAAATTTCCAACGTTGTTGCTCATCCATATCTAAAAATAAAATTGGCCTTTTATTTGTTATGCTTTGAAGGAAATGAACGATGGGTCGTTCCCAAATGTTTCTGATATCATTACGATAACGATATAGCCTGAGATGATGGGCCATAAGTGAGTTGCTGTATAAGCCTATATCGTAGTTCCGCAACCAAAATCCTAATGACAGCTTTCTAAAAATTCCATCCTTGAAAAACGAGCGAACGCTATGGGCTTGTAAGGATAATTTCATTCGATCAGAAAAGGAGATATAAGCAACTGCCAAAATGATAGCATCCGGATTTAGATCAAGACCTAAAAGGGTTCTTTGCAAAATTTCCGGTGCAAACATTCCCGCATCTGACAAATCGAGTACTTCAAATTGGCCTGGAGCGATTTCCTCTAGTATGTTTCCCAGATGTGTTGCAACACATCCGCCTGTTTTTGCATGTGAATTGGATATATAAAGGATCCTTTTTTTTGCATTTGTTTTGGGCGGTATTGGAAAAGATCCATCCGGCGCGTTATAGTAGTTAATTGCCCAATTTTGACCTAAACGCGATATTCTCATTTTATGCTGCTTCTCGAAATGATCTCCAATGAACCCTTCAAAAATGCCTGTCAAAAGAAAGAGTATAATTAATGCGATAAAGCGTTTGAGGTTTTCATCACGTGTTCGTATTCCGAAATTTTTTCTTTTTTCTTTACTCATGGTTCTAAAAATCTAGTCTCGCTTTCCTGTGAATTTTATTTGCAAAGTAGAACATAAATCCTTAATCTGCGGCGACTTTTTGTATTTATATTCAAATTGTATTTCGGATTGAATGCAAGTCAAAACTGAAAATAAATAAATTTACTAATTTCCGGTGTATTTAAGATCGCGAACAGCGCCAGTGCAGAAATTGCGAAGGATTCCTTCCACCCAGAATATCCAGGCCATCTTTCTGCAGCATTTGGAAGTGTCAGCGTACCAATGGAAACCGCAGCCAAAAAGGCGAGATCAGATATCGAAACCAAATTGGGCCAAAATCCTTGCATGCCGAGCATTCCTTGCCAAATATTTACAGCCTGCGTCAAATCGGGAACACGGAACGTTATCCATAAAAAATGCACGGCAATAAATGTAATAATCCGTGCGGCCGTGCTGTGCAGTTTCCAATTCGGTAGCAATTTCTGCTTGAGACGATAAATAATTAATAAGATACCATGACCGACGCCCCAAGTCATGAAGTTCCAGCCCGCACCATGCCAAACGCCTACAAGTAAAAAAGTAATCAGGATATTAAAATAAGTATGTAAAGTGCCTTTTCGAGATCCACCGAGGGGTATATACACATAATCTCTAAACCACATCGATAGAGTAATATGCCAACGACGCCAAAAGTCTTGGATATTATTGGCTTTATATGGAGAAAGAAAGTTTTCCTGCAGTCGAATACCAAGCATTAAGGAAATACCGATCGCAATGTGGGTATAGGCGGCAAAGTCGAAATAGATCTGCATTCCAAAACCAATTGCAATTGCCCACGAAGTAAAAAAGTGCTGCGGTACTCCTGGGGCGACAAGCCGGTCGACAATTAAGCCGCAACTATCGGCGATCAAGAGTTTCTGTATTAGGCCCAAAGCGACTCGATCTAATCCGGTAGTCCAATGGAGAACTGTTTCACCTTTGTTAAATAAAGCTATTTGCGGATATAAGTGTCCGAAACGCTCAATAGGTCCAGCAATCAACTGAGGAAGGTAAGCAACGTAATTACAGAACCCGAGCAAACTCTTTTCCGGCTGAATCTGTCTGCGGTAAACATCTATTGAGTAGGACATCGATTGAAAAGTGTAAAAACTGATACCAGCAGGTAATATGTAATTTTTGAAAAATTCAGTAGATGGGAGGTGCATCCCTAAATTTTCAACAATCGGTGTAATTCCGGTCAAAATCCATTGACCGTACTTGTATAAACACAAAATGCCTACATTCACAAATATGCTTAGCAACAACCACAATTTCCGTGCAGCTTGTCGCTTGCTCTTGGAGATGCATAATGCTGCCGTATAATCAGTAAAGGATGAAAGGATTAAAATAAGGATGAAAAAAGGCTCAGCACCGGAATAAAACAGATAAGAAAATATTAACAATGTGAAGGATCTAATTTTGCCCTTGGGCAGAAGCGCGATTGACAATATAAAAATGGGAAGAAATATAAAAAGAAATCCGACAGAATGAAAGAGCATAAATTGTTTTTACCTATTTTTTTTATAGTACAGCAGGAAATTTTAATTTTCTGCAAATTTTATACCATTATATGTGGCGGAAAATATATAAATTAATTACAGATGGTTGAATTAGTGAATCAATGCTCCTTCGCTGAGGTTTAGTCAATAAATCGTCAAGTTAAAAGACAGTTTTTCAATTCGTTTGCCATCGTGCGCTTTAAATATCTGCTTGACATCTAGACCTCTTATGTATTAAATAACTGACCGACTGGTCGGTCAGTTATTCTCACTATTTTATCAATCTCTAACTCAGATAAATAAATACTTATTCACCAAGTGTTCGACATGTGACGGAGAAATATTTTGGTTGGAAATGTAAAACGAAAAGAAAAAAAGAAAAAAAAAATTATCCAAGCTGCTGCTGATATCTTTGCCCAAAAAGGCTATTCTGGCGCAGCTGTTTCTGACATTGCCACCCAGGCGGATGTCGGCAAAGGTACGATCTATGAGTATTTTGACAGTAAAGAAGACCTCTTTTTTGCCGTATTCAAATGGTATAGTGAAAAGACCGGTGCGGCAGCTGTCGTCAGTATTTCAGCACTGGGCGGATCGGCAGCACAACGATTGGAAGGCCTGAATGAATCACTCATGGGCTTATGGGATGAAATTAAAAACGTATTTGCACTGGCCATGGAATTTTGGGCCGCTTCATCATCGGCGTTGATGCGTCAGCGGTTTCAGGCGGCCTTTAAACAACTCTATCATGATTTTCGCAGCATTGTTTCGGCTCTAATACATGATGGTATCAAAAGCGGTGAATTTCGAGAAGATGTTAACCCTGAAGCTGTTGCCGCAGCCTTGGTGGGAACGTGGGATGCGATGTTTCTGCAGGCATGGTTTGATCCGACTTTCGACCCGCTGAAAATTTCTCAGAATTTTCTGAAAGTTGTAATTCAAGGACTAACAAAATAAAAATATACATCTTAATTCAGTGCTTATGGGTGTGAGCCTCAAATTTGTAAATAATCCAGTTAAAGGACTAAAATATGATGAACAAAGGCATATGGATCTCACTGGTGGCATTTTTTTGGGTCTCTATATCCAGCCCTTCCCCGTTGGCGTTGAGTGCAAATCAGCTGGTCGAAGACAGCTTCAATTACGTGCGCGGCAAAGCGTCTGTTTCAACCGTGATGATGACCATTCATCGCCCCGAATGGCAACGGGAAATGACAATTCGGGCCTGGACCAGAGGCCAAAAAGAAAGTTTATTTTATATTGATGCGCCGCCAAAGGATCATGGCAATGGAACGCTGAAGAAAGGTCGTGAGATGTGGATCTATAATCCCAAGGTCAACCGTGTGATAAAGGTTCCGCCGTCGATGATGTCTCAGAGTTGGATGGGATCGGATTTTTCCAATAATGACCTGTCGAAAAGCGATAGCCTGCTGACCGATTATACACATTCGATAATCGGAACCGAAACCCACGACGGCCAAAACGTATATGTGATCAAATCCATGCCCAAACCCGACGCACCCGTAATATGGGGCATGCAGAAGCTTAAAATTCGAGAAGACCTGATCTGGTTGAGTCAGGAGTTCTTTGATGAAGAGCTTCAACCGGTAAAAGTGATGACCACCCTTGAGATCCAAATGCTGGGTGGCAGATTGTTTCCGAAAGTGTGGCGTATGCGAAAAGCTGAAGAAAAAGATAAATACACACAGTTAAATTACAAATCATTAATGTTCAAACCCGGCTTGCCCGACAGCCTGTTTACGCTTGCCAACCTCAGAAAGCCTCGGAGGTAAAGATTTGTCCATTGATGTCAAAATGGCCTGGCGCAATATTTGGCGCAACCCCAGACGCACGGTGCTGACAATATGCGCCATTGCCTTTTCCAGCTTGTTGCTGGTCTTTATGCTGTCGTTTCAATTCGGCAGTTACGAAACCATGATCAACACCTCGGTTAAGATCCAAACCGGGCACTTGCAGGTCCAAGCAGAGGGGTATCAGGACAAAAAAACCATAAGGCTGGTGGTACCCAACCCTGCCGCGGTCGGTGAGATTCTGGAAAGAATCCCTCATATTCAGGCCTTCACGTTCAGAGGACAAGCTTTTTCTTTGGTATCTTCTAAAGATCGGACTTACGGGGCCCTGGTCACCGGCATTGATCCGATCCGGGAAATTCAGGTTTCGCGCTTAAAAAAGTTGATCCGCAAAGGCAGCTTTTTATCAGAAAGCGATAACAATCAAGCATTGGTTGGTAAGTTGCTGGCTCGAAATTTGCGCCTTGAACTCGGTGATGAATTAACACTGCTCGGGCAAGGGCGTGATGGCTCTATTGCAGCCACAGTCGTCAATGTTAAAGGTATCTACAGCTCAGGGATTGATGAGTTTGATCGAAGCGCCATCCAGATTCCATTAAAATTGTTTCAAAACGTTTATACAATGGATGAGGCCGTTCATGAGGTGGTAATTATCGGCGAGTCATTATCTGATATTGCAGAGATCAAGCGCTCAATCGAGCTCAAGCTCTCAAAACTGGATCCTCAAATGCCATTGCGGATCTTGGATTGGGAACAGCTTATGCCCGGACTGCGCCAAGGGATCGAAATGGATCTGGTCAGCGGAATGATTTTTTATTTTCTGCTGATCCTGGTGGTGGCGTTCAGCATTTTGAATACGTTTTTGATGGCGATTTTCGAGCGCACCAGAGAATTTGGCGTATTGATGGCCATCGGTACCGCGCCGGCACGGTTGACCAAAGTATTGCTGATCGAATCCGTAACAATGACGATGATTGGTATTTTCATTGGAATCCTTATGGGATGCATGATCACTTTATACTTTCAAACCATTGGAATTGATATATCGGGCGCATCTGAATTGCTATCTCAATTTGGCATCAGCGGTCGAATGCATCCTAAGCTCTCCGTACTTTCGGCCGTCAGCGGTCCATTGGCGGTGTTTATAATTACATTTTTTGCTGCTTTGTATCCGGCGCTCAAAGTCCGGCGTATGCGCCCGGTAGAAGCCATGCGGGCGGTGTAGCGGTTTCGGATTTTGGATTACGGCATGAATTCTAGACTTTTTAGTTGCTTCAAATTTTAGGTTTTTACAATGTATCTGCAACTCGCCTGGCGCAATATCTGGCGCAATACGAGACGAACCACCGTCATTCTGGTGGCCGTTGTTATCGGTATCTGGAGCATGATATTGTTAGGCGCCCTGATGCGTGGAATCGCTGTGGGTATGATCAAAAATGGAATTTCTACGCTTACCGGACATCTTCAAATTCATTACAAAGGTTACCGAAGCGATCCGGCCATCGAACACAGCATCGCGGACCCGCAAGCAGTAGAACGTGTGCTAAACAAAGTGCTGCCATCCGGCGCCCGCTGGACCTCTCGCGTCCGCGTGAATGCTGTTGCAAGCAACGCCAGACATTCCAGCGGTGTGACGATGGTGGGCATTGAACCATCATCCGAAGCCAACGTGTCCTTCATTGGTGCCGCCGTATATCAAGGTCGTTATCTCACTCAACAAGATCAAAACGGTATTCTCGTCGGAGAAGCCCTGCGGGATAAATTTGAGACCAAGATCGGTCGTAAATTGGTTTTGATGTCCCAGAACACGGGGGGAGAGATTGCCTCACGGGCATTCCGCATCTTGGGGGTTTTCAGAGCGGAAATGGAAACCACTGAAAAACAATTCATATTTGTAACCCGAGAGGCCAGTCAGATAATGCTTCAGTTGGATACGGGGATATCCGAGGTATCTGTCATGTTGCCCGGCAAACCTGATAATCCCGATGCGATATCCGAATTGAAGGCCGCCCTACCCCAAGATCAATTTGAGGTGCACTCCTGGCGGGAGCTGCTTCCGTTTCAGACAGCCTATCTGCGAATTCTGGATGGATTCATCTGGATATGGTATTTGGTGGTTTTTGTGGCAATGGGCTTTGGTATCGTCAACACCACCCTAATGGCGGTATTTGAACGCATACGAGAATTCGGTTTGCTCAAGGCCTTGGGAATGAAACCCTGGTGGATTCTGCGCGAAGTCTTGACCGAATCATTTCTATTGCTGCTCAGCGGGATGATCATCGGAAATTTTCTGGCTTTTTTGAGTATTTATTTACTATCAGAAATCGGAATAGATCTTTCGGCCCTCGCTGCCGGAGCTGAATATGCCGGCATGTCCCGCATCATCTATCCGGCCATCGAAGCCAAAGATATCTTCATGGCCAATGGGGTGGTGATGCTTTTAGGACTTTTGGTGAGTGCTTATCCGGCAACCAAAGCCGCGAGATTTATACCGGTGAAGGCCTTAGCGCACATCTAGATTTCTGAAGAAAGCAAATCCGAAATCAAAAGTTGGAGATAAAAAATGAAAATGGTTGAATGCATCGAGGTCAACAAAACCTACCAACAAGGCCAGGTCAACGTCCGGGCGCTTAAGGATGTTAGCCTAGCGATTGCTACAGGTGAGTTTGTTGCCATCGCCGGGCCTTCAGGATCCGGGAAAACGACGTTGTTGAATCTTATCGGCGGGTTGGATTCGGTGGATTCTGGTACGATTGTTGTGGATGGTCATCGCTTTGACCAAATGTCGCAATCCCAACTCGCCGATTTAAGATTAAATAGGGTCGGATTTGTCTTTCAGGCTTACAATCTCATACCGGTGCTTTCAGCAGCGGAAAATGTTGAATTTGTCATGCTATTGCAAGGTTTGCCGGCCAAAGAGCGCAGACAACGGGCCAAAGCGATATTGGATGATGTTGGGCTTGAGGGAAAATATGAGCGGCGCCCGGCTGAATTATCCGGAGGACAGCAACAACGGGTGGCCGTGGCCAGAGCCATCGTTTCCAATCCGTCAATCGTGTTAGCCGATGAACCCACCGCTAATTTGGATTCGAAAACCGGAAAGGGTCTTTTGCAGATAATGAAGAAAATGAATGAGGAAAAAAAGATTACCTTCATCTTTTCAACCCATGACAAAATGGTTATGAATTACGCCCGACGGCTTATCCTTATCAGAGACGGTTGCCTGGCGGACGACCAAGTAAAGTCAAATTGAAAAACCATCGATAAAAGCTAAAGCTATGCTTAAAAATTAACAGAAAAATGATTTTACGCTATGCTAAATGGGTCTCAATCTGCATCCGCTTCTCGTTGATCGGGGTAGCCGCGTTTCAGATCCACCTCACCAGCAGCTGGGCCTCGCCTCTCACCAATAGCTCGACCAGCTCAACTGAAACCGAATACAACTCATCTCAGGCAACTTCATGGTTAAAAAAAATCGACACCCACTGGGGCGGCCGCTTTAAGGTTATCGGTTCCGTATCAGACGCGGATAGCGATACGATCTTTGCACCGGTCGAAACCGGAACCTTTTACGACGGCAGCGCTGATTTCCGATTGATCAATGAGACCTTTTTCTCAGACTGGGGGTATTTTGAGACCCATTATGAGGCGATTTTTGCCGGTGGCGATACCCGTCGCAACCGTGAAAAACTGCGATCATTTTTCACGAATTTCCCGGAACAACCATTATTTTTAGGTGCTCCCTTAAATGATGACACACGTCTGATGGATCTAACCTGGAGCATTCATAAAGATGATAAAAAAATCTTTTTCCACCGATTCGATCGACTCTTTTTCGAGTTGTTGCCGGATTGGGGCAGTCTCCGAATCGGTCGACAGGCGATCACCTTGGGAAACGGTCTGATATTCAACCCAATGGATCTTTTCAATCCGTTTGCTCCCACCGAGATCGATCGGGACTACAAGGTGGGCGATGATATGATTAATGCTCACATTGCCTATCCGAATGTCGGCGATCTTCAGCTACTATACGTCATCCGGCGCGATGCAGACGACGACCGGGTAAAGAAGAGCACAACCTCGCTGGCCGCAAAGTTTCGTTTTTCCATTGGTACCACGGAGTTCGATGTCATGGGATCAAAACACTATGACGACTGGGTTGCAGGTGTCGGCAGTACCGGCTATCTGGGAGATGCGGCCTGGCGCTTGGATGCCACCTGGACCTTTTTAGACGATCCAAGCAGCGAAAGTCCGAATAGCTATCTTTCCCTGGTGGCCAACATGGATTACACCTGGATTTGGTGGAGCAAAAATTTTTACGGATTTATCGAATATTTTTTCAATGGCCTGGGAGAAAACGACTATCCGAATGCCCTGTTTAATCGGGACATCACCGAAAGATTGCAGCGCGGGGAGCTCTTTGTATTGGGCAAAAATTACCTCAGCGGGACTTTACAGGTGGAACTACATCCGTTGTTTAATGTTTTTTTTACGGCCATAAACAACACGAAAGATCCTTCCGGAATTCTGCAACCGCGGGCAACGTGGGACATCACCCAAAATCTGCAAATGACCGTTGGCGCCAATATTTTTTACGGGGATAAAAGTTCAGAATTTGGTGGCTTCATCATCCCGGGAATGGATATACGAAGCAGAGCACCGGATATTGCCTATCTGTGGTTGATCTATTATTTTTAATAGCTAATTTTGTTTCGATATTTTTTGTACCATTACCGGGACCAGCAAAGCCGGTGGAAACCGACGAATTCAAGTCTTTTTAATCTCTTCAATAATCTTGCCAAAAGCATCTGTGTAAATTCGACCTCCCCTGGCAATATCAACCACATAGTTATGAATTGTCTCAAAACCTTTGGCGGCGATTTTATGACATTCATTTGGATACTCAATAACAAAAGCCATAGCATCTGCTAATGCATCCGGGTCTCTGGGCTTATATAAAATAGCATTTTTCTTATGCTTCCAGATATCACCGCACCATTCGGAAATATCCGGCAATATCAAAAGAGCCCTACAATAAGCGCTTTCCTGAACAACCGCATTGAGTCCAAGCCCCCCTATCACAGCGTCGCTGTTGAAAATAAAAGGAAAGACATTCTCGTGGTATCCATGAATTTTTACATATTTTTCAACTCTAAACTCATGATATTGTCTCTCAATCAAGTCCATGGAAGGACCATCTCCTACAATATGTACTTCAAAATTGCTATATCTTTCTCTGAGCCTTTTGGAGGCTGGAATTAATATATCTACCCCTTTCAACCTGCCTACATCTTGAACGAATAAACGGCCAATAAAAGTGAATTGAAATGTGTTATTTTTTTTGTACTTATTTTTCTGATTCGGTTTTTCAATACCTGTCCTGGTAATTAAAGGTAGCTTAACATATCTTCCAGGAAAAATTCGGCGGTACTTCCCAGCTCTACCAATACCAGACCAAACATCAAAAATGCCGCTCACTTTACGAAAAATAAAGCGATTTACAAAATCCGGTATTAATTTCAAATCAGTCCCTCTAACCGTAAGCACAATAGGAATTTTAAATAGAAATTTGTACGGAATCGCAATCAACGCTGTAATGGTCCAATTCGCATGAATGACATCAATTTGATGGACAAATCGAGAAATTGAAAAACAAAAGGCAAGAATGAAAAAAGGTAATTGAAAAATGCGCCACCATAAAAGTTTAGTTGTATACAAGGGAAGTTTTGGTATCCTAACTTTTTGCCAGCTTATTGGGAAAAAATAACAAAAGCGGAAAACCTCTAATCCATCTCTGATAACCTCTTTTACCGGAAGTCCTGGCGCATGCGGAGTAAGGATAGTGACTTTTGCGCCAGCAGAATTGTAGGCAAGCGCCTCCGCTAGTACAAAAGACCCTCCATAGAAATCCCCTTCACAATCTTTTGAAAATGTCGGGAAACCTGGTGAAAGGATCAAGATATGCATACATTGATTATTTATTATGTTTATGAAAGTGAAAAGGGTTCTTTTTCCGGTATCTTTGTATCGTAATATTGCTCAATTGCAAATTGAATCGAAATCATAGCCATTGATGATAGGTCATATCCAGAGATCCGTATTGCAAGCCAAGTTTTGTGAGTCCACGGATCATAGGCAAATTATTAAAATTAGCACCGAAATTCACATAATCGACCCCTAGAGATTTATAATAATCTTGGCGGTGTTCAATAAGCGCCAATGCCACACCTTTCCTAGCTGCACGGGGATGAATAACAATACCCATGCCCGATAAAATATTCGTCTTTACGCCAATAGCTTTTTCCATCTTTTCGTCAATTATGGCAATTAGCGCACCGGCAAATATATTCTCAAGCTCCGCTACAAATACTTTTCCTAATTTTTGTTCATAAACCTCTTTAAAGCGACGTTCATATAAATTTAAAGCCTTTTTTTTATCAAATCCTGTATCGGCAACAAATCTGCTTGGAAAGGACACTTTCGAATATGCATCTGCTATTTTTTGAAAATCATCCTCAATAACCTCTCGAATGTTTAATTCCGGAACTCTGAATTCATCTCTAAATTCATTGGTGGTCCCTACCATATTGATAAAACCTTCTGCATAAAGGAAGCCATTTTTTTCTAAAGCCTGGGCGAGTGTGATATTTGGGCCCGGCGCGTTAGCGGATAAAAACGCAATGCCTTCCCGGCGGGCAGATTTTACCAATTCTGCAATAAGAATTCCGGTAGCCTGTTTGATAGTTTCGCCCTCTTCCTTGTCAATTACAATATGTCCTAAGCCACCGATAGGGAGTTTCCAGAAATCGATTAGATAAGGGATAAAATACATTTGACCGGTTGCAAGAGGTCGCCCGTTTTTGTGCACAACAATAGCCTTAGCGTTGTTGAGGGACGCAGATTCCTGGGCTAGTTCAAACATATATTTCTTCATAAGTTGATTGCCAATAGGTGTGCCCCGATATAATGGATACGGGTTTTGCAGGAAAAGCCTCTCCAACTGTTCAATTGGTGTTTCAGACCATAGCTTGATGTTTATTTTCATTATTCCCCCACATGCCTTATTAATTTGGCAGGGCATCCAATATAAACACCATATGGTTCACAGTCTTTTGTAACAATCGCGCCGGCGGCCACAACAGCTCCTTCTCCCACTGTTGTTCCCGCAAGTACCAAGGAAGCAGAACCGATCATGCATCCCTTTTTAAAGTTAACCCATTCTTCGTATTCATCCTCGCCATGGACGACTTTTGGATATTTTATTCTAGTGGTCGTAATGTGAGATCCAACCCAAACATCATCCTCTATCCGGGTCGCCTGGCCGATCATAGAGCATCTTTTTATGCGAACATTGTTTCCAATTTCAACATATCCCGAAGTATTTACATAGTCATCAAGTTTGCAGTTATTACCAATTCTGGTGCCAGGCATTAATTTGACATAATCCATCAGTTCGACGTCGTCACCGACTATTACCTCCGGCATAATTCTCACAAAATTACCCAGGGTAACGTTGTTGCCGAGGGTTACATTTTCTTCAATAATCACAAATTTGCCACAGCGAAAGTTATCTCCAATTTTCACATTCTCATTTATGTAACAAAAATTTTTCTTCATCTCTTCTAAATCAATATCTTGTGTCATTTATTTTTTCCTTTCTAACAAATTGCAAAACCTATAATAATCGTTGATCAATAGATTCAAAAAATCCTAAACGCGCAAAAGGATGCAAACAATTGTCCTAATTAAAATATTTTCGCAACCACCATTCAAAATTCAGCAAAGACCAAATAAACAACCTGCGATTTGTTTTGCCTTGTAAATGCTCACTGACAAGACTCATTACAGTATCTCGATCCATATATTCGTAAATTCGAGACCGATTTTTGAATAATTTTTCTTTCACATAGTCGATGCTGTCCCCCCTGAACCAAGAAGCATCCGGAGCCGAAAACCCTTGTTTTTCCGCCGTGGTTATGATCTCAGGTATATAGCGTTCCATAACTTTGCGTAAAATGATTTTGCCATCGTTGTTTTTGTTGATATATTTGGACGATTTTCGGCCCGGCTCATTTTCGTTCATTCGTATGATTTCGGATAAATTCTTAAGTTTGAGTCTAACCGGCACGTTCTGGGCAAAATCGACCAAATCATTGTCTAAAAAAGGTAACCTCGTTTCTAAGCCGTGAGCCATACTAATCTTGTCCTCCACAATCAGTAAACCGTGAAGAAAAGTTTTGGCTTCAAAATAAAGTGAAAGGTTAATATAGTCCTCCGGCCGGCCGATCGTATCGGGTGGACTGATGAATACGGATTTGAAAATATCGCGGGTCCAGACATGTTTCACCTGGTTCCAAATCGGTCTAAATATCTGTTTGATATAGCGATTCGGGATGAGGCGCTGCCAGAACACATAATATTTATCGATATAATCCTCAAAATCATCGTTGAGCATCGCCCTGTAATACCGCCATGGATAACCACCGAATAACTCATCACCGCCGCCACCCGATAGAACGACTTTTACAAATTTGGCGGCTAATTGAGCGGCATAAAAATTAGGGTAACTTTGTCCTACGCGAGGTTCTTCGAGATGCCATGTTAAACTGGGTAGTATTCGCTCTAAGTCACCAGCCTTTAGTACCATCTCGTAGTGTTCGGTCTTGAAAAGATAGGACATAAATTCAGCCTTCTCGCGCTCATCAAAGCCCAACTCCAGACCCGAGGCGGAATGCAAATCAAATCCGCAGGTAAAGCTTTTGATATATGGAAGTTGATTTGCGGCTACAGCCGTAATTGAACCGGAATCCATGCCTCCGCTTAAATAAGCGCCGAGCTCCACATCGCTGACGAGCTGGCGTTTGACTGCCTGCCGAAAAAGCTGATCAAGCTCTTCGATGTATTCCTGTTCAGTTGAGGGATGTTCGGGATTACTAAAGGCGAAGTCCCAATAACGTTCCGGAGAAATATCGGCATTTAAGTTGCCAAGGGGAATTCTGGCATAGCATCCGGCCGGGAAAAGCTTTATTCCCTTCAGCAACGTCTTGTCCGTAAATATATTTTGGAAGGTGAAGTATTCTAATAAGGCCTCCAAATCAATTTCACGGCTTATCGCTGGATGGGTTAGAATTGCTTTCTGTTCCGAGCCAAAAATGAAACTTTTGCCCGTGAAAGAATAATATAAAGGTTTGATGCCATAACGATCCCTGGCTATAAACAGTTCCTGACGGGTTTTATCCCATATCGCAAAGGCAAACATCCCGTTGAATCGTTGAACACAGGCTGCTCCCCATTGGATGTACGCATACAGAATCACTTCGGTGTCTGATCTGGAATGAAATTGCCAGCCCAATTTTTCAAGCTCGGCTCGAAGTTCAGGGAAATTGTAAGTTTCACCGTTGTAGATAATAGTGAAATTGCCGTCTGAACTTGCCATGGGTTGGTGACCCGCGCGGGAAAGATCAATGATGGACAACCGTCTGTGTCCCAAACCGATGAAGCTGTCGATATAAAAGCCTTCGCTGTCCGGTCCTCGATGGGCGATAGCGTCGGTCATTTTTCTCAAAACGACCGGGGAAACCGGGTTTCCGTTTAGGTTAAAAATTCCGCAGATACCGCACATAATATTTTTTACCTGTCATTTAAAACTTCGATCAAATTGAGAATCACATATTCCTGATCCTCTTCTGACATTCCATGGTAAAGCGGCAGTGTCAGGGCGTGATCGAATGCGTAGGTGCTGCCCGTCATGTTTCCGTGAAATCGGCAATGATGCCCGTTTGCAAATGCCTTATGCATGTGCAGAGAATAAGTTCCGATTTGGACCTCAATGCCCTTTTTGCCCAGAAACTGCATCGCTTCGTTGCGGTTTGGGATGAATACACAAAAAGACTGGTATGAATGTCGGCTTTCATGAGTCGTGCGAGGAATCCTGACTTGAGGATGTCCTTTTAAGAGCTCAGTATAATTAAATGCAAACTTTCTGCGTTTCTCAAGCTGGTCTTCAATGTACTTCATTTGAATTACCCCGATGGCGGCCAGCACGTTGCTAAGTTTATAGTTACTCCCGATCCGCTCGAAACTTGTCGTAAGTCTAGTCGTTTTTATCTTCATGCCAAAATGCTTATAAGAGTTCATCCAATCGGCCCACCGCTTTACATTGGTGGTGATCATGCCACCCTCGCCGGTGGTGATAAATTTTCTAGGATGCAAGCTGAAAACCGTAATATCCGCTAGATTACCCACGCGTGTTCCTTTATATTCAGCGCCAATTGAACAAGCCGCATCTTCCACAATGGATATATCATATTTTTTTTTAATCGCATTTAGGCGACTATAATCGACAGGATTACCAAAAAGTGAAACCGGAATAACGGCCTTGGTTCGAGAAGTAATCGCTTTTTCCAGTGCATCATAATCGATCAGCATGGTATCCGGATCGACATCGACGACAACAACATCACCACCGACAATGGCGACAGCGTCTGCAGTAGCCGGATAGGTGTAGTCCGGTACGATGACCTCGTCTCCTGAACCAATACCCAAAACGCGAAGTGCCAGCTCCAGACCAACCGTACACGAGGTGACAGCTAAGGAATATCGACAACCGATATAGTTTTTAAACGTGTCCTCCAATTCCCTTGTCTGGGGTCCTTCGGTGAGATGCCCACTATCCAGGACTTCACAAACTTTATCCTTAACTTCCTGAGTAATATAAGGTTTGATTAACGGAATTTTTTTTATCATGATATTATGCAGTCCGGGCTTTTCGGCGTCTTTTTTCAACCGCTTCTTTGTGTTGATCTCGCCACTCAACAAGCTTTTTCAATCCGTCTCTTAGAGAAATTTCGGCTTCAAAACCGATTTCTTTAGCTGCTTTTTTGGGGCAGCCGACACGATTTTTGACAAACGTCGTACCGCCCGGCTCATAGGAAATCTCCAGATCGGAACCGCTGATTTCCAGCAACAGCTGAGCCAGTTCTTTGATGGTGGTTTTGATACCGCTTCCCACATTGTAAAATGAATCCGTTGCATCTGATTGCATGGCGCAAATGTTTGCTTTCGCACAGTCGGATACATAGATAAAATCATAGGTTTGGGATCCGTCTCCATAAACGATCGGTGGTAAGCCTTGGTCCAACCGGTCAAGAATTTTCATAATAACCGCAATGTATGCACCATGATAATCCTGACGGGGACCGTAAACATTCATGTATCTTAAGCCTACATAGTCGAAATGCTTATCGGTATCCTTGTAGCAGTGAAAGAGTGCCCTGCACATGTGCTCTCCGGCAATCTTTGTTGCGCCGTAGAAATTGGTATTATTGTAAGGATGATTTTCTGTCATGGGCTCTTCTACGGCATCTCCGTATACGGAAGCTGAAGAAGAATACACAAGGCGCCGGACGCCATTATTTAACATAGCCTCGAGTACATTAAATGTGCCGCCAATATTTACCTCAAAGGCCGACCGCGGATATTCATGGCAGTGTAGTAACCACAATGCAGCAAAGTGAAAGACACCATCGATTCCTTTCATAGCTGCATCTAAGATATCTCTATGCAGAATATCACCGCCCAACTCGAAGATTTTTACCCTGGGATCTTTTAAGGCATCTTCTAGATTTTCCTCACTGCCGCGACTGAAATTGTCATAGATTCGAATTTCGGCGACATCCTCTTTGAGTAGTTCGTTTACCGTATGCGAACCGATCAAACCGGCACCGCCAACGAATAAAAAGCGTTTCCCATTTGTATTCATTCAGTTGATTTCCTTATGCGTTTAGAATTTTTTCATATTACCATTATTGTTTTCAGCAATAACATTTTTAAGACCTAATACAGCGCCAAACAATATTCCCAGTACATAACTCAATCCTGTGGAAATGAGTCTTTGGATGGCAACAATTGATATACCCGAGCTGCTGGCAATCCCAAACAGTTTTAAATAAAAAAGCATTGAAGCATCACGCGTACCCAGCCCCATGGGTATCATTGACATGGCACCAACGAAGAATGCCGTGGAACCTGCCGTTACAGCTTGTCCTATCGATAAGTGAGCAGAAAAAAAATAGCAGAGCAACACCAAGTTAACACTGGAAAATATTTGGATAAAGACCGTTATACTAGTATATAAGATTAGATGGTTGGGCGCAACATGGGAAAAGGCGTCGCCAATATCTGATATGAACTTTCTTAAACGCGACCCCTTATTTATTTTTCTAAAAAAATGTCTAACACCCCACAACGCTATAAGCCCCAATACTATTGCAATTAATAAGATTTGAAAGAGAAAATAAGAATATTGTCTGAAATAAAAAAAGCCACCGATTATGGCAATTACTCCACAGATTCCCGTACTGACGGTAAGTTCAATCAAGATGGCCGCGGTACCGTAAGGATAAGGAATGTTTTCAAACCGATTCAGCAAATAAACTGCAAAGGGGAAGCCGATTTTTACAGGTGTCGAGTAATGGGCCGCCATGGAGGCAAAATGGATTAGAGCCAGGTTTTTAAATCGACAGGAGGAATACAATGAATATAAAAGATATTTACGGGAAATTATGCGGAAAAAAGAAATCAGAAAGTAAACAGCCAGCAAGGCTGATAGTTGCCAGAGTTTCAATGACAAAATGATTTTCCAAATATCATTAAAAGATATTCGTGAAATTGTCATCAAAATGAAAAGCACAATAAAAAAAAACAATAACCAATATTTTACTACCAAATTTTTGAATTTGGCTCGCATAAATTTTTATCTTTATCAGGCTGATAAACACACGCTATCAGATGAAGTAGGAAAGAATAAAGAAAAAATAGTGGGAAAATCCAATGCACATCACTTATGGAAAAGTTATTTTGAACACCAAAAAGCTGTCAAAACCTATAAGCTTAATCGCCCGGTCGTTGTGACTTCAAAGATATTTTCCGTTCGCGTCTTTCAAATCTCAACTGACAGATCTGCTCGGAAATCAGACTCATCATAAAAATAATAATGGAAGATACAAATAGCAGTACACTCATATTCGTGAAACGGCCAAAGACGATTAAAGAATAGATATAGCGAACCAATCCCAGAACAAACAATAAAAAGCTTACCGGTAGGAAGACTCTCATCGGAGAGTATAGCGTACATATCCTGGTGATGATCATAAAAAATCGTACACCGTCTCTAAACAACCTTATATTGCTCCGTCCTTTTTTGCGCCTGCGCGTCTTTATAGGAACATATTTTACGCTTCTTCCGGTTCTTAAAATGCCTAAGGTTATTGTCGTCGGATATGAATAAGTATTCGGAAGAAGATATAAAAAATTACGAGCAATGTCTGCTTTTACGGCACGAAATCCAGAAGTAAGATCTTGAATTGGAAACTTCGTAACGTATGATCCAAGCCAATTGTATATCCTATTCCCCATGGCTCGTCCTAAAGAAGCTTGGCCGAGTAGGGATCTCGCACCAACAACCATATCAAAATCAGGAATGTAATCTAACAGTTTTTGAATATCTTCGGGATCATGCTGCCCATCTGCATCCATAAATACGAGAATGTCTCCGGTGGCCACCCTTATACCGCTCTTTATTGCGGCCCCGTTGCCGATATTGTAAGGATGGCTGAAAACAACCGCACCTTTATCCGCCGCAACTTCGGCGGTATTGTCATCCGATCCGTCGTCGATCACGACAATTTCGAAATCAGGATACCGCCGTCGAATTGCTTGAACCAGATCTCCTATTGTCTGGGACTCATTGAACGCCGGAATCACAACCGAAACTTTCGCTTCTGTCATTTCTTGTGAGATGATTTTTTTGGGTGTTTGGTTGTTCGCGATAAACAAAATTGGCTTTATCTGGTAATCAATGGTGTTCGGATATACTTATCATATTCTACATCGAATAAAGTTACAAGTTTTGCGATGATGATTTCACAGCATGCCGGTATTCCAGACTTACGGCGACACCATTAAACCTGCATTTTGAAAAATCATCGATAGATATTGCAAGTGTGATGCTTTAATCCTCGGCAGGGTTATTGATCACCGCAGGAGCCGGTCGGGCGTCCGCTATTTCAAAGACGTGGTACACCCGCTCTGAAAAAAGCTTTTTCGTCTTGGTTTCCAGGAAACGATGAAAAAGCATGCGTCTTTCGTTGCTCAGATTATTTAAAATAAAATACGTAAAATAATCATAGCGGATCAAAAGGTGTGAAAAACCTTGCGTCTGCAGAATGTCCGCAAGCGAATCGGCTGACGTCGCAGCAGCAATTGCTTTTTTAATAAAATCATCGTTACAAACCATTTCGCGATCGCAGTAATAGATCCGATTTCCCAGGTAGAGGGCCAAAAGCCGTGCGGTTGGCGGCAGATGGCGATTGATAAACTGGATCGCCGGATATTCCCTCCTGTATTTCTTGATGTAATCGTCTCGCCCTAATTTTCCGCTCAAATAGCTGATGGGATCGACATAACGAAACTGGGCAACGAGATACTGAGCATTCAACATCAATAGGGAGATAACCGCAACGGCCATCAATCCGAAACCAACCCGGCGTTTGGCGCCTGTCCATTTATCCCGGATTAAGGTGACGGTTTGGTGCAGCCCAAATACGGACAGAATGACCAGGGGAGCAATGATGGGCGCAATGTATCTGATCCGCATATCGATCTGGACAAAGGCGTATAAAAGGAACAGAAAGGAGAAACAGAGTAGCGCAAGGTTCTCCCTTTTCTGTCGCTCGGGTAGTCTTCTAAATCCAATAAATGCCAAAAATGGGAAAAAAAATAAGTATGGATTCAGCTTGCCGTCAAAATACCTCGGGTTGTTATCTTTGCCTTGGAAAAAAATTCTGACCGGAATTGTAATCAGCTCCAATGGCGTTTCGTCAAAAACCTTTTTGCGCAGGATAAAGGGGTTAATTCGGCCATCAGATTTTTCGTTATTTTTAAAAGCAATGGGATCATCGTTTTGCGTGTTCATCTTGCCGGATTGATTGAGCGAGCTGAAAAATGTTTGATAAAGCGGGTAAATGGGATTTTGCGTCCAGATGTAATTTCGGATCATCCAGGGCGAAAACACCAGCAGCGAAACCGATATAAACACAGCAGCCGCCCCAAGTGCCCGATAGGAAGACACCACCCTTGCATTTTTTTTCCGGAGGGTTTCGATCGACAATCCATCAATGGGGTCATCGCGTTGCAAGTTTCCCCGTAAATACAAAACCGGAATGAAAAACGCGATGAGAAATAAGGAGACCAATCCGTTGTATTTTGTGCCGAGCCCCAGACCGCAAAATACTCCGGCTAGGAGTAAATGACGAATTTGATACCCCTTTGCTGCCCATTTCAGGACATAAAGCAAGGATGCCGTCGAAAAAAAGACAAGCCCTAAATCAACATAAACGGTGATCGACAGTTTGATGATCATCGGTAAAGAAAGAAACAGCAGCGCTCCCAGCAGTCCATAAAGCGGTTTTCCAATTCGGTCTTTAACGAAAACAAAGATGAACCATGCCGTCAGCAGCGCGAAAGCAAAGTGAATATACTTGGGGATGATATCTTTTTCGAAGTAAAGCGGAATTAAATACAACAAATCTATATTCATCGGATAATAGGAAAACACGACCGTCGGTATTTCGAACATACTGCCATACTTCAAGTATAGTTTCGGTACCGCCAAGTGGTGGGTTAAAGCATCCCTGCTGACCGGCGGGACTGCCGCCAAAATCAGATCAGACAGCACCACAGCTCCCAAAAGGCCCCCTATAAATATACTCAGCCAATTTTTTCGGATTGCTTTAAACATCGTGACACAGGATAAATCCGAACAGTTTGTCCCAAATACTTGTTCAGAATATCAGATGGTATGTTTCCGGAATAAACTTTCCCATCAATGACAAAGGTTGGCGTTCCATAGATTCTGAGCTTCATCCCCTGCCAAACATCGCGGGAAAGCATGTTGCGAATGACCGGATCCCTAAGCGCTCTTAGCAGTTCGGCAGTCTCCAAACCGGTTTTTTCAGCAACCCATTTGAGATCGATCTGCTTTTGTCGTCCCGCAATTTCGAAAAGCAGATCGTTCATCTCCCAAAACTTTCCTTTGGACGCAGCATAGATAGCAAGAAGTGCCATTTTTCCGGAGCCGACATGAAAAGGTGCCTTGACAATAAAGTTGAATTCATGATCCATCGGATAGTGGCGGTGGATCAATCTGATTTTTTGGGGATTTTGTGCAATGATTTCTCGTAAATATACATGCATTTTTTTGCATTGGAAGCATTGGTAGTCTGAAAACAGCGAAATCTCGGTTGCAGGGTTTGTTGCACCCATCCATGGGTGGCCTTCATCGGTCAATCCGGATGGAATGTTCCTTGAAAGTCGCGGAGGTTTCATGTGCCAATACGGCGGCAAAAGCGCAATCAGTACTATAACGACAGCGATAAATGCGGATAATATAGGCAAAAACCTACGTCGGCGTTGCCATATGAACCGGAAATCTTCACATGTATCTTGTATCAAACCTTGGGTGGCAAATCGCCTTCGAATCAGCCACCCATAACATAAAAGAAAAAGGTTTACTAAATAGGTAACAATGCAGAGGATGCAGTAGCTGCCGATCAGATATGTGGAAACAATCGCCAAAGAGATGCTGATGCATGTGAATGTGAGTGCGATCCAAAGAAAGAGGGACCACATCCGCCCATCTCTAAATTCTTTGCCCCATGCGCAAGGCATCAGCAACATAAGAAGCGTATACCCAATAACCCCCCAGATGGGGATCGGGATAAAAATGATGGAATACGGCGATTGGGACACCGTGTCACAGTTAATTGCATTGGAAATCGCACAGAAGCTTTGGTACTGGAGGTCAGCGTAGTTTTTATAATGGGAGTGGGCAAGGTAGAGCGATGCGATCCATCCCGTGATAACTAAAAACAGCACCGCACAAAAATAGGCCCGGTAAGGAAGCGGTTTAATTTGTCGTTTTAATATCACCCCAGACTGCATTGCTACTTATGCCCCAGTTAAGAACGAATTGGGAAACGGTTCCTTTAAGATCGGCAGGTTTGAAGTTCAATCCAGCAACTTTTGCTCAATTGCCTATCACTGTCCGATCCCATCTGTTTTGCGAAGGTATTGCGCTTTAATTCGCTCAATAAGCTTGCTATCCTTTTCAGGAACAAGGACCTCATCCTTATAGATTTTAAGGCTAAAACATTTTTTGAGCCATGCGATGAGTTTATCGATGGAAACCCTTGACACTAAATCTTCCAGGTCCCCATCAACTGTTGATAAATCTCCAGCATCCAGTTGGTTTTTAATTCGCCACAACACGGCAATTCGATCCCGCGCAGTTCTCCTCAGTGCCTCCCGGAAAAACAGATCTGCTTTGCGGTAATCTCCAAGGATATGGAAATTTGCGCCCAGGTTTACCAGCAACCGCCCATTACGTGGTGCCGACTTAATACACTGTCGGAAAAGGGGCAGCGCTTCGCGCGGCCGGTTTTGCATCAGGAGGAGAAGGCCTTTTAAATTCAGTGCCCTGATATTTTGAGGTTGTTCGGAGATAATTTGGTCCACGTGGTCTAAGGCCTCATCCAGTCTGTTACATCTTGTCAAGGCCAGCGCCAAACGATATCTGGGTTTATAACCGTTGGGAGAGCTTTGATGAGATTTTTTCCAATACTGCGCCGCTTTATCGAAATCGCCCCTGTAATGATAAATGGCAGCAATGTTATTCCATATCTTTGCCTCCACGGAAATATTGTTTTTTTGGCGCAAGAGGGCTTTGCGGTAAAGTGCCAGCGCGGTGTCATAGTCGCCGATTCGCTCATAATGAGACCATGCCAGATTATGGTAAGGCCTGCTTGAGCGCGGCGCTTTTTGCATGGCATCTTCCCACAAAAACTTTTCCGAGGTCCAGTCAATGTTGCGAACATAGGTTCCGGTTCCCATTCCCACCAGCAACAGGGCAACAAAGGCGACGAGAGCATAATAGACAACCATATTTCTGCCACGATAATAAACGATCAGCCACTCCAGCCCTGCGGCAACCGGCCAGAAAAGAAACATGGCGGGCAAGTAATTGCGGTGTTCAAAAATAAGCTCAAGGGATATGATGCTGGATTCAATCAGATGATTGAGAAAGAAAAATAAAATGGCAAATGACAGAATGGGCCATTTTCTTAGCTTGTAAATCGCAAAGCCGACCAGCGCGAATATGATAATGATGCTTGGCAGGGTCGTCCATGGATGAAAAAAAGATGTGGAAATATCAATGTCATGCACGAGGGACAGGCGGTTTGGAGCCGGGTAAAGAATAAGCGTCAGATAAAACAGCAGGATTCTGGGTTGTGTCAGCAGCCGCTCAAGGGGCGTAAATGACCGACTTTCGTAGTTCAAAACTTTCAGTGGATTTGCGTCGAAAAAAAGAATCGCCCCCCCAATAACCGTAACTAACCCCAAAACAAGCACAATTCCGAAAAACGTCATGCGCACCTTTTTGCGGCGCATGTCATGGAAGAAAGCGGCCTCGATCAGAACAAGGGTGACCGGCAGCAGCACGGCATTTTCTTTGGTGAAAAACCCGGCCAAAAAACTCAGGCAGCACGCCGCATACAGAAGGACACTTGTCTTTGTGAGCGCCCGCGGTAATCTCCCTTTCACGTAAAAATAAATGCACAGGATATAAAACATCCCGCAAAGAGATGCCATACGCTGAACGATATAGGTAACCGCCTGCACCTGGATGGGATTCAACGCCCAAAGCGCAGACGCTAGAAGACTAATGAATTGAACCTGCTGCCGACTGCATGTTCCCTCAAGGCGCGGCGTCCTAAACAACACGACCAGGGTCAGGAAAAGAAAATAAGCAGTCAATATGTGGATGGCGAGGTTAATCACGTGATATCCCGTCGGGTTATCCTTTCCAATATACCAATTTGCCGCAAAGGTGGCCATGGCGAACGGTCGCTTGAAATGGCCTTCCTGGAAAAGGGATACAAAGGGCGCGGTTACGGTGGACAGGTTTGGATATTCGGCGTGAATCCTGGGGTTGACGAGAATGTTGTTGTAATCGTCGAAGTGCCACGGCACGTGAAACGTGTTGCAATACGCTAAAAACAGTATAACGCCAAGCAGCACGAACGCGCGCCGGTCCCATTTTTGGGAAAGATGTTTATCCTTAGGGATCATGCGAAAGGCGATTTAAATAAGTGGCGGCTTATAAACGAATAAAAGGGGGAACCGGGTTCCCCCTTTTTGGTTAAACGGCGCTCAGCAGAATTTTACAACCAGCCCGGATCATTTCCGGTATCCGTGCCGAAGTAGGTCCAATAAAATTCTCCGGCCACATCATACGGGCAGCGGTTATCTTCATCGCCGACTTGAATTATGGCTCCCTGACCGGATCTCGTTAATGTCGCATCACCCGGGTTGTTCAAAATAAGATCTTCCGTGGCTGTTAATTGAGGCAGGGTGGGTATTGCGGTGTGATCCGGATCCGAAAAATAACTGGCAAGCGCAGCGACGATGTTTTGGGCATCAGTTTCGGCTCTGCTGCAGAAGGCCTTGTCTCGATACCGCATGAAGTTCGGAATGGCGATGGCCGCCAAAATACCGATGATGGCGATGACGATCATCAGCTCAATGAGTGTAAAACCCTTTTGATTGTTGCCTCTTAATTTTTGTAGCATGTTGAAACCTCCCTTTTCAATTATTTGAATTAATGGTTAAAAAAAGCTTTTATTTAGATGCAAAATCGTTGCTGATACAACCTTGGTCTTGCCGGCTCCTGTCTATCCCTCCCCCACCTCCTCTTACTTGTAAGTTAAAATGTTTGTTACCATAAGAAAAATGATTTTGGGTTGATTATTCTTGCAGGATTGAATGAGCAATTACCGTGCCATGATAAAATTTTTTTCCGAAAAATTTTATATCATTGAATTATAAACAAATATTTATCTTGAAAAAATATCCATTAGGTTGCTCTGACTGTCAATAATTGCGCGTTTACAATTATTGTAAGGAGTTTGACAAATTTTGTCATTTACATATGTTCAATTCCTACTGCTATTTCATAGTGAATTATAACACATGTATCGGCAGAAATGGGAAACTCATTAGGAAAAAAATTAATTGTCTGGGAATAATCGTGCAAATAGGAGCTGGGTCGGGACATGCTAAATTTGCTGAAGTTGATTTTATCTATACGCAACGCGCGACATCATCCACCCAGGCTGAAGCGCAGATATTCAGTTTTATGAGTCCCCGAATTTACGGTACAAGTCGATGATTCAAATCATATCACTTTTCGATGCCGAGCTTGTCCAAACGGTAGCGCAGGGAACGAAAGCTGATACTAAGGAGTTCGGCTGCTTTGTTCTTATTCCCGTCACTGCAGTCCAGAGCCTTTTTGAGGTAAGCCCGTTCGATTTCTTCCAGGATGGAATCCAAGGCAACGCCCCGATCGACTTCATCCAGATCGAAACGTCTGTCTTTAAAGCCTTCGATCCAACGGCGTTTATGGAGGGATAGTGCCAGGCTGTCCGGCAAAATAATGTTGGTGGTCGACAGCGCCACACTGCGTTCAAGGAGATTTTCGAGTTCTCGGATATTTCCGGGAAAATCATATTTATTCAGCAAATCTAAGGCATAAGACGAAAACTTCGTTATTTCCTTACCCATTTCCGTAGAATATTTTTCAAGGAAATGCTGGGCAAGTGCACGCAAGTCGGCTTTTCTTTCCCTCAGCGGCGGCACCTTTAGTTCAATGACATTTAAACGGTAAAAGAGGTCTTCTCGAAAATTTCCGGCAATCACTTCTTTTTCCAGATCCTTGTTGGTTGCCGAAATGATCCGGATATCAACGGAAATATCTTCATTCCCGCCGACGGGTTTGAATACTTTCTCTTGAACCGCTCTGAGCAGCTTGACCTGGATTGGCATGCTGAGTTCCCCGATTTCATCCAGAAAAACGGTTCCTTTGTGGGCATTTTCAAAAAGGCCCTTTTTATCTTGCGTCGCGCCGGTAAAAGACCCCTTCTTGTGCCCGAAGAGTTCACTTTCCATCAAGGTTTCAGGTATACCGCCACAATTAATCACCTGAAATGGATGATCGGTGCGATCACTTTCCTTGTGAATGGCCTGGGCAATTAATTCTTTGCCGGTGCCACTTTCACCCGTTATCAGAACATTGGTTTTAGTAGCAGCCACCTGCCGAATGAGTTTATATATATGTCGCATGGCAGGGCTGCTGCCTACGATCATGCCGAAATGCAAATTTTTCTTGAGCGCGTCATCCAGTATTTTCTTTTCATCTTCAAGGGTCCGCAAGTCCAATGCTTTTTCAACCGTCTGCATCAGCTCGTCTTTGTCAAAAGGCTTGGGAACATAATCATACGCCCCCATGTTCATCGCTTCAACCGCGGTTTCGGTGGTGGCGTAAGCGGAAATCATGATGACAACGGTATCGGGATTTTTCTTTTTCGAGGCCCTTAACACATCCAAACCGGTAATATCACCGAGCCGGATATCACAAAGTAAAAGGTCATAATTGTTTTTTTTCAACAGCTCAATGGCACCGCGACCGGTATCGGCACATGTGACCTTGTATCCTTCCTTGGTAAACATATATTCCAGCAACTCACGCATGCTGAGTTCATCGTCCACCACTAAAATTTGCGGGCTATTGGTTGTCATGGTTTTCTATTTTCCCTTCTTCAAATATAATTTTGCCTCCAACCATGGTTAGCACCGGCTTACCGCGCAATTGCCAGCCATCAAATGGAGAATTTCGGCTGAGAGACTGAAAGTTGTCTGTATTTACGGTATACGAGATTTCAGGATCAATTATGGTAATGTCCGCCGTTTGTCCGATACGCAAGCTGTTATCAAGCATCAAAATTTGCGCCGGACGTGTCGCCATCTTCTCAACGAGTGTTTCAATTGAAATAACACCCTCTCCAACCAGTTGAAGTCCTAAAGAAACCGACGTTTCCAGTCCAATGATACCATTGGCCGCCAAATTAAACTCAGTATCCTTTTCGATGCTGGAATGTGGAGCGTGATCGGTCGCAATCACATCAATGGTTCCGTCGGCAAGGCCTTCACGAATCGCTTGGCGATCTCGATGGGAACGCAATGGCGGGTTCATTTTGGCATTGGTGTTGTATTCCTTTACCGCATCCTCCGTAAGCGTCAAATAATGGGGCGCTGTCTCGGCCGTCACCGGGACAGCTCTTGATTTGGCTTCACGTATGGCCCGCACGGATTCTTCGGTGCTGACATGGGCAATATGCAGATCAGCTTCGGTGAGTTCGCATAAAGCAATATCACGCATCACCATAATACTTTCGCTGGCGTTGGGAATTCCGCAAAGGCCCAGTTGAGTTGCCAAGGCCCCCTCATTCATCACACCGCCGGCTGCCAAACTGAGATCCTCACAGTGAGAGATAACCAGAAGATCGAAATCTTTGGCATACTCCAGAGCCTTGCGCATAAGCTGACTGTCCATCACCGGCCTGCCATCATCAGAGATAGCAATCGCACCAGCTTTCTTTAGCTCATCGTATTCACACAGGCTTTTGCCCTCAAGCCCTTTGCTAATGGCGGCAACCGGATACACCCGGGTACCGTTGGCCGCAATAGATTTTTTTATGATAAATTCGGTTGTCTGACGGGTGTCATTCACCGGATTTGTGTTCGGCATGGCACATATCGCAGTAAACCCGCCCCATGCGGCGGCCCGGCAACCGGATTCAATCGTCTCTTTATATTCATAGCCCGGCTCTCGCAAATGCACATGCATATCGATCAATCCGGGAGTCACGATTTTGCCTGAGGCATCTATGGTGCGGGTTTCGGGTTTCGTGTTGCGACCTGCCCGCCATGGCTCTTGCTCAGACGAGGTGAATGGAGTTGCGAATTGCTTGGAATCTGCCTCCCCGGCATCTATTATTTTTATAATTTTCCCGTCTTCAATAAGGATATCGGCAATTCCATCGAAGTTGCCGGGATCAATAATTCTGCCGCCCTGAATTCGTATCAGCATCGTGTTTCTCTGGTGACGCAAGATAAGGAAGCGTAATTATTTCAAAATTCGGCCGAGTCGACTCCACCTGACACCAAATTTTTGTCTATCCCAAGACCAGTAAATAATAAACGCTTTGCCGTTTACAGCCTTTAGATCAACAAACCCCCAAAAGCGGCTGTCAAAACTCTCGTCCCGATTATCCCCCATGACAAAAAGCGAATTTTCAGGCACCGTGATTGGCCCGAAATTGTCTCTTGGGCGCACTTGTGCCGGTATGATATGGGGATCGGTATACACGCCAAAATCATGATTCACGGGTTTGTGGTTGACAAAAAGCTTCTTATCCCGACACTCAACGACATCTCCGGCAACACCGATAACACGTTTAATGAAATCCTTTTCGGGCTCCACCGGAAATTTGAACACGATGATATCCCCTTTTTGAGGGTTCTTAACAGGTACGATCGTCTTGCGCCAGTAAGGGATCTTAATGCCGTATATAAATTTATTGACCAGGATATGATCGCCGATTTGAAGGGTTTGCTTCATGGACCCCGATGGTATTTTAAATGCTTGAACGACAAAAGTACGGATAAACAGAGCGATGACGATAGCTACCAAAATCGCTTCAATGTTCTCTCGCCAGCGCCCCCTTTTTTGTGCGTTGCTTTCATTTTTGAGTGACTTTTCGGATTTCAAGTGTGTCCAATACCTCTCTGTCTTAAACTGAAGTAAATAAAATGTCTGAATCGGAATAGCCGTATTGGTCGATATGATTAAATGATATCCATATAATGCAGTACAAGCCTGAGCACAAGATTGCTGTAAATGCCTGCAACCACATCGTCTAGAACAACACCGGCTCCGCCGGAAAGTCGACGTTCAATTCGGCGTATCGGAAACGGTTTAAATATATCAAGGATTCTGAATATTATAAATCCGGTTACAACTGATCTCAGATTAAGCGGCAGACCAATGAAGGCAACCGTCATGCCCGCCATCTCATCAATAACGATATTGCCCGGATCAGTTTGCTGTAAAATTCTCTCGGCTAGCTGTGCCGTCCACATGGCAAAAACGATAAAAAAGATTATGCACAGCGAGGCGAATAATAAATTGATTTTAGAAAGAACGAAACAAAGCGGTATCCCCAATAAAGAACCAAAGGTGCCGGGTGCAAATGGGATGTTTCCGACAAAACAGCCGGTGGCCAGGAATAAGGCCGCCTTTTCCTTAAAATGCATTGCCCGTGTCTATAACCTGGAGCTCTTTTTGTCAAGCTGCAAGATATGGACAACAACCTGCCCGCCATCGCAAGCTCAGGCCCGCCCTCCAGCCAAGCAGGCGAAACGGACGGGAGAGGCAGGCGGGATTGTCGATATGATATCGTTAAGCGCCTAGCGGAAGCTGTTTGGCAGCCTCCTTAATTATGGTATCATATACCACTCTCAAAGGCATATCTCTTTCCAGTGCAATGCGCTTACACACTTCATATTCGGGTACAAGACGGATATTTCCCAATGGGTCCCTTACACGTTTTACGGGTATCGTACCAAACGAAGAATTTATGTTGAGCTCGTCTCGCACGAGTGTCTGTCTCTGAGCTTCATAATATCTTATTCCTAACGATGTAGTTTCGGACAGAATTCGTCGGACAATGGCTTCCCTCCTTTCAGTATGACATAGAATCTGAACCATTGTACCCGGTCTGTTTTTTTTCATATAAATGGGAATCCAGTAAACATCCAGCACACCGTCTTCAAACAGACGGTCCATCACGAAACCAAATACCTCCGGATTCATATCATCAATGCACGTTTCAACGATCCAAACCGTATCAATTTGCAAATTTTCTCGTCCATTTATCATGGGCGTTTTCTGTTCCCCTGTGATGACTCGCAGGAGGTTTGGTCTGGATGAAAGATCTCTTTGCCCGGCACCATAGCCGATTTGTTTAATCATCATTTCGGGCAGCGGTCCGAAGGATTGTGATAGGGTAACAATGATGGCGGCGCCGGTCGGGGTAACCAGCTCATGATCGATTTGGGTGCCATATACGGGCACATCTTTAAGAATCGCCAGCGTGGCCGGCGCCGGGATGGGCAGCTTCCCATGCTGACATGACACAAAGCCTTTTCCAAGTGGAATATTAGAAGCAATCACCTGTTTGATACCCAGATATTCCAAGCAAAGTACAGTTCCGATAATATCGACCATAGCGTCGATTCCACCGAGCTCATGGAAATGGACCTCTTGCGGGTCGCATCCGTGAATCTTGGCCTCGACGATAGCTATTTTTTCAAAGATAGCTGTGCTGGTTGATTTTACATTGTCAGTTAAAGGACTCTTTTCAATGATGGACCTTATGACCGAAAAAGTTCTTTCTTTTTGACGATTATCGGCAAGAACTTCGACCAAATTCCCACGAATACCGCTACGATAAGTCGATGAAACCGCAATGTCAAACCCATCAATCGGAATACTGGCTATCGTTTTTTTCAGCCATTCTAGGGGAACGCCAAGATCTAATAAAGCCCCCAATGTCATATCTCCGCTGATACCGGAAAAACAATCAAAATACGCAATCATTTTACAGTCGCCGCTTTTTCGGAATTTGGATAATCATCAAAATCATTGACAAAAATAAGAATGAATATAATATAGGCAGACCCCACAAAATCGGAAGTGCGCAGCTGTCTGGTGAAGCTCCCGGACTTCAAATCCGGTGTGGGGCGCTAAAACCGTCCCGGGTGGGTTCGATTCCCATGCACTTCCGCC
>Ga0209536_100000552_pt1 | contig 60499 bp, 85 predicted proteins | sample DeeMarSeWOR28_12_FD_187461 | JGI IMG/M metagenome (GOLD analysis project Ga0209536, IMG submission 187461) | Marine sediment microbial communities from White Oak River estuary, North Carolina - WOR-2-8_12 (SPAdes) (version 2) | ecosystem: Environmental > Aquatic > Marine > Intertidal zone >...
CTCCCGTAGGTAGGGCTGGAGGAACAACCGTACCAAAACTGGTAACATCACTATCTAATAGGTCTTCGGTGACAACAACTCCACCTGCACCGCTGCCCGCAACTGCTGTTAATGTAACTTTGGGAATTCCCCAGGCTCTACCCGAAACTTGCAAAATTCGAGCGTCGCTATCAGCAACCCGTTTACCATACATTTTTAATGTATGATCGCCTGCTGTTAACTCAATAGTTCCAGAAAAGCTGGGGTGTGCCGGATTATAAGCAGGATAGGCATGAGCTTGCCATTCGTCAGTATAGCCTAACGTTTGCTCGTTACTTTCTCCCTCATCAAAAACAATCTTGAATTGGCAAGTGCTATTGTCACTTAAGGAATCAAACTCCAAGGATGCTTCTACTTTATATTTTCCAGCATTAAGGGTTGTAAAATCTAAACCATCACCTGATTCAGGAAGAATTTGAACATCACTCGTGCTAATGGTGATCGTACTCGTAGGCTGCCCATCACTTAATTCAATAAAATCACCAGGAGCACTTACAGCAGCAGGTAGGGCAGCGGGCTGGAACTCACACCAACAATGGAACGGGGTATTAGTCTCAACGTTGATGTTCCAGTCGCCCGTGACCCAATACCACTGAATTTCAGCCTGGTGAGTACCCGCTTCAAGTTCCAGTTGACCAAGGAACAGCGTCCCACCGGCTCGATTGCTGGCGTCGATAACAGACCCTTGTTCATCAGAAGGACGTAGCGACTGCTCCGAAAAGCCTCCATACCCGCCTTCATCGATTAACAGACCAAACTTGGTTTTCGCCCATGTCGAAGAAGGGTAGCAATTGGTCCGCAGATAGAAGCTGTAGGTTCCCGCAGTCGCGACCGTGAACGTCTGCTGCAACGTCGACGTCTCGATATCCGCCCATGCGGACGTCCCGTAAGACAGCGTTGTCGACGGAGTACCCACCACCACATCGACTGTCTCGGCCGCAGTACCACCGAGAGCCAGCGTCCCGCCGCCACTTGGTAGATTTCCTACCTGTAATTTTTTCTTATTGTTACTATCTTCACTATCCTCAATAAGTAAAAGATCTGCATCTACAGGGGTTGTTTTTTCCGTAATAGCAGAAATTTCACCTGAAACATTATCGTGAATCGCATCATCGTCAGTGCCACTCCCACCAGGAAGATCGCCGATCTGTATCTTTTTCTTAGAATAACCATCAGCACTATCTTCAATAACAAGAAGATCTCCTTCAATAGGAGTATTTTTTCTTGTTATCGCATCAATTTCACCTGAAACATTATCGTGAATCGCATCATCGTCAGTACTACTGGCATTTATATCACCCTGATTGGTCATACGAATAGCATTACCCTGCGAATCCAGATAATACAACTCAGTATACCCATCGGCTTCTTTGGAATAAATGGCTCCATAATCATCTTGATATGATGGGTCTGTAGATCTTTCTGGCAATGATAAATAACCATCAACCAACCCAGTACCCTCGCCGCCACCAGTTTGATCTATAAACTCTAAACCATCCTCGGTGCTATTTACTGCTACAACTTTTCCAGATTGACCAGAATATGAACTTGGAGAATCTTCTAGGTTTAAGAAATTTCGGACAGCAGCATTGAATGCTGCACCAGATTGCGTAATATATCTAGCCAAATACCAATCATTTTCACCAGACGCTAAAAATTCCACCCTATTTAGGCCATAATTATATGTCCACTCCGTCTCGTCTGCTGGAGAAGAAGAATATTTCATCCTTACACCATTCAGATATAAATCAAGCGCATACCCAGAATCTGTATTATGCGCTAACGGTCTCTCGCTTAAAGATAACGAAGTTTCAGTACCTGTGGAATTCAACTCATCAGATGCCTCTTGGGCATATACAACATTTAAATATCCATCTGTGGTAATCTGCAACTCTGAACCAAAATTATCTTTAAAGAAAAGTTCGGAATATCCATCTACATCCTTGACATATAATAAACCCTTATCATCTAATTCTGTCGGAGAGGAAATTTCTTGCAGACCAAGGTAGCCGTCAAACTCTGCCGCTTCTTCACCTGAAGCACTAAACTCTACAGGACCAGAATCTACAGTAATAGTTCTACCTTTATTATAAGCCCCATCTAGAGATAGGCTAATCTCGTCAATATTAAGGAGCCCATCTTTTGTAATTTGTGTAGTACTACCATAATTATCGATATAAAAAAGTTCTGTATAGCCATTATCATCTTTGGTATACAAATAACCATCATTACTACTAAACGTAGGGTCAGATGCTTGCTCTACCAACTTAACAAAGTCTGAAGCCCCAATTTCTATAGTTGCTGTTCCACCATTGTTCGTTACATTAACAGCATTTCCAATAAAGTCAAGAGAGGCTGGTTTATCAACTATGGTAACCGAATTATCCCTAATAGGAACCAGCCCACCTCGATATTGCGTCGCATGAATGTGTGAATAAGCCCTGTCACTTGAGCTAACAATCGCCAGATTGCCTGCCGTACCAAGCACGCGCCTAACCATCAATCGAAACGTATGTTCTCCAGTAGACAGTCCAGTAATGCGAAGGTTAGGTGTCCAAGACTCCTCATTACCAGGGCTGGAGCTTTGACCATCTATTTGACAATAGTTGGGTGATATAGGGTCATCTGAGTCGATGCCAATACCTATATTGAAGTTCATTGGAGACGTCACGTACCAGTTAACACAACCGCCAATATGAATAACATCGTCCGTGCCACTTACTTGTGCAGTTACAGTTACATCCTGTATGCCGTCGTTAACAGCCACCCACGAAGTACCAAGCGATGTAAACGAGTCCGTCGCATCCATCGTGTAACTACTACCAAGCTCCCCACCGGCGCCACTTCCACTAATTAATGTTCCAACAACTTTATAGGTACCATCTCCACCAACTCGAGGAGTACCACTATTAGCTTTTGCTTGGATTTTAACTTTATGTGTCCCTGCCTCAAGATCAACCACTGTAGGAATTGTTTTGTGCTCCCACTGTGTTGAGCTTGCATAGGTGATCGTCATCTCCCATTCATTAACTGCACCTGAGGTTGGTGCTCCAATAATTTGCTCAGTAAATCCGTTATAACCACCTTCATCAAATAGCAACTGATATTCAAGACGTACAATTCCAGATGTGGCAGATAACCCGCTAAGTAACACGGATAAGTCATAAGTCCCCGTGTACGGAACCTCGAATGTTTGCTCAGGTAAAGCAGATCCTGGAATATCTGCGAATGTTCCGCTTGTAATATTCTGGACACTATCAGGTTGACCACGAAACATTATAATCCTGGAGCCCACAGCAGTAATTGCCTGATTAAGCTCAATATCTGCAACCCCGTAATCGTCGGTCACAGAATATACTCCAGCGCCTATGAAATTTAATGCGCGGGGAGTTGCGATTTTTTCATACCCATCTTGCTGAATTGGAACAAGTCCGCCACGGAATTGTTCAATCTGTGTAACTGCTTTTGGATATGCACCAGAACCAGTACCTACTTCAGATTCGCCACCAGCAACCTTAATTGTCCCCGAACCATTACCATAGAGTCCAAAATCTATTATATGTGATCCAACATCAAGGGAAACACTTTTTGATCCAGTTAGATTTGCCCAATAACCAGCCTGCTGTGTCATTGCATCTACGGGCATCCAAGATCCACTATCTACGCGATATGCTAAAGTATATGTTTGAGCAGCACTGCTACAATAGGCTAATACATTCCAAATGATGGTTATATCTTCACTGTTTACTACGTCAATTGTGTGGGATAAATCAGAAAGAACAGTCCAAGAATCAGAAGAAATATCATCCTGGTCTGATGTTTTCTCTTGCCGGCTTACAATTGTACCCCCAGCACCAGATGCACCAATGGAAATCGCTGTAATATGGCAAAATCCATCATCTGCAGGAATCGTAGCAGTAAATGATCCCACAACTTTCCACTCGAGAGTAAGTGTATGAGATCCAACAATTAACTCGGTAGGGGAGGATATAAAAGATGCTTGCCTATGAATACTTTGACTGCTATGTAACTGACTCCAATAACCATCCTCTGGTGCAATAGTTATTTCATCCGCTTCACCCTTATCAACTACCAACCTGTAATGGATTCTACCAGTACCAGATCCTGTTATAGTGGTGTCGATATTGGTCGTAAATACATAACTTCCAGTAACTTCAGCATAAAAGGAAGTAGCAAGTGCTTCAACGAAAGTTTCAGAACTAGTTGAAATATCACCAGAAGGCGTATAGTCTAAAACATCAAGAGCTACGCCTGGTCTAGAAATTATTGCATCAGCGATTTGGTCTATTTTAACAGTCATATTATAAGGATACCTCTTTTAACTTATTCTTCCTTTCTTATCTTCTGTTATAGATTGCAGTGTACCAGTCTGAGGAACCAGAGGCAGGGAATTCCACCCTGTTAAGAGATGAGTTATATGTCCACCTGTTAATATCTGCCGTAAGACTTGAAATCCATCTTAACAAAATACCGTTTCTGTAAAATTGTAAATCTCTACCTGAATCCGTATCTAAACTAATCAATGGAGTATATGATAGCGCCACATATGTTTCTGTACCTGTTGAGTCCAAGTTATCTTGAGCAGCGTTACTACTACCAGCCAGATAACCATCATCGGTGAGTTGTGTAATGGATCCATAATTATCCATATAGAATAATTCAGAATATCCATCAATGTCTTTTACATAAACAAATCCAGTATCATCATTTGGTGATGGATCGGTTTGTTCTCCCAGTGAAAGATAACCATCATCCAGGAATAAATCTCCAGATTCGAGTTTAACACTTCCCTCATCAGCCCTTAGTGCATAATGAAATGAAGCAAACATACCACCTGAATTTACAACATCATATGCAACAAACAACCCATCTCGTGGCGTATCTTCAGCAAAAATCTCAGCCTTAAAGGATTTAATGGTTGTATCAGCGGGGTTGGATGGCAATGGTCTTAAATCTGAAGTAATGCCAACCGCAGTATAACTTCCGCCCGTTGGTAAAGAAACGACAAGATCAGATATTATATTTTTAGGCTCATAATATCCATCAGTTATTAACTGAAACCAAGCCCCCGATTGAGCATCTGAATCAGAAGTTATTCCCACATCGAGGATTGGATTTCCATCTAAGTTTCCTGTGGCTTGAAGACTAAGCCCACTATCATCTCCTGACACATTTAACAAAATAGGTCCAGAGTCGACTGTAATTATTCTTCCGGAACCAGCGCCACCCTCATCATATGCTTGATCAAGAGTGTTACCACCAGATAAAGCACCAGCATTAATGTAACCATCAATAGTTATTTGGACTACATTATCACTAGCATCTTTATAGAATAATTCTGTATCTCCGCTGTCATCTTTTACATATAAAAATCCAACATTAGATTCAACTGTAGGGTCACTACTTATCTCTCTAAATCCCACATATCCATCTATATCAAGTGCCCAATTACCAGAAGCATTTAAATCCATAGGGCCAGAATCTATAGTAATTGTTCCACCCTCACTATAAGCCTGGTCTAATGTAACTTGATGTGGGTTAGTGAGATCAGAGGTATGGTTTGTTAAGTTTGTTACAGTAGCATAAGCGTCTAAATCAACACTGATTTGAAATGATTCGTCTCCACCACCATCTAAAGTAGTAAAATCTACATTTGGCCCTGCTATAAACTTATCTTCTACAAAACCAGGTGTTGTGTCATCATCACTTACTTTGAAATTATAACCATCAAAAGTAGCAGTTTCCCACTCAATATCTCCACTGCTACTTTTATAAATCATCACCTGATTGTCGATTGGAGTTCCAGCAACATCAAGCCCCTTAATCTTGGAAACGGTTGGACTTGGATATGTGCCACTCAAATCTCCTGAAGCAGTACCAGTAGGAGTTCTAGCATCTGAAAGACGAGAATCAGTAGTATCAATCAGCGTGGCATCAGAAATTTTAGTATTTAATTCTGCAAGAGTAGAGGTTGTGTGCTGAGAGCCACCAATAGCATGAGGAGCAGCATTTGAGTCTACATAACTTTTGGTTGCAGCATCTTGAGGATCATCCGGATCAGCAAGACCAGTAATCTTTTTACTACCCCATGGGATATTTTGTGTAGGAGTATTGCTACCATCCTTTTTTAGATTAGTGGAGGCATCTGTATCGATAGCAAGCAGGGCGGCATGCATAGCAGTTGCCCAACCAAGAGTAGCATCAAATTCAGTTTCTTCTTCAGCAGCAGGAACTCGAACACTTAAATATGAGGTTTTGACAGCAGCAATTCTTTCATCTGTATCAATACTTGACCCACCATCCGTCACCGTCAGCCGTATAAAATATGATCCTCGAATATCTGGCGTAAACGAGGATGTTGAAGAGGTTGGTGTCCCCAAAACGGCTGAAGAACTGGGTGGCTTGGATATAAACTCCCAAAGCCAACTGGTTACTCCAGTATCATCATTATTTGATAGGGTAACCAAAGCTCCAAGATCTAAATCATCACGACTAGAACTTGGTGATCCGCTAGGCTTGCCAGACTGATTTATAACAATTGCTGCTGTAACGGCCATTAAATTTTGCCTCCTGCCTTATCATAAATATAGAGATTTCATAATAATTGCTGAGATATTAATAGATAAGGCAGTGGCGTTAAACATCAATTCGAGCAATTGAAACCCTTTCCGTTATAAACTCCTTTCTAACATCTACTTGAGTGCCCATTAACATCGAAAATAATCTATCTGCTTCAAGATAATTATCTATTGAAACTTGTAGCATTTTTCTAGTATTTGGATCCATGGCTGTACTCCAAAGTTGAATCGGGTTCATCTCGCCTAAACCCTTGAATCTTTGTATGTTTAACTTATCTCTTTGAAGTTTCCTCTCTTTTACAAACTCACTTAATTCCTTATCATCTTTAAGATAATAAGAATTTCCTCTAATATTAACCCTATAAAGTGGAGGTACAGCAATATATAAGTTACCATTCATAATAAGTTGTGGCATCTGTCTAAAAAAGAATGTTAGCAATAAGGTACGAATGTGAGATCCATCGACATCTGAATCTGTCATAATTATAACCTTATGATATCTAAGATTATTTAAATCAAGTGCCCTGCCAATACCAACACCCATTGCAGTCACGAGATTGGTAAGTTCCTCATTTGCCATTAGTTTTCTGAATTCTGCTTTTTCTACATTTAATACCTTGCCCCGCAAAGGTAGAATTGCTTGAAATTTTCGATCTCTACCCTGCTTTGCTGAATTATGAACAAACACCCCAGAAGATAATGCGAAATTATGAGATTTCGGTACTTCTAAATCATAAACTTCCATTTTTTCAAAAAGTTCAACAATTTTAACAACTTTATGATTATGGTTTCTAACCGCCTCGATCATGCGATCTTCATTTCCATCAAAAAATCTATCTACAAAAGTGCTTTTCTTTAATAAATTTCTACTACCATTCTTACGACGCGCATCATCATAAGAGTTCAAAGAACCACAGTTATCAAAAATCTCCTTCATAAGTTCTATAGTATGTTTGTAATATGTTTTATTATATGCTTCTTTTCTTTTTTCTCTAAATTCTGGTGTCCACTGCTCTTTAGTTTTTTGACGCCGCCACTCAACAAGATCTTTATCATCCCATTGTTTTAGAGCAGTTTCACGCAATTTCTCTTTAGCTTCAGGATGATCTTGATAATAGACAACAACTTCTTGTGAACGCTTTTTTCTATTTTGCTCTACTTGCCAATATTCCCTCGTCGCTCTGTATAACTGTTCATTATTTGCTTTCCTGTATTCCTCATTATTATCATAAAATTCTTTCCACTTTTTCACCATGTGCTCTTTATAATCTTCATTTTTCCACTGCACTCTTGCTTGTTGAGATAATATTTTACGAGTTTCTGGCTGTTTCATTCTAGCACTCATTTTCTCTCTATATTCAGGAGTCTGATGAGCCTGTCTACACTTTTCCTTCACCTCCTCTGAATGTATGGTAAACTGTAAATGTTCTGAATGTAACTTTAAATGTTCCTTTTTTGACATTCTTATAATATTTGTCGGATTGTTATTTAGTTTATTAAAGTCTTTATGATGGCAGCAATCTCCATCACCTTTTTTATAAACACCAATCCATCTATTATACCAATCTGCTAGAGTATGCGTGAAAAACCAATAATTATTTTTAGGGCACCAAACCATTTCATATCCATTTATTGTTATACCCTTATCTCTTACATCTGACAATTTTTTATAAAACGGCATTAGAGAGTCATTATTTTTAAGATCTTTTGCTTTTTTAAATGAACCGTCATTAAGCATAAATTCGTGATTTGGCGTACATTTTATAATTTCCCCATTATCAATATGAACCGCTATAACTAATGATTTTTTCGTGATACGCGGACTCATTATTTTCTGTATACCTATCTGGCCATTATTTCTAATTGTATAACAATAATTCTCTTTACCATCTTTATATTCTTGTACTAAATCTTTAAAACTAATATTCCTACCATCAACTAAAGCTATTTTGGTGTCACCAGAAAAACAGCCCCCAGCACTGTCGCCCTCAACAATGAATAATTCCGCTAGGTTAGGATCTCTCTCTTGGCAGTCGGCTAACTTTCCAGGCAAAACTCCCGTGCTAGAAGACAACACGCTTTTTCGTACAGCCTCTCTGGCTTTTTTAGCAGCCTCTCTGGCTTTAAATGCATTGACACATCGCGTTACAATTTTTTTAGCAACTGTAGGGTTTTGTTCTAAATAATCCATAAGGTGTGTAGAGATCGTACCTTCAACGGCAGTTCTTGCATCTTCGGAAACCAACTTATCTTTAGTTTGTGAAGAAAACCGAGGGTTTGGATGTCGAATACTTATAACAGCCACCAATCCTTCACGAATATCATCACCCGACAAAGATATTTTAAGACTTTTCGGTAAATCAGAATTCGCGATATAGGTATTTATAGTTCTTGTCAAGCCTGCTTTGAATCCTGCTGTATGGCTACCACCATCAAGATTGGGAATATTATTGGTAAAATAATAAGATTTTTCGATATCTGATCCATCATCCAACCATTGTAGAGCGATATCAACTATAACATTATTTTTCGTATCGGTAAAAGAAATCGGATCGAATAGTAATTTGTTGTTGGCTAGGGATTTTACAAAATCTGCAATACCTTCTCCACCACCAAAAATTTCTTTTGTTTTATTTTTCTCATCAATAAATTCTATTGTAAGACCTCTACATAGATAAGATAATTGGCGGAGTTTAATTTTAACTTTTTCAGGATCGAATCGAAGAACATTTTTAAATATAGTAGGATCAGGAGCAAAGCGGATTAAAGTTCCATTAGTTTTTCTAAACGGACGGCTTGAAAGGTCTTCTATTTTTTTACCTTTAGCAAAAGCCATAGTATATTCTTTACCATCCCTATAAACACAGGCACGAAATCTAGCAGATAAAAAATTTACAACACTTACCCCAACACCATGAAGCCCGCCACTAACTTTGTAGTTTCCCTCATCAAACTTACCACCAGCGTGAAGTTTTGTCAACACCACTTCTAGTGCAGATGCTTTCTCCTTATCCATATAATATACTGGTATTCCACGCCCATTGTCGTGACACGAAGCAGATCCATCTTTGTGTAAGGTTATGATAATATTGTTACAATAACCAGCCAAATACTCATCAACACTATTATCAAGAACTTCCATAAGCATATGATGGAAACCAGCTCCATTCTCCACATCTCCAATATACATACCAACCACTTTTGGGTTGCGAACGGCCTCCGCTCCTTCAAGAGCAGTAATCTCGTAATTATCAGCCCGCTTACTCACTTCTTTCTCCTAAAGTTTTCTGGTGTTCTTTCTCACGCTTAGATAACTTTTCGTTAATACGTTCTAAAATATCGATGACTTTTAAGCCCTCTGCCCTAGCAAGTGCAATTCCGACCATTATAATATCCACAACTTCTCCTCGCAACATTTGTTTTGGATCTTTATCACCAAATTTTTTCTTTTTACGAGTGGCGCCATTATTGAACTCAATAGCCTCAGCATACTCTCCCATTTCCTCTACTAATTTTCGAAAAAGCCGATCTCTTTCTCCATAACCACGACTGGCTAAAAGTCCAATATAAAGATCTGTATCAAGAACTGCTATCATTTCCTTAGGAGGTCTTTTAGGAGGATCCTCCAAATCGTTCAAATAACTAAAAAAACTTCTAAATATACTCATTAGTTTGTCCAAAATTTTTCTGGTTTGTCGGAATCATCTTCAACATTTGGAAGTGGCTCGCTGATAAAATACTCTTCTGAAAGCCAAGAATAAAGATCTACCATTTTACAGTGCTCGGAACAAAATGGAAAGTTTTTATTCTCTTCAGGATCTTCAATTTCGTCTTTACAAATTAGACATTTCATGCTAACTCCAGAAAATCAATTTTAAAAGTGCTTCGGCGGCATCATCTCGCGTCTTGGGATCATTAAAAATCCCTCCATATCTGTCGTACAATAACATAGCAATATTTGCAAGATACGCTTCTTTAAAACCAGGACTCTGTTCAAACCTTTCACGCATAATCCGCCTCGCCCTTATAACTGGATTTCTACTATGTAGTAACTTCATTATTTCTCCCGTATGGAATTTCTTTCCATGTGTCAAACACTCCATCTCTCCAGGCAGTATATACAGTTTTTCCTTCCCTTTTCGCCTCCGCTTGTGCCCATAAATCATAATCCCTGAAGGTTTTACCTTGTCGTAAAAATTCCTTATATTGATTATGACAAAATAAACAATACTTAAAGTAATTAAAGTTTCTGCGATGTAGGTCTGTAGGTCCGCATAGAATTACACCATCTCGATGTTTAGGAGTATAGTATCCTGCATTATTCTGTAAATCATAATGGCTATATTTTTCAATCTTTGTAAGTTCCGTTAGAGCATTATCTCTTTTCACCTTAGCCAGGATGGAGGCGGCTCCCACTTGCCAATACTTATCATCGGCTTTAATTACGGCCTGTTGGGATAATGATAGGTTAGGAATCTCAAATTTTCCATCTACTATAACTTCTTTTGCTTTCACACCCCTTTTAACCAATTTTTCTACTGCTTTCTTCATAGCCTCATATCGAGCCCAATGAATATTAAGTTTTTCTATTAGCCTAGGAGATGCAGATCCAAAAGCATGCTCGTAATTTTTTTCTATAAGTGGATATAATTCTTCTCTCTTCTTTTTTGTAAGTTTCTTGGAATCTTTAATTCCATCAATCTTAAATTCATTAGCATCAATGGCTACAGCGCAAGTTAATAAAGGTCCGAAAATACTGGCATATCCTACTTCGTCAACATATATAATTTTCATTTTTCTCTCATAAATCTTTTAACATTGGTAATAATTTGATTTCGATCTGTGTTCAAATCACTCATCTTTTCGGCCCATGCTCTTCCTGGATGTAAAGTGTCCCAATCAGATTTCGTTTGGTTTAGCCTATTTACACCAGGATGATGATTTCCGAAACCATCAATGCATGCATTCCAAAGACTTTTATAGTTTCTAATTAACTTCGCCTCAACAGGGACAATTAGGTCATCGTCCAACACAACATACTTACAGCAAAAATCCTTAATGTCAAGGTTTGAGGCTTGTTGGATGTTATTAGAATGTTCTTGGATTCTCTTCCATAAATTTGATGATATCTTTTTCTTGGAGACTCTACCATTTCGCCAGCCCGTAGGTACAGCCTTTCCAACATATATGGGATGTATTGCAAAATATAATTCACAACTTTCCTTTAAAAGGTCATCGTAAAACATCCCATCATAATATAGAACATAAACTCCGCAACCATTAAACTTCTCTTGTAATGGTAGGTGGTGCATTGGAGACTTATCTAAAAATGTAATTGCGTTGTTTATTACTTTCTGTAGTCTTTTGGAAGGAAATTTTTGAACATTTTTCTCTTTCTTAAAAAATGAAAATAAACCCATACCTTTCCTTTCTATCACTGAGGTCCAGGTATCCCATAGGCTGGTATAGGGCTCCTGCCAGGATTACTATAAGGCAAACGCGGATCTCGTGCTCCACCAGAATAGGTATAATCAAAAGTTAACTTACCATCTTCTAAAAGTTTTAAAAATTCTTCGAACTTTTGATCGATAGCGTCTGCCTCTTCAAATTTGCCCTCTTGATCTAATTCATCAGCAAGAGATATTAATCTTTTCATATACTTATACATATATTGGCTCCAAGCATATAAGGTTTTATTATATACGAAAGTATTAATAAAAACCCCCAGTTAAGAAACTGGGGGTTTTAGTTTTACCAATCAAGGTTGGAGCGTTTTTTCCCTAGAGTTTTTTGTGGTAATTGCTTAATCACAATCGTTGTCGGATTTGTAATTACGATATTTGGTATTGTAGGATAGTTAGCACACCATGTATAATGTGCATCAATTAATCCACAAAACGGGCACCTACGATGGCAATAACACACGGTACAATGACATGTACAATAAGGAGTGTAATAACAAAGCATAGATCACCTCCTTACCAATCACGATCACTTCTTTTCTTTTCTGTCTTGCTCTTATTAACTGTTCTACTATCAGCATAATAACTAGGATCTTCAATCTTATAGTGCGAAGGATCGAAAGTAACACTGCTACTACCATTTACTGTAACAGTTTGATTCACAGCATCTTTTTGATCCCAATCTTCATCAGATTGAAAATTACTTTCCATTTCATCCATCGCCGCGTTACTTTGTGCCCCAGCAGTTGAACATAAAGTCCTACTTTGCACATCAGTACCATATGCTCTTTTACCCTTTAATGATTTTCTTACAGAGTTGGAAACACCACGAGTTTCCCCATAATTGCTGGCACTATAATTAACGCTAATTTCTCCAACCAACTTCTTGGTATCAGCATCAGACATGCTAGCAAAACAACAATCCATTACAGATTGAGCCATTGAGAAATTGCCCGTCCGTGCATAAGCCTCCGCCTCATCTTGAGCCTTAGATGCAAGAAGCCGATCGCGTTGACGCACAACTTCAGCATCTTCTTCTTTTGGTTCTTCACCAGGCTTACAGAACTTTGTTTTAACGGAAAGTGTTTCCATATCAACAACTTCTCCATCCTTATCTTTATAATTTACTTGAACCTTAAAAGCATTTACCTTTCTAGGAAAAGCCTTTTCGACTTCCTGCAACTTCACCTGGACAACAATCCATTTCTTTTCCTCACCCAAAATATCTCTCAAACGCACGGCAGCAGTGCCTTCATTATCTTCTACATCTTCATCATTAAGGATTTCAAGTACTTCGTTGTTTTTATCAGGGATAATCTGTACATTAATATCCTGAGCGAAAGTAGACATTAAACCGCCCAATTCCCTTGCAAAAGCAGTAAGGGCAGCATCAGGAGAATCAATAAAAGCATAATTACCATCACTGGTGTTGGATATGTCTGCCAGCAACTCCTGATCACAGTCACTACCAAACCCAAACGCAGAAACAGAGGCTTTGCCCTTATGGTTTTTAACAAAATCAATAAGTTCTCTACCAGAAATTCCCACATTTGCATGACCATCTGTGAAAAGAATTACACGCAACACAACATTCTTAGGCAAATCCATTTCCTTAATCCATTTAAAGGCTTGGATTAACCCGCCAGAAGTATTGGTGCAAGATCCGGCTTTTAGTTCTGAGATTTTTTTCTTAAGTCTATCTTTTTGATGCTGGGTAATCTCCACAATGGGAGCAATTTCATGGACCTGAGAATCAAAAGCAACGATTCCCGCAAAATCTCCAGGACACAGATGGTCTAAAAATTTTCGGCAGGCTTTCTGTAAATAGTCAATTTTTGGTCCAAACATAGAACCACTTACATCCAATACTGGAATAACGCAGATTGGCGCTCGCTCTTTCTTCCATTCTACTTTTGGTGCTTCTAATTCGACTAAAAGGTGGGTAATACTATCTTTGTTGTGGTCATACTTGGTCTTCGCAAGCTTAGCTGTTAATTTCATTATTTCCTCCTTAGATTACACAAATGGCATTACGAAGCTGGATTCAAGGGGGACGAATCCTATAAACCAGCCAAGCTATACATATCAGTCCTTGGTGCCACCTGCGGATCTAAGAAGTGCCCAAAGCCAAAAGCTGCGGCGATCCCAAAGGTTACACCTATACATCAGATTATTAATAGATTTTAGGGAGAAAAACTCTAAACTCCTGAGTTCACTATTCTTGTGTGTTTTCTTTTACAAAAACTCATCAATTTTTTAACAAACAATTTGCTATCGGCCATAATTAGATCGTACGCTGCTGGATCAGACTTTTCAAGTTCGTCTATATATTTTCTAAATTTCTTTACAGCTTTTTTTCCATACGCTTCTTCAAGGTCATCTCTAGCACTCATTAAGCCCTCCAGGGTCTACACTTACGTACTGGTTTTTGATTAGCAACCTGTAGTTCTTTTTTAATGTCATATAATTCCTCAGCAATAATCATGAGAGTTTCTAAAATTCCAGCACCAACAAGGAATATTGATCCGTTACAATCAGCCTTCTTGAGTCGATTTTCGACATTTTTAAATCGTTCATTTATCATTTCTCATCCAACTCTTCAATCAGTTTTTGATCAAGTTGCTCCGGGCAAATATTTTTAATATATAATAAAAGTCTCTCAATATCTTCCGGACTGCCTTCGACTTTAAAACAACTTCTAGGATTTATTATAGAAAAACCTATAGTTTCGGTAACACGCCATCCTTTAATCTTCTCCATAATTATACTCCTGTACTACCAAAACCACCTCTTGATTTGCCGGCAAAATTAGGATCATCTTGTTCATCCCATTCAATATCATTATTCTTTTCTAGAATTAACTGCCCAACCCTTTCTCCTTTTTTTATTATTGTTTCAGGATCAAAATAACCCCATTTGCCAAATTTCATAGGAGCTTGAAGCATTAGTTTTATTTCATCTTTTTTACCTGAATATAAGTGATCGATTATACCTGGTGCATTGGGTTGTATCAAACCTCTTTTTTTAGCAATTGAAGATCGGATACAAAGTTTAAAATGATATCCTTTTGGTGCTTGGGCAATAATACCGAGTGGCACTAATTCTATTTCACCGGGACTAAAACTAACATCTTCTGCAGCATAAACATCCCAACCAGCATCACCAGAATTTGCTTGAGTTGGTAGTGGGTTATCTTTACAAATGCGATAAATTTTTACTTTCATTTTTCTTCTTCCCTCTTTTTATCTACATACCGAAGCAACTCAACCGCCGCCTCTTGAATATTTTTTACCAACCTTAACCCCTCACCATCAGTCCAATAAAACTCGAATGTTAATTTGCTAGCAGCATCATAAGCTTCTACAATCTTCTTTTTTATATAACTATAATCTGCTTCTCTCATTTTCTTGTCCACAACTGCGCATTGATACATTGCATATGGTCTATATTAAATACTTGCATTACTACACTATCAAAGGGCCAACTTAAACTGAAAGGCTTGTGTAACTTAGTTCTGCACCACGGGCCGTAATGGTAGCGAACTCCCTTCAAAACAGGTTGCAAATCCTTAGCACCTATCTGTTTCGTTTTTTCCTTCGCCGCTTTTAAATTAAACTCAGCGGATAGTGACAGCAGCTGCTTATAACCAGCCTCTGGATGTTCTCGACATGTGCGCATCTTTCCAAGAAACTCTTGCGGATATCCTTTCTGATCAATATCCTCTTGCATAAATCTACGCTCCTTACCTGGTTCGCCGCACCTAAACCCATCATGGAGAATAAGTGCAGATAATAATTGATCATTTTGTCTATATGTCCAATGACCATTAAATTGTCCAATAACCTCTTCAGCTATTCCAAGGCATGCTTGAACATGATCAATCAAGGTTTCCGATTTACCATGATGTTTTTGCGTAGTAGAAGCCATAAGCGTCCAGAAATATTCTGGCAACCTTGTGATAGCAAACTCTGTAAACCTTCGAATAGACTCGGTTTTCATCATCTTTAAGTGTTTTTCGAAAACTTTAAGTTTCTCTTCATCAGTCATGAGGCACCTCTATATGCTTCCAACATTCTGGAGATCGCAAGACAAGACCATATTTTGCATATTGTTTTGCAGTATCATCTTCATCTTCAAAAAATATATATGTATGATTTGGATATATTGAATAAAGAAACTTTTTAAAAAGCCCCTCCTTACATTGGGCTGTAGGAACGCCCTTTTGATCATATGGTCTCATTATAAGTGGAGTTTCTTCTGGAGCTTTAAAAATTTTCGTAAGCCATTTGCGTGTAGGTTCACGTGCATAATCATTTCTACCAGTCAAAAAGAAAGGGGATGCGTTACACTTTTTTGCCAACTCAAGCACAATTTCCGATCCAGGAACAATACTATCATTCATAAGGTTTTCCTCGGATAGGAATTCTCTCATTAGATCGTCTGTCCACGCATCTGGTTCATTTTCTTTAATACGCCAAATCTCTTTAACTCTATCTATGGAATCACAAATGGTACCATCGATGTCAATGACAAATACTGTGCTCATTTATTCCTCTTCCAGGTGATCTTCAAAATAGGCTACAAGTTCATCTAGTGAACTAAAAATCTCAGTAAAGCATGCTAAAAACCATCCAGGTATATCGACAGGTTTTTTTGAAGTTACTAAATAATTGGGCTTTCCGATTTTATAAGCATATGTAGCTTCTCCCATAGTACCCGCAGACATTTCACCATCCCACTTCGTGATAAGCATATCTACATTCTCAATAAATTCTAAATCCTGTCTAATAAACTCTCTCATAATTCGAATATATTTGGGGAGGTCAGTTTTCTTTGCCTCCCTCATGCTTACCTTCTTTTTAATTTTTTTCTCTTCATCGTTAGGAATTATACATTTAATTCCAAACTTTTTCTTAAGCACCCTATCAAACGTTCTTCTCCACTGCAATCCCTCGTCAGCCGCGTGTTCCATGGGTCCTGCTAAGTATCCGGACTTATTGACTTTTTTCATTCTACACCTTCAATTAAATCAAGTCGCAAATACAATCCACATTTGCGATGCATAATGCAAAACTCTTCAATCATTTTAAAGAATTTTTCTTCAAATACTGGTTTGCCCTTTATACTGAACTTATCTTGAAGATTGAATATTGCAGTGTGAATATTACTATAAAGGGGTTTGTCGAACAACTTATAATGAGAATCAAGATACTGGGCCATTTCAACATTTCTTTCCGAATTTTTAGTAATATCTAATATTTCATTCTCTACCCCACTACATTTCTTGAGTCCAAAATCTTCTCGACCCCAGCATCCAAGCATTAGTATTACTTTCATTAATCATGGTTCCAAGTTTCTAATTCTTTTTTCCATAAGTATCTTGATTTAGGAATACGTATAACCTCTATGCCAGCCTTTTTCATTAGATCTATTGCAAATTGTTTTCTATAATCACATGAATAATATACCCTTTTAATACCACCCTGTATTATTAAACGAGCACACTTCGGACATGGTTGTGTAGAACAATATAAAATAACGCCTTCCTTATATTTATTTTTAACAAGGGCATTTTCCTCTGCATGCAGGCACCCACACTGACCTGGTAAAATACTCTGACAACTATTAGGACCACCTGCTATTTGCCCATTATATCCTATACTTACTATATTTGTTTTTTCTTTATTTGTAATAACACAACCCACCTTTGCTCGTATACAAGTAGATCTCCACGAGATCTCGCTCGCCATATTTATAAACATTTCATCGATTGTGGGTCGTGCGTGGACTAGAAATCTTTCGTATTTTCTAGGCATAAAAACCGGCGCCCTGGCATACATTTTATCTAAAATTTTAACACCTTCTATGCCACACTTTTTTACCACATAGATAGTATTTTTTTTGTTTTTAGAATTATTATATAAAAAACATTCATGGCCAAGTTCTAATAACATTGTGTGTATTTGGCTTGCAAAAATCTTAGACGCAGAAATAGCAAATGTTATATCAGCAGTTTTTTTACAAATGCTACCATCACCCTCAAAAACACCTTGTAAAAAATTATATCTAAACTGTTTCGGAACAGTTTTTAACAATTTCAAAGTCAGCGATTTTTTTTCCGTAATCCCCCACTCAGCTAAAATATTATACAACTTATCTGAATATATGCACAATTCAAAACACTGATCTTTCCCCAAATATAAAGGTTTGGCAAAATCTATTTTTTTCTTTATATCTTCTAAAAGCACACCGTCCCTTTTATTAAGATTTAGTGCTATATATTTATGTTTACCGCGATTACGCCCTATATGCCCATCAGTTGCCATCAACCCTAGAAAATAATATTTAAAAGCAGTATCATTGTCTAAAAAATCTTCATCACATCGGTATTTGTGATGAGATAAATATCCATCAAGAGCATTTTGAACGCATCCCTGACTTATATCAAATATTCTGGCAATCTCAGCAGTTGTTATAGTGTTACTCGACTTATATAACTCTCGAATATCCTTTTTTCTTTTAAGTTCTTCGGCATAGTAATATCTTCTATTACACTTTCTACAATATATGGAAATTTCACTTATCTTTTTATTACACTGGACACACCTGTCTTGCTTCTTTATTTCTTTTAAACATGATAAGCAGCAGGAAGGGTATTTACTCCACTTACCTTTTTTCTTTTTATAAACGAAAGAAAATCTTTCAACATCCTGAGTCCCACACTGGAGACAGGGCTTGAACAATTTTTTTTCACTTTGAGCACGAATTTCTTCCTGCTGTTCTTTTTCCAACTCACAAAACTTCATTATTACTCCAGTAATTGCAATTTACTTAAACATTTAGGAACATCTTTACGGTGTAAAGGTTCTACGCCCATACAGGTTAAAGTGGTTCCATCTGACTCCTCGGGCTCCAAAGAAGTGAAACACGCATCGTAAATTAATTTAGTCCGAATTTCCAGTTTGTCAAGTTTTTCTGCAAGATTCACAAGTTTTTGCTTAGATTTCACATATATAACAAGTTTAGTAAACTTACCACGCAACCAATTTTTTGTGGCTTCATTATTATGTAACCTATGAATATTCCATCCAGTGTCCCAATATAATATAGAACCCAACGAGGCATGAGCTACCTGCGCAGCAGTTTTCCCATAACCCATTTGAGGTATTAAATCTTTTCTAACAATTATGTATTGTACATAGTCTCTATCACTCATTTTTTTAAATCCAATAAATCTTTTCTGTCTTGCCCGAGGCCAACATATCTAATTGGAACCTCTACATAATCCTCAATAAATTTCAAATATTTTCTGGCGTTTTCGGGAAGCATCGCAACTTCTTTAACGCCTTTAATATTACATGTCCATCCTGGTAACGTCTGATAAATAGGTTTAACCTTTGCTAAGATTCTCGAGTTAGTCGGCATTTTATCAGTGCTTACGCCATTAATGTGATATTTTGCACATACTTTAACTTCATCAAAAGTATTTAATATGTCGAGTTTTGTGATCGCTAACTCTGTAAGCCCGTTGACTTTAGCAGCATATTTTAGTGCAACAAGATCCAGCCAACCACATCTGCGAGGTCTTCCAGTAGTCGTACCAAATTCATCGCCGCCAATCCTTAACTTTTCCCCAATATCATCAAATAATTCTGTCGGGAAGGGACCTTCACCCACGCGAGTGGTATAAGATTTTGCTACCCCAAGTGTTGAATTAATTCGAGTGGGACCAATACCCGAACCAACACAAGCTCCACCAGCACATGGATTAGAAGATGTTACAAAAGGATATGTTCCGTGATCAACATCAATGAGTAGACCCTGGGCTCCTTCGAAAATTACAAATCCGCGTTCATCTAACACCTCGTTAATTTCATATGAAATATTATCACAAATGTAAGGAGCAAGTTCTTCCCATATATCCTGTACATACTTTACGAGCTTAAGAACTTCATTTTCAAACAAATCTTGTCGCCTGTATTGTAGCACACCATCATGTTCTTTAAAGTGCGAAGAAATAATCTGCTTCAACTCGCTTCTTGGTAATGCACCATCTCCCAAACGAATACCAAAACGCCCAATTTTATCCCTATACGTTGGCCCAATACCACAACCAGTAGTTCCGATTTTATTTTTTCCGCGTTTTTCTTCAGATGAAGTATCAGTTTTAATATGCGTTGGTAAAATTAAATGAGCTTGTGACGATATAAATAAATTATCTGTAGAAATACCCTGTTTTTTTAACCCATTTAGCTCTTCAATTAAGACTTTTCCATCAATCACAACACCATTCCCTAGCACGCACCTAACATAAGGATACAAAATGCCAGATGGAATTAAATGTAGTTTATATTCTCTCCCATTTTTTACGATAGTGTGTCCAGCATTGTTGCCACCAGCAAACCTGACAACCATTTCCGCTCGTGATGCTAAATAATCTACAATTTTTCCCTTACCTTCGTCGCCAAATTGGCAACCAACAATAATTGTGGCTGGCATAAGTATCTCCTATTCTATCACTCTTTTGATAATGGTATCAACATGCTTTAAATAACGCTCGGGCTTGAATAAACTTGATAACTCATCAATTTCATCAACAGTTAGTTCACACAACTTCTTTAATGCATATAACATATTGGGACAGTCTTCTTCAATAATCATTCTGGCTGCCTCTTGCACCAAACCATATGCTTCGGATCTAGATTTTCCTTTTTTCAAAAAGAACCCTAGAATATTCTGACTATAGATCATACCTCTGGTCATATCTATATTTTGCTCCATAATTTGTGGAAAAACACTTAAGTTTGCGAAAATTTTCTCCATAACAGTGACCATATGGAACACAATGTGAAAAGAGTCTGGTAAAATGATGCGCTCCGCTGAAGAATGAGAAATATCTCTATCATGCCACAAAGCCATATTTTCGAAAGCAACCATTGTATTACCACGAAGTAATCTGGCTAGTCCACAGACCTTCTCAGAGGAAATTGGATTTCTTTTATGCGGCATAGCAGAAGAGCCGGTTTGCCCTTTCTTAAATCCTTCACGAACCTCTTGAACTTCAGTACGCTGTAAAAGCCTGATCTCTAAAGCAATCCTCTCAAAAGCTCCGCCTAGAAGCGCAAGGGTAGAGAGTAACTCAGCATGTCTATCTCTAGGCACCACCTGTGTAGAAACTGGTTCCACTGGAAGTACTAGGTGATATAAAACTTGTTTTTCAAAATCAGGAGATGTTTGACTATAAGTCCCAACAGCTCCCGATAATTTTGCGTGAGAAACAGAATCAAGGGTGCGTACTATACGCAATAGACACCTGGAAAGTTCACTATACCATCCAGCAACCCTAAGTCCAAAACTTGTAATCTCTGCATGAACTCCATGTGTTCTTCCTATACATGGCGTATCCTTATATTTTAAAATCAAGGGTTTTAGATAACTATAACAAAAATCTTCCACTCGACGATGTAGTCGGACAAGAGTATCTCTCATTGCCATAGCCTGAGCAGTGTCGCAAACATCACTGCTGGTAAGACCCTTATGGATGTGTCTACCAGCATCTCCTTCAATATTTTCACAAAAGGCTCTTACGAAAGCAACAACATCATGATCTGTTTCTTTTTCAATCTCTTTAATTCTTTCTACTTTTGGAAGCTCTGCCTCCTCAATCTTTTGCATATCTTCATCAGATATTTCACCCATATTATGAAATGCTTTACATGCAGCAACCTCCACTTGAGCCCATCTATTAAATTTAGCCTGTTCGTTCCAAATCTTCTCAACTAATGGAGATTTATATCTTTCTATCATACATCAACTCCAATCAAATCAGTAATAGATCCCCACCCATTTTCATCAGAATCCTTCAACAAACCTTGTAAAATTTGTCTTGGAAGTCTTGGTCCCTCATATACGAAGGATGTATACAATTGAACTAACGAAGCGCCACTTTTAATATAATCGAGTACATCCTTACAATCTGAAATGCCGCCAACGCCAATAATGGGAAGTGTTTTACCGATATATTTATATAGAGTTTTTACTGTCGCAATCCCATATCTCTTGAGACAAGGACCACTCAAACCACCCGGCTTTTCCCCTGGCAAAGTATTGGTCGCAATAAAACCATCCACTCCATAGTCAACAGCCATTAGAACTATTTCCTTCAAACCTTTAACATCGATGGGTCCAAATTTTAAAAATACTGGAACCCTTGGTTTCTTATATAACTCCTCATAATGTCTTATTAATGATAATGTTGAAAGCATAAGTTCTACATTAATCATGTGTTCCACATTAGGACAAGAAATGTTTATAGTAAAATAATCTGCGCACTCTTTGATTTCGTTATACAAAACATGGAATCTTTCATGATCTTGCAATGCATCATTGTCTCCAATTGTACTGAGGCTAACTCCAACAACACCACTCTTGTAGAGGATCAGGTTTCTTCTAAAAACCTCACAACCTGGACTTGGTAAACCCATAAAATTACGAAGGCATTTATTATCTTCTCTCCAAATTCTTGGTTTTATATTCCCTTTGCGCGGGTGGAGCGTCACCGTTCCGGTCTCTACAAACCCAAAACCCAACGCTCCTAAACCTAAAGATAAAGTTCCATACTTATCAAATCCTGCAGCCATGCCAAGCGGATTTGGGAACTTAATATCACACAAACTTACATTAAGTCTCTTGTCTTGAGGTACTTCTTTGGACATAGTTTTCCTACAAAATTTAGATCTTTGTGCGATTTTAAGCAACCTGCATGCCCTTCGATGTGCTTTTTCTGGGTCCATTTTAGACAGAAAATGTTCATACAACCACTTGTACATCACTCTCTCCATACAACTCCATTACGGGCTAGCGCTCCAAGTATTCTAGCATCCTCTTCCATTTCCTTCAACCCCGAACCACGTAAACAATATGCAGGATGAAACATTGGGAATACCGCCCTCTGTATTCCATCAGACCATTCCCGTGACATTCTTAACTTTCCGTGCATTTTAGTTATTCCAGATGGTGGTATATCACAAACACTATATAATGGCACATTACCTAAGGTAACAATTAAACTAGGTTTTATTAACACCACTTGCGCGTCTAGTAATGGCAAACAGGCTTCGAGTTCCCCAGGTAAAGGATTTCTATTTTTTTCATTTGGCCGGCATAATGCTGCATTAGTAGTATATACATCTTTTCTTTTCAACAAAGCCTTGCCAAGAATTTTTTCATTATAAAATTTTCCTGCACGACCAACCAACGGTCTTCTTTCTATTGTCTCATTTTTTCCAGGTGCCTCGGCAACCACCATAACCCTAGCCTTAACGTTCCCAGAACCAAATACGTGTGGATCCAATCCATCGACTGTACGCCTGCCTAAAGGACAATTTTGACAAGAGTAACACCGTTCTTTTAACTTAACAATTTCTTCCCTCAAAGACATCACTCTTCCTTTTCAGGTATAACATAAAATATTTGTCTCAGTTCAGGTCTAAACACCCTCTCACAAACATCCATAATTTTCTTTTTTGACATCCGTTTAATACGATTTATAGAAACATCTATCTTAGGAAGTCCGTAAAATGCCCTATAATCGAGAACCGAATTAAGACCATACGATGTTTCAAGACCCTGATATATCTCGCTTATGAATTTATTTTTGGCTCTCAAAATTTCTTCCCGTGTCGGACCCTCAGAAAGCAATCTTTGTACTTCTTTGTTGATTAACTTCGCAGATTTCTTGATGTTTTCCTGCCCAGTATTTATAAAAATCACGAACCATCCAATATCGTCGGTTGCTATTGGGAAAGATCCCGTACTGTAACACAACCCATACTTTTGTCTAAGCACCTCAAACAGCCTGGAATCCATTCCATTGGAGAAGAACTTCTCAACAAATTGCAAATCGAGAGTTGACTTATCTTTTATAGGAAATGTACGGTAGCATACCATTACTCTTGCCTGTTTAATTGCATCTGTCCGTGCATAAAGACTTCTTCTTTTCTTGTATTCGTTATTAATTTTAGGAGATCGTACAAACCTACCAGGCTTCCCAAACAATTCTCCAAGTTTTTCGTGGTCTGGGTTGGGCGATGTTATAGTAACCAGCATCTGCGAAGGGTTATAATAAGCACCAAAAAACTCCTCTAATTCATCCAACTCGATAGATGAGATACTTTCTTTTGTACCAAGGATTGGTATGGCAAGAGGACCATTGCAGAGAAATTTGTCTAACTCCTCATAGATTTTCGTATCGATATCATCATGACTTCCACGCTCTTCTTCTAAAACAACCATCTTTTCTTTCAAAAATGCTTCGCTGGTGAGTTTGCGGTTAAGCATCAAGTCACTAAAATATCTGGTTGCTTCCTCAATATTTTCATGTGGTGCATTAATGAAAAATGAAACTTTTGCATGGCTAGTAAAAGCATTCCATGAAACTCCTAATTTGGCCATAATCCTCATTAATTCCTGATGTGTTGTGTTTTTAGGACTTTGGAATACCATATGTTCTGCTAAGTGTGCAATACCTGACGTCCACTGATCCAATTCGACAGATGAACCTGCATCAAAAGTAACCCTAACTGTAGCAATTTTCGAACCAGTTTGACCAAAAATTAATTTCATGGACCCTCTCCTGTTCTGACTTCATTTTCTTTGGCTTTAATTAATTGTTTATCCAATTCAATAAAAGCATGTTGAAATCTTGAAGTAAATTGTTCAAACTTATATCTAAGTTCTCTATTTAACGTTTCTTCTTCTCCTGCTGCCAATTGTGCAGTTCGGAAAAAGTCTATCATTACTAGATGTATTAACTCATGGCAAACCAACTCATTCATTGTGGATAAAAATTTGTCTTCGGGAAGGTGTAATAAACCATTAGTTATTTCAATAGTTGCTACAAAATACTCAGAGTTTGATGTGTCCACCCGCGCAATAGCCCCTTCCATCTCATCATCATCAACAATTTCAACTCCAATATCCCACAAAGGATCCAACTGAAGGTGTTTTCTCCATCTTTTAACTAACTTCTCAGCCGATTTTAATAACTGGCGGTCACGCTTCGTGAGTACACATTCCATACTATCCTCCGAGTTTTTTCAAAACAATCTCCTTTACAAGTTTGCCGTCAAGCCCAGAGTTGTTCTTCATAATATGACCCATCACGCGTCCCATTTGCTTCACATCACTAACACCTAATTCACCAATAGCATCACCCACAATTGACTCAAGCCGTAAAAATTCTTGCGAATCATCTGGCAAATATTGCTCACAGAATTCTATCTCCGCCTTGTAATCTGAAATAAGATCTTGTGCTCTCTCTCCTCCAGAAGATAACTGATCAATAGCCTTTTGGAGACCTTTTTTATAAGATGAAAGAACCATAACCACAATGTCATCAGGAATTACATCCCTTGGTAGTCTATTCTTTACCAAATGTTCACCAATCCTGGACCTAATGACACGCAGAGAGTTTGCCATTTTGCTATCCCTATCTCTCATAGCCTGCTTTAACTTGCTCGTAAGTTCTTCATATATCATATCAATTCTCCCTTATTCTTTTAAAACATTCATCACAAATACCAGGTGGCTTGTTAAATGTAGGTGATCTTGAATCCTTGCCACACTTTTTACATGGCTTTGCATATTTTTCTTTATCCTTATCAAACTTTTTCTCTACTTCTTCCCAAGATATTCCTTCAGATTCTCCATCCTGGAACTTTTGATGCCTTTGTTTTATCTCTTCAAAAGTGGCACTTTTCTCGCTTGGAGGACCGACAAATGAGAGTTCGAATACGACCTCTTTAACCATTCTTCCGAGCGAAAATTTCTTATATGCTGAAAATTTTTCGCATTCATCATCTGAATCATCAAAGATTTTATACTCTTCGTTTAGAATAAACGGTAATGAAATCAATTTATTTAACGGAGTAAACTCAACAGCGTAAATCTTATCACTTCCCATACCATGAAAATCAGCGCATTCTGTAATAAAGTTGCGTCCGTTTTGGGCAGTAATATAAGATCTCCAACCAAGTTCAAGAAATGCTATATCTTTAACATCTTCATCACGCACTGGAGGTAATTTTGCCTCTTCCATAAATTCATCAAGAAAGGGACAGGAAGTAATTATCGACCACAGTTCTACATCTCGAGAAATTAAAGAGAAAAGATCCATAAGCACGACACCTCTATCCAGACAAACCGAATCTCCTAAATGGAAAATCACATCCTCATTTTCTATAGGCCGTTCTATATAATCCCTGGCATTGAGATCCCATTCTTTTGCAACAAGAACTCCGCCCTTTCTTAGTTGTAAATCATACATTATATTGTCCTTTTCCATAGTTTATCTGCAAGCGTGATAAGTCGCTTTTTATCTTCTAAACATCTTTTCCACCTGTATGGAAAGATTGAGTATCCGCAAGCAGCCCCAATGATAGAACCTGCCATAGCACCAGTCGTATCACAATCCCCACCTTGATTTATTATCTCTTCTAAGCACGTTTCAGGATCATCTATATATTTATACATCAGAGCACACATAAAAGCATATGATTGGTTTACAAAAGGTCCGGCACCAATCTCCTCTCGAATCTTTTCATCTGAGGCTCCCATTCTTGCCAAAGCCAAGGCATCATATATTTTTGAACTTAAAGGCTCCTTTGCAATCTCTAATCCGCTCAATGCATTCTCCAAAAGTATGGAATCTGCATGTAGGTGTTCAAGCAAGTTTTTAACTCCTCCCAAGCCATACTTAATGCCCGAACTCACCAATTTTGCTTGTAATATTGCTGAAACTGTTGCCCTTGCATCCCTATGCGTCATACGTGAAATATTAACTACAACAGTTACCAACTCAAAATGATCAATAATATCCATACCATAAAGTACACCAATAGGTGCTATCTTCATTGGTGGACCATTACCCGCTGCATCTATCATACCAGAATCATTCCATTGAGCGCCAGATATATATCTTTGAACACTATTGGTGGTTGCTTTACCCCACCCACGCCGTTCTGAGAATGCCTCAACATGGCGCTGCATGATATTTTCATAATTAATACCACCACATTCAATAATGGATTCGCCAATAGCCAACATCAACTGAGTATCATCCGTCCACTGACCGCGTTTTAAATCGTGAATACGCCTCCGTTTTGGGTTGGGCGACCGGAAACCTTTAATTTTTCCGTAATATTTTTGAATAGATTCAGGCTTTAGCCCCTCAGCAGGCATGCCTAAAGCATCACCAATAGCAGTACCCAAGATCGCCCCACGGATCCTGTCCTGTGCAATTTTCACGAAATCTTTCATATATATGCTCCTTAAGATGCTATATTTTATCTACACCCCTACACTAAAACTTAACGTGGAAGTGGCAAAAGTCTACTAATATCTGTAAATATATAATGAATTCTTATATATTTTTCTTAGGGGTGGTATATTAATGACACTAAAAAGACGCCAACAGGTGAAGGATATTTACGAAAGTATCATAATTCAGGAAGCCGCATCAATCGATACAGATGAATGGATAAATAAACTTCTTGAGGAAAAAACTCAGAAAGATATTCCAGAAGAAGAAAAACCTAAATCAGAAGAGGAACCTTTTGAATCACCTGAACTACCAGGACAATTAAGAGAAGTTGAATATCCTAAACAAACATCAATGTTTCCTGGTTCAGAAAAAGATCTACCTTTTGTGAAAAGATATGCTCCATCCTCATCTTTATTTACAGAATGTCCAGTTTGTAAAAGTAAAGTAGATCCAATAGAGAAACCAAAGGGTGGTAAAAACTTCATTTATCGCGAAGAATGCCCTAAGTGTAAACAATTATATAACAAAATAATGAAACTGATGGAAGAGCACGGATTATCTGAAGCAGAAGCCATCAATGCTGCTAGAACAAAAAGATATGATATAAACATATTAAAAACCATTTTGGATTCAGGCGGTTCTTCTAATATTTTGGAAACCCCAATTCAACAAGATCTTACTCCCAGCATTGGTAAACGGGTTGAAGATGCTTTAAGGTTCCGTTTAAATGTACAAAAAGATGCTAAAGGAAACATTAAAACCGATCCACAAGGATTTCCTATTCCAGCATATCCACCAAAATTCATGACGACTCATCAGTTGGCGAAACAATTACGTTGGCACCCCGATCACCTTGTATCATTTTTAGAAGAAAAAGGCTTTAGTCCAATTCCCATAGGCGGAATTGGAAGTGCCGACATGCCATCTCGCGCGCCTCTGGAAAAAGATCAAACTGAAAACGAAAGAAGATTGCGTGCACTTCAGTTACTCTTAAAGCGTATTAAAAATCCTCAGGTTGTGCTTAAAGACCTACAAGAAGAACTTCAACATTTAAATGTTGAATATTCTAAGTTACAGGCTCCTGGTGGTCCTGGGACTCCTGGACTTAATCCACGACATCCGAGTGCTACAGAATTACCACCAGAGGTTAGGGAAGAAAGAATGAATGCCATTAAGCGTAGTATCATTCCTATTAAAAAGAAGATTCGTGATATTCAAGAAGAAATGCGTGGTGGTGTCGGTAACAAAAAACTTGAAAATGAAATAGAACAAGAAATAAAACAGTTAGAGTCTACTATTAAAGAGGAAAATGTTCCTGGCAAAGAACGTTTCAAAACCTCTTGGTATAATATTTGGAATATGGATGCCATCAAAGATGCTATTAAAGAGCGAGAGTTGGAAATTGAGAATATAATTAGACCTTTAGAAAAGGTTCAATATTTTGGTCGCAAAGCAAAATATTATGAACAAGCAGTTGGAAAGTTCAAAGAACAGGTGGAAAGACTTACCAAAGAAAAGGAACAACTTAAAGATAACCTTGAGGTAACAGAACGCAAAGCATTCCAGTTATTATTTAAATATCGAAACGCCGATGAAAAAAGTAAAAAAACTTTATCTACTCAAATACTTAAAACCATAGGGTTTAATGCTGAAACCTTGGAAAAAAGTTACGGTAAAGATTTAGATAGATATATTAGATTACAACAACTTAAATCTACGCAAATAGAAACCGCAGAAAGAAAAATAGTTGAATCTGAGGAACGCGCTAAGGATTATACCGACAAATTCGTTGAACTAACAGGTGATATGGGATTTGAATGGGTTGATGAAAAAGGTAATAAAATCCGTGACAAAGAAACTTTACTTGCCGAAATTACTAAAAACCTTGATCAACGCACAGAAGAAATCCCTCCAAAGGAAGCCTCGGTTAAACTTGCCGGCAAACAACTTTCCCTGTTTGAAGAGGAAGAAGAATTGCCATCTGGCGGTGGCACTCTCTTCTTTGGCACAGATCCAAAAAAACAGTCAGAAGAGTTAGCACCCGAAGAACCTGAACCAGAAATTGAAGAACCTGTAGAACCCACACCTGAAACCCCAGACGAATCTCAGTGGACATTTGGTCTCGTAAGTGGTATGTATTATTATCGCATCCATGGCGTAACACCAACTGGCGAAGATTTAAAATATAGCGGCAGATTTCAGTTTACGCCTGGCCATAAGTTTGAATCAGCCAATAGGGCTGTAGCCTCAAAACTACCATCTCTCGTAGCAAAACATGGTATTGCGGAAAAAGAGGGTGCTAAGTTTAAGATAACCATTAAAAGCCCTAAAAAACGATCTCAGACATTCTCGTTTCACATCGAAGAGGGCGCCCCAAAGTGGCACGGCTCTCGCATGGTTAAAACAAAACTTCTTGATAAATTTCCAGACTTAAAGAAACTGTGGTCTGCTGGTATGCTAAGTATTGATGACATCGTAGAATTTGATGGTAAACTATATGATATTCATGATTTAGGAAAATCTCAGGAATCCGAGCGAAAAGTTTTCCCAAGAGCCACTGTAATCGTACCACCTACTTTGGAAGAGCAAATAAAACAGATTGAAATTGATTTACAAGATGAATCTTTGGCACCTGAAGATAGAAAACGCCTTGAGAGTGAACTTTCTAGGCTACAAATTAGACTTGAAAGGAGAAAAGGTCCTCTAATCTCCACAGATGAGGAGGAAGAGGAAAAGTTTACTCCGCGTAAAAGAAGAGAGTTAAAAGAAATTACACCAAGAGAACCTGTTGAGTTCACAGCAAAATGTCCCTATGAAGGTTGTGATGCCAGCATTCCAGAAGATGCTAAATCATGTTGGAAATGTAAATCACCTATTGGTACGAGCGAAACAACTCACAAGGTAGTGTCTGATACAATGAGAATGGAAAAAGAAGTTGAAGTGACAGATCCGGTAACTCAAGAAAAACATAAGGAAACAAAAGTATTTTTTGTACCACAATATTCTCTGATTACAATTGAATTAGATACTGAAGGTAAACCAAGATCTGCTAAATGTGAAAGTGTACCAGAGATTAAAAGGCCATATTCTGGCGGTCGCCGCGATCCAACCTTTAAAAAGTTATGGACAAAAACAGAAAAACAGTTAGCAATTCTTTTGGCAGATCCCAAAATTTCTGAAAAGAAAAAGGAAGAATTAAAAACCAAAAAAGATTTTATCTATGAGTGGTTTGTTAAAAAACAAAAAGAAGAGGGTAAAATAGATGAAAACAAAGAGCCCTGGAGAACTCCTCCAGCGGTTGGCGCCCCCACAAAACCGTGTAAAAAATGTCCAAAAAAGGTACTTGGACCCTTTGATGAGCAGAAACTTAAACAAGTTTGTCCAGAAATTGCAAAAGCAATTAAAAGCCTCTCTAAGCCTGTCGCAGGCGTAGAAGATTATGCTAAAATGAGACTTGTAACTGAAAAAGAGTTGAAGCGCGATGTAGATAAAGGCACCAAGGGAATTGAATCAAAACCGTGGTATTTAGCAGATGATAAAAAGGCATCCAGGTTTGATAAGATTAAAGCCTTATTGAACTAATCTTTCCAATCTTTATCACAAATAGAACATTTATTTTTTAAAACATGGCAGCCCATTGAATACTCCGATGTGGCTGCCATTACTTTTTTAACCAGTGTTTCCCTCTCTTCTTTAGACATACCATCCATATATCCAATAATTCCCTCGAGTCTGCAAAAAGGGCAGAAAGCATTATAATTTTTTGTTACATATGCTTTTACTTTACCATGTTTTTCACAATCAATAAACATTTTTACCTCAGTGAATCTAAATCTCCAGATAATATCCTATCAAGATTAATCTTTTTACCATTTAAATGATTTTTAACTATATAATCTTGATATCGATATGTCCTGATTTTATCAGCCCGACAACCATACCCCACCTGCCTCTTCCGTTCAGCATTTTCTTTGTTGGATGATTCCTGCAACTCTTTCGCATACAACCTAGTACGCAAAATCTCTAAAGCACGAGCCTTATTCTGACCCTGCTTTCTCTCATCTTGACAACTCACCACAATGCCAGAAGGAATATGTTCCAAACGAACAGCAGTTTCTAGTTTATTTACATTTTGACCACCATGACCGCCAGCCCTACAAGTACTCCATTTGAGATCAGCATCCTTAATATCTACTTTTACAGGAGCAATTAATGGTAAAACTGCTACAGTCACAGTTGAAGTGTGTCGGCGGCCACGCTTTTCGGTGGGACTAACTCTCTGAAATCTATGTCCGCCAGCTTCAGAAATGAATAGATTATAAGCACCTTTCCCCTCGACAATAAACTCAGTTTTCGAGGAAGTAATATAAGAAATCTCAATACTTAGGTTTTTAGATTTACACCATTTTGAATAGATTACGAATAGATCTTCGACTAGTAATTTTGCGTCATCTCCACCTTCTGCAGCTCTAATCTCCACAAGCGCAGAATCAAAGACACCTCCTATCCTTGTACATTATAAACCTCCTTAAAACTTAATCTGATTCTTCTTTTTCTTCCTTATCACATTCACCATCGCACTCACATTGGCCGCTACAACACTCTTTCTCTGTAGTCTGATCGGCTTCTTTTTCCTCTTCGTTCCTACAACAACGCTTTCCTCCACAACATTCATCTCCCATTAGAACCTCCTAAAACAGCCTTAAGTTTATCAGTGTTAATTTCCTTCCAATAAACATCAACATCAGCCTGAAGTCCCTTTTCTATTATAATTTTTTTAATCCATTTTGACAATTGATGTTTAAACCTAGAATATTCCAAAAATATCAAATCAATTTTATCGCTTTTAAAAAGTAACCCTTCAAAAATTTTATCTTCATAAAACTTAATACCTTCAATATTCCCTGGATCATTTTCTAAAAATTCATCATAGTTTACAAGAGCCTTTAAAATAGGATATATAAGGCTAGTTCCTCGTACATCGTATGGAGAATTAACACGCATAATCTGTGACGCAACCCCATCAATAGGAACTGTGTTATCATTTTTGATTGATTCTACCAATCCTTTCGATAGCTTTTTTGTTTCCTCGACATCAGCTTTGAGATTACTAAATACCATTTTTCTCAAATATGGATCAGGTCGTAATTGAATTTCTCTTCCCTTACTATTCTTTACAAACACAGCATCTGGATTTAAAATAGAAACATGGTTTTCTATTACAGGAAACACTTCTCCAATAAGCCAATACTCTCTGGAAATATCATAGAGTTTTTGCCCTGGTGTAAATTTCGCCTTGCTGCCTATATTTTCTTCAAATGAGGCTATCCCTAAATTAAACAATTCAGAAATACAATCGTTTTGTGCTTTAATATTGCTAAAGAACCCTATCGAAAAGTTATCAATGGACATTAAAGAGTGTGCTGTAATAACATTTCGAACTATAGGATTTAATTGATAATAATTTCTAATCCAACCATTTAATGTAATCCTATCTCTAGGTAATTTTATCATCATATCTCCTCTCATAACATAACATAACGTATCATAAAAACTATCTTTTTCTTCTATTGTTTTCTCTTCTTCTCCTTGCGGCTCTTCTCTTCTTTCTACCTCTCTTCCTCCTTCCTTGGTGTTTACATTTACGACCAACTTTTGCCATTAATCAATCCTCCACTATTTTACTTTTGGTAACTCTACCTCTTTCTCTCTCCATTTCCTATAATCATTTAATGCCGCTTTAGTCGAACTTATTAAATGATCATCAAAATCATGTGAATCATAGGGAAGCCAAAAAGCTTCAAGCGCATCATCGGCGCCTTTAGGTTCTTTATCTTCTAGGGCGCGCATAAGCACGTAAACAATTACAACATGCCAGCGCGGGTCCGTAAAAGGATGGGAATGTACACCTAATAATGAAATCACTTCAGCTTTAATTCCCGTCTCTTCTAGAATTTCTCTCTTTGCCGTTTCTTCAATAGTTTCTCCCAATTCCATCATCCCGCCAGGAAAAGCATACCCAAGAGGAGGAAATTTGCGTTTTATAATTATAACTGATTTTCTATCAACAGATTCAACGCAACCTGTTGCTGCAACTCTTGGAGTTATTACCTTCTTTTTCCAATCCTCTTCTTCTCTCTTACTTAAAGAAAATTTGGTCACTATGTTATACTCTCCTATTATATAATATTTCTCTGTTTCAGTTGTTATTAACTTAATTTGAGTTTTGAATTTGTCAACAAAATCAGTCGTCCCAATAACAAAAACTTTTCCACGGCTCAGGAATTGTTTTTTTCGACAATGAAATCGTAAAGATAGGGACCCAATCAGGTCGCATGGGTTGTTTTTTAATCCTCATGTTTGCTTCCTGTGGAGTCTTATCCCCCTTTTTCAGGTTGCAGGGTACACAACACGTGACAATATTTTCCCAGCGAGTTTTACCTCCACGAGATTTAGGAATTACATGGTCGTATGTAAGTTCTTTTGCAGGATATCTGATACCACAGTACTGACATTTACCCCGATCACGTGCTAAAATATTCTGTCTATTAAATTTCACCCTCTTTCTGGGTCTACGGAAAGCCCTCAGCAACCTAACAACCGCTGGCATCTTAATAACTAAAAATCTGGATCTGATATTCCTATCATATTCTTCAACAACTTCTACCTTTTCCAAGGTAACCAGGGTAATTGCTTTTTTCCAGTTTATAATAGAAATTGGTTCGTAACTTTGGTTTAGCAACAATACATCTTTCATAGATCTTCCCTTATTGCTTGTCAATACAGGATTTACATAATATGTATAACGACCCTTTTTTTCTAAACTTTATATACAAATCTTCTATTTTAATGAACTCATGACCTCTTCCATTGGTAACAACAAAAACAACCTGTTCCCTACCACACAGATTGCAACAAATCTTTTTTTCATACATAGTAATCACTCTAACTATTTAATTTAACAGAGGAATTTTGGAGGCAGCGGGCATCGAACCCGCGTCTTGATTTGCCTAATAGAAGCGCCTACAATTATATCCAGTGTTTTAGTAACTGATTTTTGCGCCCGCTGGCAGGCTCGCAAACCAGTTGATGATTAAAAATTCACTACTATAGCACAATCGATCAAACGCTAAAGAGTTAGCCCACTAATCGACATTCTTCTTCAACCCGTGAGCAAAGATTAAAGAGAATGCTAACCGCTATGCGGCTAGAGGAAGTGCCTCGTTGGCAGTTGTTTTTCCCTACATTGATTAAGGAGGTTATAGAGATCCCCCTAATTGCAACTTCTACCAAGGTTCAAACCAATCGAAACCAATTTGCCCCCTAATTTTTAGGTGCACAATAAAAGTTATTTGTCCGGTCGAAATCGTTTGGACATTTATCGCACACATCTCCAAACATATCTCCGTCAGCGTTTTTCTGATCTACATTTTCAACCGAAGGGCAATTATCATGCGCATTGGGAACTCCATCTTTATCGGAGTCCTCCATTGAATAACAAAATTGCTCACCCAATCCCCAGGTCGCATATGTACTTCCAGGCGATATTTGAGCAATGCTATTATCCCCTATTCCACAAATATCAGCATTTTCGAAAACAAGCCTTAAAAGACCCGCTTCTCCATGGCTGTTTTTTATTAGTAAAACTTTCCCATGATATCGGTATCCAACAACAACCACAACATGACCCCCAGGATTCCACTCAGAACAATATAATATATCCCCTTCCCTTTTAAGGCCAGACCAACCACTAATATGAATGGAAACTGGTCCAGTTTGTAATGCTTTTACAATAGCCCTACGCATATCGTCTGGATCATCTTTTTTATAAGTTATTGTTCGCCAACTTCTAAAAGAGAAAAACGGTATATGTTCTACCGTAGTAATTCCAGTACCACTACCAAACAAAAATGGTAGACAATTATTACATGTTCCCCAAGTTCCTGTTGGAGCATAGGATTCTTCCATAACTCCATATTTTCTAACATGTTCCAAAATGGTGCGATCATCTCCCGTATCTGAGCATGAGATTTTTAAGCAATTATGTATACTTTGTTCGGATAAATCCAAGTCTAAATATGTCTTAAAATCTATTTGATATTGTATTTCCAGTAAGCCCAAGGCAGCATAAATATAACAATCTTTACAGGGCTGTTTCTTGATTGGGGTAATGTAATTTTCTCTTACCCCATCATTATTTGTGTCTATGTCACCCCAAGAAAGATTAAGTGGATATTCTTGAATTTCAGAGTCAGGGGTGGGGTCAATGGTAAAACCCTCATAATTACCACATCCAAAGATTAACAAAAAACTCAGTAACCATAAAAACTTTTTCATTTCGCCCTCCTCTAAAAGGCGAAAATATTAATAGGTCGTATTACCCCTCTTTCCTATGCCTATTGCGCCTATTTTCCCTATATTCTTCAATAAGTACAGCCCCCATACATATGGTTCCTATAACTAACGCAATCCCTGCTATAACCAAGATACTTTTCATGGCGAGCGTCATCATATCACCCCACAAAATGCCAGAAAAGTAAATAACAAAACAATTACAAGGGTCGCGATGGCATATGGACGAAGTCTTGTTAATAGGGTAACGGGCGCGGGTCCTTCATCCTCTTGTTTTTCGATACTACTCCCAACCTCCCATCTAATAATTCTTCTAACCTTACAATTTTCTTGAGTTTTAGATATAAGTTCTGCCAACAAATCTTTTACGGACTTTTTGGCATCACGGATATATGTCTGTTCTAATAAACAAACTTCTGTGAACCATTGCTCCATTTCTGCAAAGAGTGCCTTTTCTAACTCTTCATCCTCATAACCCTCTTTCTTTAACCTCTCAATTCTAAAAGACATTTCTTTGGTTTCTTCTTCGAAGGTAACATCGGACCGAGAAATAACACGCGGCTTCATAGAGGCTACTTGCAAAGCCATTTCCTTTGCAAAGTTTTGAAATTCTTCAGTTTTTGCAACAAAATCTGTTTCACATCCCACTTCTACAGCAGCACAAATTCTATCGCCTGGGTGTACATAAGCCTTAACAATTCCCTGTTGACCTTGATCAGCAGGAGCAGAATCAATAATACGCAAACCTTTCTTTGTTAAATACTTTTCTGCCTCAAAGATGTTTTGTGAATTTAACAATGCTTCTTTACAAGCCATATAACTTGCTTGAGTCCTATTTCTTAAAGTCTTAATATATTCAATATTTGCTTTCATACTTACCCCTAATTTTGTATATCCTTAGGTTTCCATACAAACGAATCATGGCGTGCTACTTTAGAACAGGTCTTGGAGACTTTCCCCAAAACCCATTTAGCCAAATTAACATGTATGGGTTTACCGGCAACGTGAAATGCCCAGATTCCGCCCGTATAATCAACTTTTATGAGGATTATTGAATCCGACTCCTTTAAAGAACAAGCGAAGGTACCAATTGCATTAGCAGTAGGGATCTCGATCCCACTGCCTAACATTTGAGAATATATAGAAAACTCTTCATCCAATTTACCATTATACCCGTACGCTTGTTCTAACATCTTATTAGCCTGCTCTAATGCCTTTTGATCTTCGGTTAGAATTTCTATCTTTTCTTTAATTGATTGTAACTCCAAATTTTTATACTTAGAGATCCCAATTACAATCACTAACGCCGCAAAGACCCAACCTAAAAAACCGAAAATTGCTTGTGGTAATGGCATTTGTCCGAGAAAATATGCGGATGCAATAAATAGAAATATAGAACAGCCCAGTAGAATTATCCTAACAAGTTTATTCATGACGGCCCCCATCGATCGCCAAAATACTGCTTCACTTTCACTGTTATTATTTCCCTTAAAACATCGTTGGCGTGGATCAACTCATTATTAGCACTCTTCATCTCTTCGATTCTTTCCCAAAGACTTTGAAAAGTCTCATTATCCTGCTTGTGTATTTTTTGTATTTCCTTGCGAGAGTCTTGGAGTCTCTGTACACCTATCATCCAATTTAGACAAAATATCAAGGCAGCCGTCCATCCGATCATCGATGGAAGATTACCCCACATAACGGACAGACCCACTGCAGCCACTATAAGCAAGGCCATAGAAATCTTACTAAATAAAGCCAAACGCTTCATAATAACAACCATTTAAGCAAAGCCATTCTGACATAAACGCCATTTTCGGCTTGAGTGAAATATTTAGCCCGATGATTATCATCAACTCCATATCTAATCTCATCTACTCTTGGAAGCGGGTGAAGTATAATGGCATCGGTTTTCATTTGATTAGCAAGATCCCTTGTAACAACAAGTTTACCCTTGGAGTTTTCATACGATTCCAGAGACTCAAATCTTTCTTTTTGAATTCTTGTTTGGTATAGTACATCTATTTCTCCAATACAATCATCAAAACTATCAGTCTCCATAAATTCAACATTATGTCTGTTTAAGTATTGGGTAATATCAGTTGGCATAGAAAGGTTGCTTGGAGATATCAGAAAGAGTTTTATGTTGTTAAACTTACCCAACAGGTACGCTAAGGAATGTATTGTTCTTCCGTGAGTTAGGTCTCCAACTAACGCAACCTTGAGTCCATCAATTTGCCCCAATTCGTCCTTAATTGTAAATAAATCCAATAATGATTGGGTGGGATGTTGGCCACTTCCATCTCCGCAGTTGACGATGTGTACTCTCGAAACATGGGCAGCACGAGCAGCACCACCTTCTTTATAATATCTTAGCATAATACAATCAGCATATCCACTTAAAGTCTTAATTGTATCTTCAAGAGTTTCGCCTTTTGAAACTGAGGAAAACTGTCTAGCATTAGCAGACGAGATAACTTTGGCCCCCAAGCGACATGCGGCAGATTCAAACGAAAGCCTTGTGCGTGTTGATTCTTCGTAAAATAAGGTTGCTACAACCTTATTTCTTAGGATATCGGAAGTTTGATTTATTCGCATATCGCGGGCAGAATCGAATATTTCCTTGAGAAAAGGTCGTGTGAATGTTTGGGTTTTAATTATATGCTTCAATGTGACCTCCCTAATTTATAATTGAAGATTTCTTTTTTCCCATTAACTCATTAATCATCTCATCTTTCTTTCTACCTAAACGTTTCTTAAGTTCTTGCATTATTTGTGAGGTTTCCGTATAAAAGAAGAGCCTACTATCAAAGGAAGATCGTATGATACAGGAAAACAGCGTGGCAATTTTTTCTTTTTCCAAATCCTCCAACTCATGCTCTTCTTCAAATTCACTTAAAATTTCAACTATTTTCTTAGCAATAATATCTTCCATACAATCTCCTAATTGAGTTGGTCAGGAATACGGCTGCTAAGCCGTACTCCCGATTTTTGTTAGTATTCTACCTTAATTTCTACACGACGATTTTGCGCCCTACCATCATCAGTTTTATTGGTAGTATATGGGGCAAGTTCACTATGACTTACGTTAATAAAGAGTTGAGCCTTAACTCCCATACGATGTAACATGTCGATAACATATTGAGCACGGCGGAACCCTAAGTCATAATTGTATTGCACGGAACCTTTACTATCAGTGTGACCATGCACAACAAGAACAATCTTTTTGATTTTCTTACTATTCCTAAGAGTATCTGCAATTTGAATTAGAACAGGGCGACTGGTTGCAGTTATATAATCCTTGTCGAAATCAAAGAAAACTGGTGGAATAACCACAATACCATGTTCAACTTCTGGGCATTTTGGACAGTCTGGGCAACTTGGTTCTACATATACTGTTTCGCGAATCACTTTCGGTTTTGATTCTGGCTGTAACGACCAAGCAAGTCCAGCAAACAAACGAAATTCAGGAGCCCCAACACCCTTAGTGATTCCAGCACCACCACCAATATCAGCATGAAGACCATGTGGTAAGTAGAACCTAAAACCACCAAGAAGTTCAGCAGGAACATCCTCTTTATCCATTGAATTTGTAGTCGGCATGGAGATATAAGAATCACCTATAACCTCAATCTTATGCTCCCAAACAGGAACCTTGATGCCGAGAGATAGCGTAACAGCATCATCGAATGAAACTTTCTGACTACGAAATACCAGACTATTATCTGAGGCAAATGTATACCCAGCATTAAACCCTACATCTACCCACCTAGAATCAAACTCAAGAGCTAAAGTTGGAGCAATGGATGGGCCGCTGCTTCCAAGAAGAGATTCATATGTGGTGGTTGGCAAACCAATTGGAGCCAACGCTGCAATATGAAAGAGATTTTTCGTGCCCACAGTAAACAAACTTAATTTGGGTGTGAGTACCATATCTCCAAGACCGCCAACCCACGCTTCGTCACTACTTCTATTAATATAAGACAGACCTCTAACCCCTTGTGAAAGTTGAATTGGGAGCATTAAATCAAGTTCCAACACATTCCAAAGAGTAAGATTAAAGTCAAGAGATAGTTCAGTACTATGATGTACTACATCAGTGACCCTATCACCCGTCTTTTTGTTTACAATTTGTGCCGGACGATGCTTGTAATCCATCTTTACACCAATTTGTGGTGCCCAATGGCCCTCAGTTTTACCACCCTTTGTCACGAAATAATCATCATCATAGGCATAGGCTGAAGTGGCCATAATTAAACAAGCAAAAATCATCATCAATTTGCTTCTGCGAATAACACCAATCACGAAAAATAACAAACCAGCAATGATGCCAAGACCAACAGAATTTGAATTTGAATTCATTGAGCAACCTCCACCACCAATAATCTCCAAATCTTCTTCATCGATAGGAGGATCTGGAACGGGCGTATAACCATCAGGACAATTACAGTTTCCATCTTTTTCAATAACTCTAGAATCTTGTGGTACCATAGAATCTTGTGTGGGCACATATTGATCTGGTGCCTCTGAATCTTGTACACCCTGATCTGGAACCTCTAAATCCTGCACGCCTTGATCTGGAAGCACACTTTGATCTGGCTCTGGCGTCACATCTGGTACTCCCGCATCCCGAACACCCTCATCCACTCCAGCATCTGGAGGTGTAGGACATTTACACACCTTGGTTTTTTTGCAGCACTTCTTATAAGAACAAACCTTTCTCATCTCACATCCATAGTTGCACTTACCTAAATAATCTCCATGGTTTTGATGATGCTTTAGCACCGCTGAATTACCAATGCAAAGCGTACGTGCCTTTTTAGGATTGCCAGGGGGAATGTGGCAAAGCATAGTCTTATCTTCGCTACAACACTTATCTTTATCCTTAGAACAAACCTTTTTCCATTTACAAACCTTATGTGTTACACAACTGGTTACAACCTCACAAATAGGCTCAAACTCTCCACAATCCAATGTAGATGGGCAAGCCTGAACGGGTTGAGAAGCCATAATCATCAATCCTAAAACAAATGCAGCAATATATTTCAACATTTAACAAACCTTCGCTTTCTTACAATTATGAACTAAACCTCATTTTTCCGCAATTTCAATCAACTCTTTAGATAACTTAGCACTTTCTCTTTTTATGTCGCTCAGTTCTTTTATTAACCTCTCTTTCTCTAAATCAACCAATTCCAAATCGTTTAAAGGACACATTTCTATTTTATCAGACCACTCAACTTCTGCAGTTCCACTCCAACTAACACGACGAACCGTACCCAAGATATCCAATCCTTTGCGTTTTACATTGCAACCCTCATGAATTTTCAATTTATGCTCCTAGATTTTATAAGTGCACTTTCGATATGTGCCCTCCTAAGTACTTTGTTGTTTATTGCAACAAATGTTTTATCTTCATCATTTAATTCTTCGCCCAAATGTCTTGCAACATCAACAATATTATCACCCCAATCTTCTGGGGCGACAATCGTAACAGGAAGTTGATTATCAAACTCTAAAGTTATCAGAATAACATTCTTTTTAGGTTTTGCCATAACCTTCTCCGCTCATAATAACATCCCATTAACAGATATAGCCTTGCCATAAATTGCACCCTTATTCACCCAACCGTTAATACGGCCACGATTATTACCTATTTGATATTGTATTTTACCTTTAGATATGGTGCGAATGGCTTTTATTAAATGAAGATAAACATTTCCTCTTACTTTTACCAAAACTATAGAGCCAACAGGTAAGTGTTCTTGGCTTGCTGGTCGTACCACAACAGTATCTCCACTATTAACCAACCCTACCATAGAATTACCATGTGGTTTTATGATTACCTCATCTCCTGAAGTTAACTTTTTAATAGCAAAATCAAATTGTCCCATAATTTAACCTAATATGAATGTTTTCCCAATATTTCTTATAATAAGAAATTTGTTCATCAAGTTCTATAGGTTTATTATTTAAATGTCTCCAGAAAGATGTTATAACTATACCAGACATATCATCGGGATGATCTATTCCTAAAGAATTAAAATACTTAGACAACTTTGATCCTTCCCAAAGTTTCCATTTATTTCGTAAAAACATACCCAACCCTAAATGTAATTTGCTGAGTTCATCTTCACTCATATTCTCAATCATTTCAAGGTCTTCTTTATTTATATTTTTCTTCATGATAACAAAGCAACCGTCCAAATCACATGGGATTTTAGTCTTCATCGGAATAGAGATCATCTTCATCTTCCACCTCCTCGACAAAATAATCCCTAAGTTCTTTTGTAAAATCGTAATCTGCTACTTCCGCATCTATTTGTTTAATAAGTTCAAGTAGATCGTCGTGATCAAGTTGTGTACAAAGATCAGCAACTATTTGATCAACTTCAAGATTTACCAAAATTTCAACCATGTATCACCTCAAATGACATAATCTTCTAATGGAAAAACAGACCTACACCAAGCCACCATTAGTTTTACTGCATTTTTTAAATCATCCAATTGTATAACTTCGACTGGCGAGTGCATATATCGATTCGGTATGCCAACAATTCCTGTTGGTATACCCCCACCACGCTCCATAAAAATAGCATCGGCATCAGTTCCACTATATTGGGATTCTGTTTGTACTTGTACAGGAATCACATTATCTTCCGCTATTTGAAGAAGTTGTTTACTTACCACCTTGTGGACTACAGATCCAACCATTACGACAGGACCAGCACCCAATTTTACATCACCCCATCGTTCTTTTGTAATATCTGGAACATCTGTAGAATGAGCTACATCTACTACAAGGGCTAAATCTGGCTTCGCATCTCGCACACCCATTGTAGCACCATAAAATCCATTTTCCTCTTGAACTGAGGCCAAACCAGTCACTTCAACCTTAAAACAACCATATTTTTTTAATATTCTAAGGCATTCCGCGACACACCAGGCTCCTATTCTATCGTCAATCCCTCTTGCAACTATCTTGTCATTCGACATTACAGTAAACTCAGAATCAAATGTTACGGGATCTCCAATGGAAACAAACCTCAGAGCATCCTCTTTATCAATTGCACCAATATCAACAAACATATTGTGTATTTTAACATCTTTTTCGTCATCGTCATCTTGCAGATGGATTGGCTTTTGCCCTATAACCCCTTGAACTGGTCCATCCTTGTTATATATGGTAACCTTCTGGGCAGGCATTATGTATGGATCTATACCACCGATAGGTGAGAGATAAATAAACCCCTCATCATTAATATAATTAACCATAAATCCTATCTCATCAATATGGCCGGCAAGCAGAATGCGTGGTTTACCACCTTCTCCAATTACTGCTGAAGAATTTCCGTAAGTGTCACCCTTGACTACAAACCCTTCCTTTTCAAGATATCTACGCCAAATTGTAGAAGCCGATTCTTCAAAGCCAGATGGACTTGACGAGTTAAGTAAATCTTGTAAAAATTCAAAAGATTTTTCTTCCATTAACCCTCCTATAGTACTCCCGTCCAGAATCGAACTGAACCATCAGGTTTAGGAGACCCGAGTCTGAATCCATCAGCGAGAGCGACTATTATAAAACTTAATTTTAGTTCCGTTTAGAACCTCGCAACTTTCTTTCACGCAATATGGGTTATAACACAAACGCTTTGGTGCGGGTTGTCCCAATCTTTTAAAATAAGCATGCAAAAGATATTGGTCTGCGTTTTCAAAAATCGCGACCGTTGTTACTTCAAAAGGGTTACCAAACTTCATGAAATTACTTCCAAAAACCCACCCATTATTTTCTAATTCATCATATGAATACGAAGCCCCATCCAATGTTCCTCGCACAAACATATCCAGGAATCTTGATGCTTCATCATCAAGGAAATCTTTTGCTAATCTTGAGCCGCATGTGGGGCAATATATCCACTTTCTATTCGTAACTTTTTTACAACACCCCTTTTTCATAAAGGTAAGGTGCTCTTTATATGGGTCAAGTATACAAGTTGACAAACTAACCAAGGCATCTTCAAGCGTTTCAAAACCCTTACAATTGGTCGCTATAAAAGACCAATTGCTGGAATTTTCAATTGCACCTGTGGTTAATATTAATGTATGTATTTTATTCATCTTACAAACCTAAAACTTTTCAAAAAGGATGGAAGAGTCTTTAATCGAAAATACGTTATAGATTGAGATACTACAAAACTGCCACACACCGTTCTGGCAGTTAACTCCCCGTAACAGGTGGTATGTGTTTTGTGTAAATTCCATGGTTTAATGCCTCTCTTTTTTCCAATATATATATACTCTGTGCCATTATGGGTAAAGAATATAGTATATCGAATCATTCCCTTGTGATATGCCAATTCCAGATCGCCCTTGCAAGGAATATCTCTTCCCAAACCCTCAATTGTAATATTACCAAAAAGAGGTTGTTTCATAAACTTACCACTGAATGGATTTAGCCATTCGAAAATATTATCTGGTCCCCAGGTAACTTTAAACTCCATGGGCTGTTTAAAATTATCCAACCCATCATCAGATAAATTAAGATTGCTTCCAAGGATATGCCACCCCGACATTGTTTCATCAAACCTAAATCCTAACATCATTCCCCCTTTATAAGCAATTTGCTAGCCATACGAGTGATCACATTTGCCAGTGGAGGCACAGATCTAATACCCACACCTATTAAATTGATTGGGTTGACTAATTCTATACGTTTATTTTTCTGAACAGCATTGAAAATCTTTGAAGCAACCTTTTCTGGAGAATCAGAGTAATATGGTAATAATTTCATACTTAATTTTGAGACAAATGTGTCGCCATCAACATTGGTATAAAATGGGGTGTTTACCATAAACGGATACACTGTTGTAAATTTAATTCCATACTTCGAGGCTTCAAATGAAAAAAGCTCCGAGATAACACCCAGAGCCGTTTTTATCGCAGCATATGCTCCCCAACTGGGCAATCTGAAAAACGCCTGTCCAGAAGAGACATTGACTACGTGTCCAGATCCACGCTTAATCATATCTGGGAGATACTGGCACATGAAATAAATTGGTCCCAACAAATTTACCTCAATAAGTTTTTCCCAATCTTCCAAACTCATTAAAGCAAGTTCGCCATTATATCCTATTCCTGCATTATTTATGACAACGTCTGGAAGTGTTTCCTCAAACTCCCAAAACATTCCCTCTACGTCATCCATATCTGAAACATCGCCAGCAAAATATTCCACGGAAATTTTAGCATTTTTTAACTTTTGAGCAAACTTATATAACCCTTCACGATCAACATCAAATAACTGGAGGTTGTAACCAGCATTACCAAACTTCCAAGCAAGTTCTTTTCCAATTCCGTTTGCTGCACCAGTAATCAAAACACACCTACTCATAAATACTCCTTAAACTTTTCTAATAAGCCAACCCTTAGGCTCATTATGTGATCGCAATGATTTACGCAAATACTTTACAACCTTAAATCGTGGCAAATATGTATTTGCTTTATACCCACTATCATCTCCAAAATTGTGACTCTCATAAAACTTGTATATCTTGCTGGTAATTATAAAATAGTGACCTACTCTTTTACCTTCTTCTTTCCAGGATATCAACAAAACAACAATACCATTAACATCTAGATGATCATCTATCTGTTTCATGGTTATATTAGCACGCTCACAAAAAGATAAAGATTTATATCTTCTCAGGGCTTCAGAAAAATCATGGCTGAAAACCCCCTTACCCCTGATATACTTACAGTACTTTTTAAGACGATAGATGTCGTGTTTGAAAGAAAAAGGTCTTCCAGACCATTTTAGCACATTTAAAAGAGCAATAGGTCCGCAGTCATAAGATCCTTTACGTTGGCTTACATACCGAGGCATTACTCCTCCTTTCCAAAAATGGCGGCGGGATTTGAACCCGCAATCTCTGGGGTTGCAACCCAGTGCCTTTGCCATTTCGACCACGCCATCTAAACTATATCAACTGGTTCAGAAAAATCTCTAATAATTCTTACAAACTCTAGAACATATAGCGCATCACATAAATAAAAATCATAGGCTGGTTCTCTAAATCTAAACCCCTCCTCTTTGCATAAGGATTTGGACTCTGATCTGAAAGTAATATATCCGTCCTTATTATATTTAACTTTGCCAGATAATATCTCTACTCCAAATCTAAAATCTATTCCATTATCCTCTGTTAAAGAAAGCCTATCGAAGTCATTAAGATCATTAATAGAAATCATAAACCTGCAACAATCGGCTTCAATCACTCGCTTCCATTTATTTGGCACTGGAATGGGTAATCCCAAATATTTATTCTCTTTTATTTGTGAAACCGAGATAGATTGAATGCAACCAATTTTTATATCTTTTTTAAATATACTGATATCATTATACGTTGAAAGCATCTACCACCCATCAAACTCAGATAAAGAATCAAATTCCTCTTCGCTCATTTCTACAACCTCAATAACAACAGTATCATCTTCTGGCAAATCAACCAAGAGATCTTTTACCGTCTCTAATACGGAGTCCAATTCTTTATCGAGGTTAAATGCCATCCATGCATATCCCTCAGGTCTAACTTTTGCTACTCTCATTACTTCTCCTTGGTTCGGATATGATATGATGGAAAGAGTTTTTCCTTAAAATATTTCTCAGCATCCGCAAGTGTTGGAGCGCAAGAATCACAGAAGTAGAATTTGTCTGTTTCTCCACTGGGGCACCGAATAATCCCACCATCTATTAGTTTTTCAAACCACCGCATCGATATTTCATGCACAGGCTCTCTTTTCATTTCATCTCCACAAACGCAACACCCTTTCCAAAACCAAGGTTTGATAGTTTTTGCCTTATACATCTTATTCTCCGAGGGTTTGTAAATCACGCAACACACGCTCTTTAGCCGTTTGCTTTTGGCAAAGTACTTTTTCATACATTCTCTTTACCCTGCTTGAAAGTCTAGACGGCAAATCAAGATAATATTCCGTTGCAAATGTTTTACTAAAGTGTTTTATAACACGAATAAGTCCAAAATTATTGACTATTATTTTATAACGAACTTTTTTAGACTTTCCAATCATAGTCAAATCGCTACTACTGCCCTCGAATCTCCAATAACGGAGGGCAGCGTTTTCTAACTTTTTTACCAAGTCCAGTTGTAGTTTATATACTTCTTTCTCTTTTTTAACTAAACAGTTATGTCTTGCTACTGAGGGTGTTGAAATGAACATAGAAGCCAAAATGGTTATTAGTATAAAGCGCATCACTTTCTCCTTTCGAGCCCGCACGGGGAATCGAACCCACGCCCTCATCCATACCAAGGATGCGTCCCGACCACGTGGACCTTGCGGGCACCAATATTACGAACTTAAGAGACTTTGGTCCTTTTCCCATTCATTTTCGGTATACACATCAAGAACACTCAGATCGCTAGGCTCATCCTCAATTATGCGCCAGTGCAAATCATTATCACCACCAAACACATCATTATCACTAAGTTTATGAGCCTTTTCCCATGCCTCTTCTTTGCTTTTCGCCTCAACTTGTACACCCGCAGCATATCTTTTATATTCTGCATAACTAACCTCAACAATAAATTTAGGCATTAACCTCTCCTTTAAATCTCATATATTTATTTTCTAGCATCCTTGAGTTTTCTTAGAGCCTCAAAATAACGATTTTTTTCTTTACACTGAATGCTCTTTTTAAGTTTTTTGCATATTGAGCGAAGCCTCCATTTTGTAACTGGGCTTGCGTATAGATGGTCTCCGACATGAAGACTTGGACCACATGGCCAAGATTTGTTACACCAAAGACCACCCACATGTCTATCATGATGATAGATCCAAAACCCTTCACACTCATCCATCGCTTCCCAACCTCTTGTAGGTTTTTCTTCAAGTACTGTAACTATTTTTTTCATAACAGAGTCTTCTTTATACCATTCCCAAGCAACAGGTATACAATATAATAGTCCAAAAATTAGTAACACTATTCCTAGACCTATTAAATAGCCTTTAATTTTCTTCACCTTAACTCCTCTTAAAAATCCGTTTCCAGAAGGCTTCTCTTTTTGGCATAACTATTTTATTTTCAGGATGCCATTGATGGTAAAACCCATCTTCCTTATCTCGCATTATGGGCGCCACCCTTGCCAATCTTAAAAACATATCATCATCTTCCCCGCCCCACGAAAACTTCTCTTTCCATGGTCCCACCCTTCTAAGATTTTCCCTGCTAACCATTAAGTTACCAAATCCAGTTGTTCTCCACCACCCATCAATATGTTGGTGGTCATAATATGAATAACATATAGGAAAATAGGCAGCACCATATTCGACAAAATCTGTTCTGTGAAAAACATCTGGTGCTGTCATAAGCATATCTGTATCCAAAAAGAATATTATATCGCCCCTAGCATAACTAAATGCCATGTTTCGCCCTATACCTCTTGAAAACTTCTTTTCTTTAATCTTTACAATATGATAGGACATTATTCCATTTAATTTATCGGGTAACCATTCATACAAAGGCCAGTCGGTAGACATCCAGTCAGATACAACCAATTCAACTTCGCTGTCAATTTCTGGGACAACCTTAGCAATAGAATCTATGAGGTTTGGAAATAATTCAATAGTTATATCGTTATTGAATATAACCCTTGATCTATCCTTACAGGTAACACATATGGAAATTAGGCTCATTACTTTTCCCAAACTTTTGCAAAACCTTCTTTTATTAACAGATCGTTTATAAGTACCTTCTCTGTAACACCTTGCTCCACCCATTCTTCTACATATACGAGAGCGACATATCTGCCAAACGTTTTCCTTTCTGTACCTTTGTTTGTTTTTAAAGTTCTAACAATGAGAGGTCTATCTTCCAAAACCTCTTGCACAAACCTCTTGGCAGCCAGCGCTAATACTCTTTTATCTAAGTCTGGACTTCTTAATTCTTCAGTATCAACGTCGGCTAAGCGTAAGCGAACTTTCTGTTTAAGAGAAAATCCAAAATCCAATTCCACATCAATAGTATCCCCATCAACAACATTAACTAACTTCGCTGGGTATTCAAACATATAGACTCCTTATAAATCTGGCTAACTCATTTATATGAATAGGTTTCATATCCCACACATCAACACCAACATTAATATGCTTCCCATTAACCTTCCAACGCTCGTGCACATGCCCGCAAATAATATTTTTGTAGTTTTTCGCCAAAGATATATCTGGTAATCTTCCCTTTTTATAAAACTTATCATCAATCATAGGGACGTGTGTAAGCAGGCATTTAAATTCACCAATTTTCATTTCATGCGTTTGCATAACCTTATGATATAGATAATTATATTTTCGTTTGTCATGGTTCCCATATATCAATATAATCTTACCATTCAGTTTGTCCACACATTTTTGTGGGTTAAATGACACATCACCCAAATGATAAACGGTATCTTCTGGCTTGACAAGTTTATTCCAATTATCTGTTAGGGTTTTATTCATTTCGTGAGCATTTTTGAAGGGCCTGCTACAGTAACGTATGATATTTACATGGGAAAAGTGGGTATCCGCCGTGAACCATATGTCAGACATTTTAACACCTCGTAAAAAGTACTATAAACATAACCATAATCGACATAACATATGCTAAGTCCATACCCCTACCCACCTGTTTCTCAGATATATCAGCACTAAATTTTTTATTATATTTTCTAACCACCTTATCTACAAAGGTTTCATTCATATTCTTTTCTCCCAATCTAAAACGTATGGATCTATCCCATTAAGATTTCGCGTTCTGCCCCATTCCTCGTACGCATCTAATAAATCTCCTGGGTGTTCATTAGCTCCAATCGAAATTGTTTTCCTGCTTGTTAAAAACCCCATAAAATCAAAAATCGCTCCTGCTATTATTCTACGATTTGCCCGTTTTCTCGTATTTATAGACTTCATGATCAAAAGACCTTATCAACCAACTCTGCAATGTACGAATAATTGTACGAAAAATCCGCAGACTTCTTTTGCTCCGACTTCAGAGCATCGACTAATACCTGGAAGTAAGCAGCATCAACACCTACTAACTGATCCTCTAAAACCTTAATATCATTTAAATTAAGTTCGGAAACCTGCCAGCACATTTTTAAATATTGGCCGGCGTTACAAGAATATCCTCGCTTAATAAACTTGCGAGTACGGATAAGGCTGGCTAATGGATATCGTGATCCGATATATACTAACTCTTTTGTTAGGATTGCCTCCAAGGCTTCCGGTCTTAATACCAATTCATTTGTAGCACTAACCCAGTAATTTGTACAGTGCACAAAATCATAATTTTTATGAATCTCTTCGGGCGATCCATAGAATCTGATTACTAATTGGACCCCACCAGAGAGAGTGATAGCATTGCTAGAAAGAAAAATAGGTCTATAGTCGGGAGCATTTTTCTGTGCTTTGGCGGACTTATCGTTCGCTCTCAGAATACTAGTGACATTTTCAATGAAGGCATCTGATGATGGGTCGGCCTCCGGAGTCATTTCAAAATATTGATACTCATCTGTTCCCTCCTCTGAAGCCACTCCTTGAGATTTTACAACAATCTTAATCCTATCATCACTATCTATTACAGAGATTGCAACTTCATGCTTCTTATCATCTTTAAATGTTGAAGGTGGATTTTTTAAAAACTTTTTCACATAATATTCAGCGATTTTTTTGGCAGTCTCCTTGTTCGTGAAATAAACATCATAATCATTAACATCTTCGTTTAGGAGCATTGAGACAATTGCACCACCCGTTACAATACAATTTTCTCCCACCTCTCCTCTTAATTCTTCATCCTCTATGGAACTCAACCACTCATCAATCTTTTGGCGGATAACCATCTTAATTGTTTTAGCTTTCACTCTTTTACCTTTCTTTCTTGATGAGCCCCAGATCGGAAACGCACCGATTTCTCTAGTTTACAAGACTAGGCATCATCTAGATAAATGCTTCAGGGGCGGTATTCTAATTAGTCTTTAGTTTGCCGTCCATATTTTTAAAGATTGCCCAAGGGGCTGGCACTCTATATTCCTTGCCACAATACGGACATATGGCTACATATTCAGAAGCAATCCCTTGAACAAAAAGATATAATTTACGACAACATTGGACGTCTGCAAGCAAAGCATAGCGTCTATAAGGATCGGCGCTCAAAAATGCCTTCACTTCTTTTGGTTTAATTTCAGCCACTATCTTATCCTATAACCAAGTCTTTCTACCATTTTGGCTGAAAGATTTTTTCTAAAAACATCCATATCATCGATTTCCTCCAAAAATCTTTCCTCTAAATAATATGATTTATCATAAACATCAGAAGTCTGTTTTGGGGCAAAGTGCTTATTGCTGTCAATAAATGTATCTGCGGACCTTATCAAATTGAACTTCTTTTCCATATTACCCAAAACATTTTCCAAGTTTGTAATTAGATTTTCATATCTTACAATAAAACAAGATTCGCGGTTATCATCATAATAAGATAACCATGCTCCATTAAAATTGTTCCAATGATCGATTAATTTCTCTATGTTCTGATTGGGGCGAAAGTTCATCCCGCTAACAACCCAACTATATGGATCTTTAAAACACAAAATAAACTTAAGTTTTGATTGATTATAGGCTCCGCGAATATATCTGGAATAATTACGATTAAGATCATCCTTGAAGTTTTTACTACACTGCCATGAAAGATGTGGGCCGTATTTAACAACCTCTTTTTCTATGTTATTGATGTTACATCTGTGCGGGAAACAGTGTTTCCCCCCAAGCACAGAAACTAAAACTGCTGTGTTATAAAAATTATTGATTACCAACCATTGTATATAGGTGGTCCCAGACCTTGGAGCACCCACCATCTTGATAATATTCATTTTTCTCCCAAAGATCCCAAATAAGGCATAGCAGGCAGGTCATCCACTTTTTTAATTCCAAAGTTCTTACCACGCTTAACATAGGTAAACTGCCCCCTAATCTCTCCACCGGCCATTTCTGTGGTCTTTAGCACTTCATCCATATCTGTTAAGAACATATAATATCTACGGTTGGTGTATGTGGAAACCCATTTAAAATTAACAGCAGACCTTCCACGCTCATATCCTTGATATGTTAGAACATCTACCCATATAGAAATAGGTCTGTGAACTTTGGCATAGGGGCTTTCCCACCCAATCATATTTCCGTTTGCGTCGACAGGAATTTCAAAAGATTTCTTGGCCATAATTATTCTCCTGATAAAGATAACTTCACAGTTTGCACCAATGTATGAGCCGAAGGTATTTCCAGTTTCTTCACATAATGTTCTATATACCTCATTTTAACTGCATCACTGGGCCAACCTACAACCAATTTCCCAGAATCACACCAACGACCAAACTCAATATTGGTAGTAAATCCAGGCATCTTGTCCAAAGTTCTCGGAATCCAAAACAAAATCTTGGTCGCTATCCTAAGATATTCCTCCTCCCATTCGACCTGTTCAGCATAATCCCAATCCCAACTCTTCCCAGGTAGCGGCTCTGGTACAAACACCTGACCCTCAAATTTGAAGTATTGAAAATAATAGAGTGCTGCGCTCCTCCATGAGACCTCTTGTTTACCCCGTGGCGTTGGTCCAGCCAAAAACACAGAATGAAGTGCATCATATGGTCTCTTTTCCAAAGAGTATATAACTTTCATAATAATATCCATCAGTTATCAAACCAGAAAATAAGTCTGGTTTTGTTAACATCACTATCGTTAAGTTCTTCCATCATTTTAATAATAGATTCCAACACCTTGTGCTTCCCCATAAGCCCTGGGGATTCTTCTTCAACAATCAACTCTTCATCATTATTTGCCCATGCAAATCTATCTGATTTTACATATCCTTCAGGAATAGGATCACCTGGTTTAATTGCAATATTATTAGGCTCACTTCTTCTGGTGCTAGAATATATCCCCTGAACTTTCTTAAGTTCTTCAACATTAAGCCACGAAGTAGAGTGCCAGTCGGGATGCGTAACTTGGAGTTTTAATTTGCCCCACCATTCACTACCATACTTTATATAGTTTTCCGCTTCTTTTCGCGAGCATATACCAGTTTCGTTATTACAATCTTTATCATCACACACATATAAAGTATATTCGTTTTCTACAACGTACGAAATATTAGGCGGTAGACCTTTAGGTTCTGCTACGGTCTTGATATCCGCACCATATTTTCTGACGCCAGCCATTATAGCAAAAAGTAAATAATCCCTACCAATATGAAGTTCTGCTATATTTCTGGCATAATATGTTCCATCCCTCTTCTTAAACTCATCCCAATCTAAATACGCGTGTATATCGCAACCCATCATTTTCTCCGATCTCTAAAATAGTTGGCTCCATTAATAATAAAATATTCTTCTACTCCTTGAGGACTTGTTCGCGGACCACAGAGAAAAGCAGGATCATCAAGCAAAAAATCCTCACCGAATGTTTCCTTGAGTCTTACCTCCAATAAATCTCTTGCCTCACTGATAGCATCATATATTTTATCTATCTTTTCAAAATCTATTCCATATTTTTTTAAAAGGGAGCGATCATATCGAACCATTATTCTAAAATCAAATCTATCAGTCCACCCAGGAAGTTCAACAATTCCCAAATTATATGGTGGGCGCTTGAAAATCCATTCATCCATATTGGCTCCTTCCGTGCCGTCGGCGAGAATCGAACTCGCATGAGAATAATCTCAAGGCTTTTTGAGAGCCTCGTGTATACCTATTCCACCACGACGGCATAAAATCACTTTCTCCATTTCTTATCTACAAAACCAAAACCATCTTGAAACAGTGCCTCTTCTAATAGCCCATAACCAAGCAGTTTCACAAACGCTTCCATTACACCATTACAATCCTTTTCCCAATCAATAACGCTGTTCCAACTGACAGGTTTGCGTCTCCAAAGTTTAATAATCATCCATAAATCCCTATCCTCCTGAATTTGTTTTAATAAATAGTTTTGATTAGCCGTAAAATTATAATCGTCTATTCTAAGCGCAAAATATTTATAATAAACAGGAAGACGCCATTCGCCATCCTTTGGAAATTTGTAATTACTACCATCTGGCATTTCTAAACGCCGTGGCCAACCGCCCCATTCTTTACGCATTTCATCAAGGGCATCTCCTAATGTATCAAACTCGCCCTCACAGATCTCATCAAAAGGTCCGCCATTTGCCCAAACTCTGTACGGTCTCATTACCTCACCTCGAATATATAGATAGGTTTTTTGGTCAGAAATTCCAAGGAAACATTATCAGAGATATCCATCATCTCTCCCCTATCATGTACTAACCTAATGTAAGTGCGTGCAAGATTATCGTTATGACAATACATACAGGTTGCATCTGGATTTCTGTATGTCAGTTTTGCAAAGTCTGATGTAACTCTCCCGCAGGCAGAGATTTTGAATTTACGAGTATTTGCCTTCCACTCAAATAGATCCGCATCATAATTGGAGTTAATCCTAAACGGGCTAAGTATATCGGAAAACAGATGGTCTTTCCCATTATTTTCCCTCATGCATATTGATGTAAACTTAAAAGGAAAAATCGAAGTACTAAAACCCTCAACTATGCCTTGAGCAAAATGACCATGAAGCCATACATATTCCTTGGAATGCTTTTTTCCCCAGTTGTGCCCCTGCATTCCAACCAATCCACCATCATGAGCAGTGAAATGGCTCTGAAAACTATCAGAAACAGTACCATAAACATCAAGTTTAGGATATGGCGTTATTAGTTTAGTAGTCGGTATTTCATTGGAATATAAAAAATCTGGTAACAACTTTATTGGCTTATCATCAAGAACATCCCATCTAAAATCCCATGATATATCGCCAATATATCCATACGTGCCAGAATCAAACAACATTTGGCCGCCAGGCCATTTAATGCCATGTTTACCAAGAGTTATAACATCGTTTATATGAAAGGTATTACTGACCGTAATTGGTTTAGCATCAGGTCCAAACAGCGTTAACCAAACTCGAAAAGTAATTGAACCCTTCCATTTTAGAAATGTATATTTAATCCAAACGCCTCGATTTTCAGAAGGTTTTGTTACTTTTATAAAGTAACTTTCCACCCCTATATTTTCATTTCTAATCTGTAACTCATTCCAGTTCATCAACATATTCCTTTATCAACTTTTTATAATCATCATCTTTTTTAGTATAGAAAATAGCAACATAATCTCTATCATGAAGACCCAAATCTTCAAACCTTACATTGGCGCCAAAAGATTTTAAGTAATGAGCAATATCATCAAATTCATGATAATCCTCAGCGGTGATTATTTGCGGTAAAGTAATAGTTAACTCTGTCATTTTAACTTCCTTACTAACTCTGGATATTTATCTGAGGTTAATTCAAACGGCGACACATACCACAAACCCACCTGATAATCGGCATACTTTACAAGTTTCTTCTGCTTATATACCTTAACATAGTGCTTGTCATTGGTGCGATATTCTATATAAAAGCACATTACATTTTTAATTCTCCACAACTGGTCATGTGGAATATAGATATCTGGACTCGTAGTCATCATGGAACCATCAAACTCAATATATGGTCCCCGATCTCCAATAACCACTCTAACATAATTTTGGGCAACCTTCAATCCGCCCTTTGTAGAAAAGGTTATTTCCTCTTCACAAAACTCAGGTAGAATCAACCGCTCGCGGTAGCCCTGTCTAATTTCTTCACTGGTTTTAGCCATTTTGATTCCTTATTAAATAATCTGATACGCCTTTAATGATTTTATCTATATCGGCATCATAGAATCCAGCACTATTTATACATCCTACTTCAATAACATACAAATTATCGGCTGATTTTCCAACATCCATTACAAAGATTGGTGTAGGACTATAAACCTCTGCTTGCTCTTCAGCAAACTTAATTACTTCTTCTGGCACATTAGGATCAGTGTTGCGTACAAAGTATGTCCTATACTGGCTCCCAGTAACTACTTTCCCCTCAATGATAAATAATCTCCACTCATGAGATAGTACATATGGTTCACCAACGACAATTGGTATTGTACCAAAATCTGGCACATCAGTAAATATTTTATTACACCAATCCTTAATGTCGCGAAACGACATTATAGATCCAGAAAATTCTTTTAAATCTCTGGTCGGTCGCACAAAAAACCTTTCATCGTCTGGAAATTGTTTCTTCGATATTTCTTCAAATGTGGTTATTAGTGCTCCATAATTCAAAGCGTTTTCTTTATACTTCTCAATCCAAAAATCAAATGTGCTTTCAGGGTTGAAGAAAATTCCTGGGGTAGTTGGATTATGCTCGTATATTTTGTTTATCCAGCCCGTCCCGCCATAAAACACCGTAGGTATTTCAGATACTTCTGGTAAACGATCTGAAAATGGGATTACCTTAAACCCCTCATATTGAAACCCAAACTTCTCACAGGTTTTACGAATCCAGTCTGGGTCGTCAGCATCTGATCTAAAATTATTCTGTACAACCCATCTTACACTCATTTTAATTCCTCCGATAATCTTTATTTTTCTTGCATCTTCCCAAATTAGAAAAAGTAAGACACACTATCATTGCAATTATAGATATTACCGCCACTGCTATCAGCCAATCGGGTAGGGGCTCTGCCATCATCGCTTTACTGCCTTTCTACAACCAGTTATAACACACATTTCTGCACCACAACCATCATCACTTTTACACAAATCCAAAGCTTTTTGTTTGGCGACTTCCTTATCCTCATCATAATCAAATGCAGTACAAGTGTTTGACTTATCTACCGGATCTGCACTACAGACCCAATCTCCCTCCTGTGGAAGGGCTGGAATAAACAATACTATGAGTAACATTAAAACCTTCATTATACTCCCTTACTTTGCCAGTCAAACTACCTCGAATCCAAGGGTTTTTAAATCGTCTATAATATCCATAATTCCTCTAAACGGACGGGGATTTATTTCACCCAACACGTTTATTTTATTAAGGCGCTTAAGTTCATCCAAAAGAAGTAAAATTTTACCTACACGGATAAAATCATTCCCCGCTTCTTGAAAGCTTTGGATTCGAGCCATTTTGTAGAAACCATTCCAACCAACTGATATGGAACATTGATCTTCACTTATTTCTACATCTATAGTAGACGACTTTTCCCCCTTAATGCTAAGTCTCATGACAACAACTCCTTATCCAAGATGGGACTTCCCGTTTTTTCCACGAAAACAAATGCGACTTGGCACCCAGATAATATAATCTATATGCCTTAACTGGATCTGGATCTTTATATTTATCTGGCATTGCCAATGCAATCTGCGTAAAACCCTTATCCTTTATATTTGGAAGATGTTCACCACACCACTCAATTACCCTTCGACACGCATGGATTTTACCATAACGAAATGTGTATTCAGCACAAACAGCAAACCCAAGATTCACCAACCACAAATAATTGGAAAGAGATGCCCGTGCCCAAACACTGCATGGATGATTCTTGTGCGAAAGTCGGTATGGAATATCCTCTCTTTTGCTGGTTACATGATGTACTCCGCATAAAAGTTGCGCCGTTTCAAGCGGCATTTTCAAAACATGTTTATCAACATAATATTTAACGGCTATTTTTGGATCGTTATCTAAGAAAAATATATTCACTGAATATGCTCCTCTATATTTAACGCCTTCTTTTTTCATTTAAAAGCCTCGCGGCTTCTCTTAAAGACATTGGAGCATTATCATACAAAACACTAACAAGATCGTTACCACCACCCCCATCAACATATATTTCCTTTTCTCCGTCTATTCTATATACTGAAAACCCATGCGGGGGGCCGCAACAATTACAACCCTCCTCTGTAACATCCACTTGAAGTGCATCCTCAAACACCCTAATAACATCCTTAAAAACAGTCCTGGGTGATAAATCACTGGTAACTTCAAACTCTGCTGCTACTGCCGGCGCTCCCATGTAGCGGTTCCCATCTGAAAATTTGTTATAGAAACTACCAGATTTATGAACCCAATCCACCTTCCAACCCGCTTCCTCAAGTTTCTTCCAATCCTCGTCCGAAAGCCACCAACTTCCACCGCTATTATTGGTACGATATTTTACTACATATTTTTCCATTTTCAAATCCTTAATTTATAAATGTTGATGTAAATTTTCTTAAATCCTCGAGAAATTCTGTAAATTCATTTTCTTCCAACCACTCAACCCATTTCGGATCTGGTTTGCCCAGAAAATAATCACTTCCCGAATATGTTTTTGCTCTTCTTGTAGAAACACTAAACCTAACAAGCGCGGAGGTTAGGACATACTGACCGTCTTTCAGACGACGATGGCCGTAGACCACCCCTTTCAAATATCCAAGTTGTGCTTCTGGAGGTTGATATGGATCAAATCCTCGCACCAGCGACCAATTTTCTAATCTGGGCATTTCATTTCTCCTATTCTGGATATATATCTAATATTCCATCATCATCTGCAATTATAGTAATGTAAATTTTTTCGTTAGGAGATCTAGCACTAACTAAACCAAGATAACTGGAAAGCGCTTCCTCGTGGCTGGCAAACACATCACATGAGAAACCTTTTTCAGTCAGATATACTGTTGCGCTCTCAGGATCTACAAACCTATCCAGGGCGTTTTCACATTCTATAGTTGCCCTATGATATTCTTCCTCACGCGCCCTCTCATCAACATCCCACTCAAGTCTAACTGATCCTTCTCTAAAAACTTTTTTATGCGGACCATCATGGCCTTTGGGAAGTTGGCAACGCATAGTTGCCTTATTATCTCCATAATCATCCCCTATATAGAGATGTGCATTACACTCATCTTTAACATCTTTAGGAGGACCAAACATTACTTTTCCCCTGACAGTTTTTCTTATCTTTGCATTGCTCAACTGGTTGTTGTTTTTGAGAGGCCGAATTTTTAGGACAACGCTTCCCAAAAGAACCAAAACAGCAACCGCTCAAAATGATCATTATAATAAAAATCAAGATTCTCATCTAACCCTCACAAATTTTGCAAACTTTTGAAAATCAGGAATATTGTTTGCTCCGCCGTAAGTGATTCCTGATCGCAAAGCACCCGCATACCGATTGACTAAGTCTTTTAATGGCTCCCCCATGTTTAAATATTTAACTTTACCCTCGGTGCAAGTTCCACTTTTAACACCACTCTTCCATTCGTTTTGTACCATACGACTTGCCATACCAGCATAGACTCTTTTTCTAACGCCTTCAATTTCTACAGTTTCTGCCGCACTTTCTGGACATCTAGCGAAAACGCTACCTGCCATAACTGAATTCGCTCCAGCCCCAATTGCTTTGGTAAAATCTGCTGCTTCTCGTATTCCACCATCACTAATTATAGGTAAACCCAACTTTTTAGATATATCCTTAAATTTTATAACAGAGGTAAACTGTTTTTCATTACACGCTGCAGTATTTTTCGTTTTACAAACAAAACCGTTCGCAATTCCAACCTTTACAGCATCTGCAAAATCATCCACCTCAAACATCATATCTGGATTTATAGTATTACCAACTACAACCTTTATATCGGAAAATTCTCTTTTTATTTTCCTGCCGAGATCTATCACAAAATCACTATAACCGTGTGCCACATCAATAAATATAACAGTTGCTCCATGATTTATTAACTTTTTTGCTAGGTTAAATTGATCACTTCCAATACCTATTGAAGCACACGAAACATTACATCTTTCTGATATTTTTTGTACTTCTTCAACAAGTTCATTTTCAGGCAAAGCCCGATGCATTACGCCAAGGGCACCTAAATCATACAGTTTAATACAAAAATTTGAGTTAACTACAGATGACATATTAGAGGCTAACAAAGGAATATCAAGGAAAACTCCTCTAAAGACTTCGGATCTCGTATCCACATCAAGACGCGATCTACAAATATTCTTATTCTGAAGGATTGCCACATCATCTAATCCCAAACTAATGGGGATTTGTAAGGGCGCGGTATAATAAAAATTATGCTTTTTATCATATTTAATTATTTCATTACTTATTAGATATTCTACTATTTCTGATAGGTTGTTTACATTGCTCACTTTCACTCCCTAAATATCTAAGCCTTTTTCTGTTGGCCTTTCTAGACCAACCACCTTTTTAATACTATCCTTCCACTTAACTTTCGGATTATTTTTAAACCTATCATATAATCTCAGGATTTTTTCATCACTCTGCATTTTAACAAGTTCGCGACCCATTGCTAATCCAAGCGAATCTGATCCATTTACAGTAAGTCTGTTTATAAGATCATTAGCTTTTCCTAGCCAAATGGCATCTGTGACATATGGTTCTGTATGAATTACAACTCTATGGATTTTATCATCCAACATAGGCTCACACGAAATGCTGGTCTCAAAACCCAACCTATATGCAAGTACGAGTGAAGCAACCCTCTCAAGGTACGGCGGAGCATTAGGCTCCCAATAACTTAAAACTTTGTCTGACGCCGACCCAATGGTAAATCTGAAGAGTATTTGTGATTTATATTCTTTAAATAATTCACATATCTCAGAAATACATTCTATGTGTGGCTTCGAAACAACTAAAACTCTATTACCTGCTTTTAATAATGTACCAAGAACTTCAACACAGTGTGGTAAAGTATTG
>Ga0209536_100000553_pt1 | contig 60476 bp, 57 predicted proteins | sample DeeMarSeWOR28_12_FD_187461 | JGI IMG/M metagenome (GOLD analysis project Ga0209536, IMG submission 187461) | Marine sediment microbial communities from White Oak River estuary, North Carolina - WOR-2-8_12 (SPAdes) (version 2) | ecosystem: Environmental > Aquatic > Marine > Intertidal zone >...
TGCTCCCGCGGGATCCTTCCCGATCGACCTTGCCGGGCCGGCCGCGAACCGTCGGCGCGGAGCCGATTCTCCGGATTCGGAGGGAGCCCGTCTCCTCCGGGCCGCAATTCTGCGCGAGGAACCGATGCTGCCGGCACCGGCCGCGGTAGAATCGGCGGCCTTTCGTTCCCCCGAATGAGGGCGCGTGCGCGACTACGATGTCATCGTCATCGGCGGCGGTCACGCCGGCACCGAGGCCGCCCTGGCGGCGGCCCGGATGGGCGCGCGCACCCTGTTGCTCACGCAGAGCATCGAGACGCTCGGCCAAATGAGCTGCAACCCGGCGATCGGGGGCGTGGGCAAGGGCCACCTGGTGCGCGAGATCGATGCGCTCGGCGGGGCCATGGCACGCGCTGCGGACGCCGCCGGCATTCAATTCCGCACGCTGAACGCCAGCAAGGGCCCGGCAGTGCGCGCGACGCGTGCCCAGGCGGACCGGCAGCTCTACAAGCGCGCCATCCGCCGCATGCTGGAGAACCAGCCCGGTCTCGAGCTCTTCCAGCAGGAGGTCACCGACATCGAGATCGACGCGGGGCGCGCGCGCCGGGTGGTGACCCGGGCGGGCCTGGCCTTCGGTGCCCGAGCGGTCGTGCTGACGGTGGGCACCTTCCTGGGCGGCCGGATCCACGTGGGGCTGGACAATCACCCGGGCGGCCGCGCCGGGGATCCGCCGTCCAACCGGCTGGCGGCACGCCTGCGGGAACTGCCGCTGCGGGTCGGCCGGCTCAAGACGGGCACACCGCCGCGCCTCGACGGCCGCAGTCTCGACTATGCCGCGATGAGCGTGCAGCCGGGTGACGAGCCGCGACCGTCGTTCTCGTTCCTCGGCAGCGTGCTGGACCATCCACGGCAGGTCTGCTGCTACATGACGGCCACCAACGAGCGCACCCACGAGCTGATCCGCGCGGCGACCGACCGCTCGCCGATGTTCACCGGCAGGATCGAAGGGGTCGGGCCTCGCTACTGCCCTTCGATCGAGGACAAGGTGGTGCGCTTTGCCGACAAGGCCTCGCACCAGCTGTTCGTTGAGCCGGAGGGCCTCGATACGAACGAGGTGTACCCGAACGGCATCTCGACGAGCCTGCCTTACGACGTCCAGGTCGAGTTCGTGCACAGCATCCGCGGCTTCGAGCGGGCACACCTGACGCGGCCCGGCTACGCGATCGAGTACGATTACTTCGATCCCCGCGACCTGCGCCACTCGCTCGAGACGAAGCACGTCGCGGGCCTGTACTTCGCCGGCCAGATCAACGGCACGACGGGCTACGAGGAGGCGGCGGCGCAGGGCCTGCTGGCAGGCGTCAACGCGGTACTCGCCTGCCGCGACGCCGAGCCCTGGTGGCCGCGCCGCGACGAGGGATACCTCGGCGTGCTCGTCGACGACCTCGTCACGCGCGGCGCGACCGAGCCCTACCGGATGTTCACCAGCCGCGCCGAGCACCGCCTGCTGCTGCGCGAGGACAATGCGGACCTGCGCCTCACGCCCCGGGGCCGCGACCTGGGCCTGATCGACGACGGACGCTGGGACTTCTTCCGGGCCAAGCACGACGCGACGCAGCGCGAGGTTGCGCGGCTGGAGACGCAGCTCGTTCGTCCGGGCCAGGTCGACGAGGAGGACGCGCTGCGCGTGCTCGGCGGCCCGGTGGCACGGGAGCAGCGCGCGTTCGAGTTGCTCCGACGGCCGGGCGTCTCCTACGAGGGGCTCGTGTCGCTCGCGGCCGTCGGGCCCGGCGAGCTGCCCGACGACGAGCGCCTCGCTCGGCAGGTCGCGTTGCAGGTCGACGTCGCCGCCAAGTACGCCGGCTACATCGAGCGGCAACGCGCCGAGATCGAGCGTCACCGGCGGGCCGAGGAGACGCGTCTGCCGCCGGACCTGGACTATGTGCGGGTCTCAGGACTGTCGAACGAGGCGCGCCAGCGGCTCGCCGAGGCGCGGCCCGAGACCGTCGGTCAGGCATCCCGGCTGCCGGGCATCACGCCGGCGGCCGTGTCGATCCTGCTCATTTATCTGAAGAAGCGTTCGCGGGCCGCGTGAAGCGGCCCGTGACGGGAGCGCAAGTCATGCGGGGACTCGCGGCGGCATTCCTGGCGGTATCGGTGCTGGCTGTGCCTGCGGCCACCCGTGCGGACGGCCTGCTGGACGACTACCTCGCCTTGCAGGTAGGCAGCTTCACGTCGGAGGCCCAGTCGCGCCAGGACTCCCGCTACGGCGTGGCCATCTGGCATTTCGCCGAGATCTGGAAGGGGGCCGGCGGCAGCGCGGACGAGCGCTGGATGTACACGGAGAGCTGGTTCGGGGACGCCGGGCGCCCCTACATGCAGCGCATCTCCCGGCTGTCAGCGACGACGGACGGAGCGATCACCGCGCGGCGCTATGAGATCCGGGAGGCCGGTCGCTTCGTCGGCGCATGGAAGGAGCCCGGAAGGTTCGCCGGGCTTTCGCCGGAGGATCTCACCGAGCTCGAGGGCTGCGAGACGATCTTCGCTCGGACCGGCGTGGATCGCTTCGAGGGCGGCACGATCGGCGCGCGCTGTCGCAACGCGTACAAGGGCGCCACCTACGCGGTGTCGCAGTCCACGTTGACGCCGGAGGGCATGACCAACTGGGACCGCGGCTTCACGGCGCGCGGCGAACTCGCCTGGGGCCCGGCCGCGGGCGGCTATCGCTTCCGCCGCACCGACGAGACGGACGCCTGTGTCGACCCGGTACGAATGCTCGTGTTCGGAACGATCGACGACCGCGAGAGAATCCGTGACTACGTACGGGCCATGGCGGACTCCGGACTCTACCCGGCGACCGGGGGCTGGTACGAGGCGCTGACCCCGCCGCTCGAGGTGTTCGAAGGGAGCCCGCCGGATACGCGCGGCGTGGCAATAGTCCGCTTCCCGTGCCTGCAGGCGGCCCGGCGATTCTGGCACTCGCCGGAGTACGAGGAGATCCGCAAGCTCCGCGAGGGAATCGCGGAATTCGAGGTCCTGGTGCTGCCCGTGCCGCGGCTGCCGGCGTGGGCGGACTGAACTTGTAAGGAGCTGTGTTCATGTACCGTCTCTACTACGCACCGGGCGCTGCCAGTCTCGCCGCGCACTGGATGCTGATCGATCTCGGCGTCCCCCACGAGCTGCGCAAGCTCGACCTCGGCGCGGGCGAGCACAAGGACCCGGAGTACATGCGCCTCAACCCGAACGGGCTGGTGCCCACGCTGGTCGTGGACGACAGGCCGGTCTACGAATGCGCGGCGATCCTGATGCTGCTGGCCGAGAGGCACCCGCAAGCACAGCTCGAGCCGGCGCGCGGCACCGCCGGGCGCATGGCATACCTGCAGTGGATGATGCACTTGACCAATACGCTGCAGACGGCGTTTCGCGGCTGGTTCTATCCGCACGAGGCGGCGGGCGAGGCAGCCGCGCCGCGCGTGAAGGAATTCGCGCGTTCGCTCATCGAGTCGGCCTGGAACCGGGTCGAGGCGCAGCTCGCCGCGAGCGGCGGTCACATCGCGGGGCCGCAGCTCACGGCCGCCGATTTCCTGGCGACGATGCTCATGCGGTGGTCGCGCAACATGCCGAGACCGGCGACGGACTGGCCGACGATCCGCGGCTACGTAGAGCGCATGAAGGCGAGGCCGTCGTTCCGCACGCTCTACGAGAGGGAGGGCCTGACGGAGTGGGCGTGAACGACCCCGCCGGCGGCGCGAGGTCGAAAGCCAGGTGAGCGCCGGGCGCAAGCTTATCTTGCTTGCCGTCTTCGCCGCCGCCGGCTTCGCCTTCTGGCGTCTCCAGCTGGTCGAGACGGACGATGCAGCGCTGCCCTCCATGTCGGCGATCCCGCTTCAGCTCGAGCGCGGCAACGGGGCCGAGCCGGACTCGCTCGACCCACAGCTCGCCCGCATGGACTCCGCGCTCAACGTCCTGCGCGACGCCTACGAGGGCCTGATGTCGGTCGGTCGCGACGGCAGCGTCGTGGCCGGCACCGCGGAGTCCTGGAGCGTCACCGACGGCGGTCTCACCTACGTCTTCCGGCTGAGGTCGGCCGCGAAGTGGTCGAACGGCGACCGCGTGACGGCCGGCGACTATGTTGCGGCGTGGCGGCGCCTCGTCGACCCGGCGACGGCATCGCAATACGCGCAGATGCTCGAGCCGGTCGCCGGAGCGCGCGCAGTGTTCACGGGCGCGGCGGCGCCCGAGACGCTCAGCGTGGAAGCGGTCGACGACCTGACCCTGAGGGTGCGGCTGGAAGCGCCGGCCGGGCACTTCCTCGCCATCCTGTCCCATCCGAGCACCTTCCCGGTGCACCGCCCGAGCCTGGCGAGACACGGCGGCGGCCTGGCCCGCCCCGAGGTCGCAGTCACCAACGGCGCCTTCACGCCGGTCGAGTGGCAGGTCGGGGCCTGGATCCGCTCGGAGCGCAATGCCTACTACTGGAACGCGGACCAGGTGGGCCTCGACGCGGTTCGCTATCACCACGTTGCCGACCCGATGACGGAGCTGACGCGCTTCCGGGCCGGCCAGCTCGACGTGACCTACACCCTCCCGCCGGGGAAGGTCGAGGCATTGCGCGGCGCATCCGAGGGCGTGCTGCACGTGGCGCCGCAGCTCGGCGTGTACTACTACGGTCTGGCGCTGGATCGCGCGCCGTTCGCCTCGTCGCCCCGGCTCAGGCAGGCGCTTGCCATGGCGGTCGACCGCGACACGCTCGCCGCGAAAGTGCTCGGCGACGGCGAGATCCCGGCCTACAGCTGGGTGCCTCCGGGCGTAGACGGCTACCAGCCGCAGGTCTTCGAATGGTCGGTCCTCGACGGTCCGGCGAGGCGTGCGGAGGCACGGCGGCTCTACGAGGAGGCAGGCTACTCCGCGGATCGGCCGGCCGAGTTCACCCTCAGCTTCAACAAGAGCCCGCTGCACGACCGGATCGCGCTCGCCGTCACGGCGATGTGGCAGGAAGTGCTCGGGGTGCGCGTGGCGCTGCGGGCCGAAGAGTTCCGGGTGCTCAAGCAGACGATCGATGCGCGTGAGGTACAGGCGTTTCGTGGCAGCTGGATCGCCGACTACAACGACCCCTACTCGTTCCTGCAGGTGCTGCGGAGCGGCTTCGGGATCAACCTCCCCCGCTACCGGGACGAGGCCTACGATGCGCTCCTCGACGAGGCGGCCGTCGGCGCAGACGGGGGCAGGGCGGCCCTCCTGGCGCAGGCGGAGAAACGCATGCTCGAAGCAGTCCCGGTCGTGCCGCTCTTCTTCTACGTGTCGAAGCACCTGGTCGCGGCGCGCGTCGCGGGCTGGTACGACAACGTGATGAACGTCACCTACAGCAAGGACCTCTCCCTGGTCGAGTGATGTCCGCCGTCAGCCCGCGAGTAGCACGGCCTCGGCGTGCTCGAGCGCCTCCGGCGTGCCGTAGATGACGACCACGTCGCCCTCGCGCAGCGTCGTCGACGGGTCGGGATCGCGCCCGACGATGCCGTCGCGGCGGATGGCAGTGAACGACACCTCTGCGCCGCGGGCGCTCACGGCATCGAGCGACTGGCCGATCGACCACGCCCCGGGTGGCAGCACGACCGTGTGCAGCTCCTCGCGCAAGGCGTGGGAGCCGTCGATCAGCTGCGCCTTGTCGCTGCGGAAGACGCTGCGCAGCAGGCTGTAGCGGTGACGGCGTATGTCACCGATCGTCTTGACCACCTGGCCGACCGGAACCCGGAGCACGATCAGTGCCTGCGACACCAGCATCAGCGCGGCCTCGAGGGTCTCCGGCACGACCTCAGTGGCTCCGGCGGCCACCAGTTCCTCGAGCCGCGTGTCGTCGGCCATGCGTACGAGCACGGGTACGTCGTCACGGAGCCTGCGTATCGATTCGACGATGCGCACCGACCGGTCGGGGTCGGAGAAAGTGATGACGACCGCGCTGGCGTGCTCGAGACCGACCGAACTCAGTACCTGCTCGTCGGCCGCGTCGCCAAAGACCACCGGGTCGCCGGCCTGGCGGGCCGTTCGGACGCGGAACGGGTCGAGGTCCATCGCGATGTACTCGAAGCCGTGCGCCTCCAGCACCCGGGCGACGTTCTGGCCGACCCGGCCGAAGCCGCAGAGCACGACGTGCTCGCGGTGCGCGAGGGCGTCGGTGGCGGCCTCCTCGCGCTCCAGCTCGGTCTGCGCCGGTCCGCTCTCACGCAGGATCTTGCGCGCCAGCCACTTGTTGTGCCGGATCAGCAGGGGCGAGATCACCATGCTGAGCGTGATGGCGGCGAGCAGGAGCTGCGTGAGCTCCTGGCCGATCAACCGGTTCTGCAGAAGAAGCGCGATCAGCGCAAAGCCGAACTCGCCGCCCTCGGAGAGCACGATGCCGGTGCGCAGCGACTTGAACCAGCCGCCCGCGAAGCCGCGGGCGACCACGGTCACGATCGCAGCCTTCAGCAGCAGGATACTGGCGAGCAGCGCCGTCACCAGCAAGGTCTCGTGCGCGAGCAGCCGTGGGTCGAGCTGCATGCCGACGGTGACGAAGAACAGTCCGAGCAGTATGTCGCGGAACGGCCGGATGCCCGCCTCGACCTGATAGCGGTACTCGGTCTCGGCCAGCATCATCCCAGCCAGGAAGGCGCCGAGGGCGAGGGACAGCCCGACGGCGTGAGTCGCCCACGCCGCTCCGACCGCGACGAACAGTACCGCCAGCGTGAACAGCTCCGAGGTCCGGCTGACCGCGATCTCGTGGAACATGGGACGAAGCAGCCAACGGCCGGCGGCCAGGACGATGGCGAGGGCCGCGCCCGCCTTGGCCACGGCGGTAAGCACCTCCGTGAGCGTGTATTCCGTGCCCGCGGCGCCGATGACGCCGGCGAGTGCGAGGAACGGCACGAAGGCCAGGTCCTGAAACAGCAGGATTCCGAAGGACAGACGCCCGTGGGTGCGATTCAGTTCTCCCTGCTCCGTCAGCTGCTGAATGACGATGGCGGTGGAGGACATGGCGACCGCGCCGCCGAGAACCACGGCGACCGCGGCGGGCTCGCCGAGCCACCAGGCCACGCCACCGAACGCGGCGGCGGTCAGGCCCACCTGGGCACTGCCGAGCGCGAGGACCTCGTTGCGCATCGCGATCATGCGCGGCAGGGAGAACTCGAGCCCGAGCGTGAACAGCAGGAAGACCACGCCGAACTCGGCCAGCGTGCTGGTCGTCTCGGTGTCCTCCACCCAGCCGAGCGCGTGCGGACCGAGCGCGGCGCCCACGGCCAGGAAGCCGAGCACCGGCGGCAGACGGAGCCGGCGCAGGGAGGCCACTACCAGCAGCGTCGCTGCCAGCAGCACCAGCACGTCGGCAAGCATGCTGTCCGCCATCGGTCCTCACCCGAAGGGTCCGCAGGCCGACATCTTCGGTGCGCGCCACGGGCCAGGCAACTGTCCCGGCTACAGCCCACGAGCCCCGCCTGCTAGCATCGCCTGGAGCGGAGGCAGCCACGGGGACACTCCATGACAGATCGCGTCGTTGCAGCCAGGAGCCCGGCGAAGCTGGAGGTGCAGGCGGGCCGGACCTACTGGTGGTGCCGCTGCGGGCGCAGTGCCCGGCAGCCGTTCTGCGACGGCTCGCACAAGGGCACCGGACTCGAGCCCCTGAAATACGACGCAACCGAGACCAATACGGTCTGGTTCTGCTGCTGCAAGCAGTCGGCGCACGAGCCGCTCTGCGACGGAAGCCACCGCAAGCTCTGAGGCCCCGGGCCCTGAGCCGAGGCACCGGCATGAAGGTCCACATCCGCGACGAGGGGGACGAACGGGCCATCGGGCTGTCCGGCCGATGGACGCTCGAGCACGTCGCCGATCTCGAGAAGATCGTGGCGCGGGCGGCGGCGCCCGGTGCCGCCCGGGCGACGCTCGACCCCGGCGGGATCGAAGCGCTGGACCTGACGGGCGCGTGGCTGCTGCGCGCCGTGGAGGCGCGGCTCGAGGCCGCCGGTACGGCCGTGCGGTGGGCCGGCGACCGGCCGGGACAGCTGGCCTTCATCGACGAGGTCATTGCCCGCCAGGGCGAGGAAGTCGAGGAAGAGGAATACCGACGGCGGCTGGTCACGCTGCCGCTGCGCACAGTCGGCCGGTTGACGCTCGAGGCGCGCGACACCGTGCTCGACCACCTGTCCATGTTCGGTGCGGTACTCGTGGTGCTGGGGCGGGCGCTCGTCAGACCGCATCGTTTCCGGCTGCCGTCCGTCGTGCGACACGTCTTCGAGACCGGCGTGACGGCGATCCCGATCGTCGCGCTCATCGCCTTCCTGATCAGCGTCATCGTCGCCTACATCGGCGCGCAGCAACTCCGTCAGTTCGGGGGCGAGATCTTCGTGGTCGATCTCGTCACGATCTCCGTGTTGCGCGAGCTCGGCGTGCTGCTGACTGCGATCATCGTCGCCGGTCGTTCCGGGAGCGCGTTCGCCGCCGAGATCGGCGTCATGAAGCTCAACGACGAGGTCGACGCGCTGCGTGCCATCGGCATGGACCCGATCGAGGTGCTCGTGGTCCCGCGAGTCCTCGGCCTGGTCGTCGCGATGCCGCTGCTGACCGTCCTCGCCGACGCAATGGGGCTGGCGGGCGGTGCGCTGCTGTCCTGGTCGCTCGTGGACATCACCTTCACGCAGTACCTCGAGCGAGTGAACGAGGCGATCGCGAGCACGACCTTCTGGGTCGGCATCGTCAAGGCTCCCGTCTTCGCCGTGGTCATCGCCCTGGTGGGAACGATGCGCGGCATGCAGGTGCGCGGCTCCTCACGCGAGCTGGGGCGGCTCACGACGGTCGCGGTGGTGCAGTCGATCTTCCTGGTCATCCTGTTCGACGCGGTGTTCGCGGTGATCTTCATGGAGCTCGACATCTGATGGAGCCCGTGATCCGCGTCGACGGCATCGTCAACCGCTTCGGTCACCAGGTCGTGCACGACGGCCTCGACCTCGAGGTGATGCCGGGCGAGGTTTTCGGCATCGTCGGCGGCTCCGGCAGCGGCAAGTCCGTGCTGCTCAGGACGATGCTGGGGCTGCAGCTACCGATCTCCGGCACGGTGGAGATCGAGGGCAGGCGCGTCACGGGCGTGTCGCCGCGCGAGCTGCTCGACGTCAAGCGCCGTTATGGCGTGACCTTCCAGCACGGCGCGTTGTTCACCGCGCTCACGGTGGCGCAGAACGTCGAGCTGCCACTTGCCGAGTACTACGACATCGGCCAGGACACGCTGCGCGAGCTGGCCGAGCTCAAGATCCGCATGGTGGGACTGCCGCTCGAGGCGGCGGACAAGTATCCCGCACAGCTCTCCGGCGGTATGACGAAGCGCGCTGCACTCGCGCGGGCGCTGGCGCTCGATCCAGTGCTGCTGTTCCTCGACGAACCGACCTCCGGGCTGGACCCGATCTCTGCGGCGGCCTTCGACCGGCTCGTTCTCTACCTGCAGAAGAGCCTCAAGCTCACGGTGGTGATGATCACCCACGACCTGGACACGATCTACCGCACCTGCAATCGCGTGGGCGTCATCGTCGAGGGAAAGATGATCAGCGGAACGCTCGACGAAATCGTCCGGCACGAGCATCCTTGGATCAGGGAATATTTCCACGGCGAGCGCAGCCGCGCCGTCCGTGCGAGGCGGTGACAGACAGATGGAAAGGGACGCTAACTACGTCGCGGTGGGCACCTTCGTGCTGCTGCTCCTGGCGATTGGGACAGGCTTCGTCCTCTGGTACTCGGAGACCGGCGACCGGCGGCAGTACCAGCGCTACGAGATCTACTTCGACGGCAGCGTCTTCGGCCTGTCGGAGGGCGGGTCGGTGCGCTACCTCGGCGTCGCGGTGGGGCGCATCGCGCGCATCGGCCTGGACCCGCGCGATCCGAGCCGCGTCCGGGTAATCGCCGACATTTCAGACGACACGCCGATCGAGTCCGGAACGGTTGCACGGCTTGCGCTGCAGGGCGTGACCGGCCTGCTGTTCATCGACCTCAAGCCCGCGGACCCGAACAGGCCGCAGATGGAGCCGGTGGCGAGCCTGAACTATCCGGTGATCCCGTCCGAACGGTCCGACTTCGATGTGTTCATATCCAGCCTGCCGGACGTCGTGGCCAAGGCGGGCGAGGTGCTCAATCGCATGAACGCCGTGCTGTCGGACGAGAACATCGGGGCGGTGACGGCGGCACTGTCCAGCATCGAGGACGCGACCCGGCAGCTGCCGGCTACCGTAGACGACACGCGCCGTCTGCTCGCCCAGCTCGAGGGCGTCGCCGAGGAGATCCGGGGTGCCGCCGCCGACGTGCGCGGCCTCACTTCCAGCTCGGCACCGGAGCTGCGCGAAGCCATCGTACGGCTGCGCAATGCGGCCGACAGCATTGCGGCGGTGAGTGCCCGGATCGACCAGTTCGTGGCCGCCAACGAGGATAGCCTCTCGCGCTTTGCGGACCAGGGGCTGTCGGAGTTCGACGCGCTGGTGCGCGACATGCGCGAAACGGTGAAGGCCGTGGAGCGGCTGAGCCGGCAGCTCGGCGACGACCCGTCCCGCCTGCTCTACCAGCCCTCGAGCCGCGGCCTGGAGATTACCCCATGAGAACCGCCCTCCCGGTGATGGCGGCCAGCCTGCTGCTGGTCGCGTGTGCGAGCTTCGAACGCAACGCGCCGGAGCCGCGCGTGTACCGGCTGCCGGCCGTGTCGGCGCCCGCCGGAAGGCCGGCGGATGCCGACCTGCTGGTGCTCGAGCCGGCGGTCGCGCCGGGGCTGGATACGGCGCGCATCGCGTCCCTCTGGCCCGGCAATCGCATCGACTACTACGCGGGTGCCCGGTGGAGCGGGCCGCTCGGCAGCATGGTGCAGGGCTCGCTGGTGCAGGGCATCCGGGGCAGCGGCCGCTTGCGCACCGTGGAAGGGGACCCCGGCCGCTTCCGGACTAGCCACGTGCTCGGGGTCGAGATCGAGCGCTTCGAGGCGGATTACGGCTCCGGCGAGCCCCCCGTCGCGCGCGTCTCCATGACGGCCACCCTGGCACGCAGCGGAGACCGACGAGCGCTCGGGACCTGGTCCGCCTCGGCCGACGCGACGGCGTCCGCCAATACGCTCTCGGCCGTGACCGCCGCGCTCGGACAGGCCTACGGCGAGGCCGGTGCTGAACTGCTCGCCCGGGCGCTCGACGCGCTGGCCGCGGACAGCGAGTCAACCTGAGCCCGGCCCGGGCGTTACTGGCGTTGAAGGACCGGACCTGGAGAACGCGATGAACAGGTGGGCAATCTTGGCCGGCTCGCTTGCGGCGATCATCGGCCTTGCCGGCTGCACGCTTCCATCCCGCGGCGACGTCTACTCCCGCGAGGAGACCCGCCAGGCCTGGGACGTCGACTACGGCGAGGTCACGGACATCGACCCGGTGGTCATCGAGGGCCAGCGGACCTGGCTCGGTCGCGTAGGTGGCGGGCTCATCGGCTGGGAAGCCGGACGCGCGATCGGCGGCTCCGGCAGCACGGGGCGCGTGGTTGGCGCCGTCGGCAGCGTCGCGGGCGCCGTGGCCGGCGAGGCCGTCGAGGAGAACGTGACGCGCCAGGACGGCCTGCAGATCACAGTCAGGCTCGACAGCGGGCGCTCGATTGCGGTCGTCCAGGCGGCCGACCAGGCCTTCGTCGTGGGGGAGAAGGTCAAGGTGTTCTCGCGTCGCGACGGCGCTGCGCGCGTCGCCAAGCGCTGAGCCTCCCTCCGTCACCTCGTCCGGGTGACGATCGGAGATCCCGCTGCCACGGCAAGCAAGGTTCAGCGCCGCCCGGCGTGTCTTTCGGCTCGGGCTGACAGACGTGCCGTCCTGCGCAGGCTTGCCGCGCCTCGCGGCCGGGATCCGGCGCGGTGTCCGCTCGATTCGCTCCACGTTATTCGCTCGGTCTCGCGGACACCCGCGCCACCTCGGCCGCGAGGCGGGAACGGCGGGCAGTGCCCTTCAGGCGTGCCGGACGCGACGGGGTGTCCCCCGGCGAGCGACTTTGCCTTTCCCGGAGCGAGCGGGGGATACCCCCGAGCAAGACGGCACGCCGGGCACGCCACACGATCTGGGCTGCCTCGACCTTCCGGAGACTTGGGCGAATGAACAGCCCGAGCTGAACGACGCGCTGGCGCAGCGATCAGGACTGCGGCCGTCCCCTGAAGCGCCGCCGGTCGCTCGACGGAAGCGTCAGCGGGTCAGGTCGGGGACCAGCACGGCGGCGCCCGTAAGCTCGCCCGAGCGCAGGCGGTCGAGCGCCGTGTTGGCTTCCTCGAGCGGGAAGGTCTCCACCTCGGTGCGTACCGGTATCCGCGGCACAAGCTCGAGGAACTCGCGTCCGTCCGCGCGCGTCAGGTTGGCAACCGACTTCACGGACCGCTCGCCCCAGAGCAGCGCATAGGGGAAGGAAGGGATGTCGCTCATGTGGATGCCCCCACAGACGACGACACCGCCCTTGCGCACCGCGGCGAGCGCTGCCGGCACCAGCGACCCCACCGGGGCGAAGAGGATGGCCGCGTCGAGTTCCACCGGCGGCCGACGATCGCTGCCGCCGGCCCATGTGCATCCCATCGTCCGCGCGAAGGACTCGGCGCGCGCGTCACCGGGACGCACGAAGGCATGGCACTCGCGGCCCTGCCACACGGCCACCTGCGCGACGAGGTGGGCCGCGGCCCCGAATCCGTAGAGGCCGAGCCGGTGGGCGTCGCCGCACATACGCAGTGCCCGATAGCCGATGAGCCCGGCGCACAAGAGCGGCGCTGCATGCACGTCGTCGAGCGCAGCCGGGAGCGGCAGACAGAAGTCCGCCCGGGCCACGAGGTAGTCGGCGTAGCCGCCGTCGATCTGGTAGCCGGTGAAGCGCGCGGCGTCGCAGAGGTTCTCTTCGCCGGCGGCGCAGAAGGCGCAGTGGCCGCAAGTCGAGCCCAGCCACGGCACGCCGAGGCGCATCCCGGCGGGGAGGACGACGCCTTCGCCGCACCGGATGACCTCGCCCACGATCTCGTGGCCTGGGACGACAGGAGTGCGGACGTCGGGCAGCTCGCGGTCTACCACGTGCAGGTCGGTCCTGCACACGGCGCAGGCGCGAACCTTCAGGAGCACCTCGCCGGGGCCGGGCACCGGCTGCGGGCGATCACGGGCGACGAGCCGCGAGGATCCGGACTCGAGGACCATGGCGCGCATGCCGCGAGCATACGCGGCGTGCCGGGCAGTGTCAGTTCGGGGTGCGCGCGGCCAGCAGCGTGATCTCGCGCTCGAACGCCCCGAGGTCCGCGAGGACCTTGAGGCGCGGGGGCAAGCGCTCGTTGCCGGCCGCGGCCAGCGCCGAGCCGCCGCCCCACAACTCGATTCTCTCCGGCAGGAACTGAGCCAGCAGCCCGATCTCCCCCAGGAAGCCGGAGCTGTTCTCGCTCATGAGCACCGACAGCGTGACGACGTCGGCCTCGACGCGCGCGGCGTAGGTGGCAAGCTCCGCGGCGGGCAGGTCAGGTCCGAGGTAATGACAGCGGACGTTGTGCGAGGAAGCCAGCAGCGCGCACATGAGGATGCCGAGCTCGTGGCGTTCACCGGCCGGCGTCGACATGACCATGACCGGGCCCGTGGCGATGCGGCTGTAGGTGTCGAGGACGCTCGAGAGCTGTCGGCGTACGGCAGCGCTGACGATGCGCTCCTGCGAGATCGAGAGCTGGCCCCGATGCCATCGCTCACCGACTTCCACGAGCAGCGGCGACAGGACCTCGGTCACGACCTGCGAGAGCGGCAGCAGCGCGAGCGCCATGCCGAGCAGCCGGTCGCAGTCGGCCGGCCGATAGTCTTCAGCCGACTTGAGGATCTGCTCACCGAAGCGCCGGGCCGGAGAGGTGCCCACCTCGGGGGCGGGCCGCACCTCCAGGATTCCGTCGAGCTCGGTCTCGTCGAGCCGCGCGAGCCGGCTGATGGGATGGCCGCGCTCGGTCGCTTCGCGCAGCTTGCGCAGGCGTATGACGTCATCGGGCCGGTAGGCGCGCCGTCCGTTGGTGTCGCGCGAGGGCTCCACGATCCGATAGCGCCGCTCCCACGCCCGCAGCGTCTCGATGCTGAGACCGGTCGCTTGGGAAACCGCCTTGATCGAGTACATCCGGAAACCGGCTCCTGCCCAATTCGCCACCAACCTTTCCAGTGTACAGGTTTCGTCCGGAAAAATGCTAGTCAGATGCTTGACAATCGAGCGACTCGAGACTTATTCTAAGTTCCGTCAGATTCCCTTCTGACGAGTGACCCCCCTTTTTGGCGGGCCGCGTCGCGGCCCGCCTTTTTTCTTCTTCTGCCGGCCGGCAGCTTTGGATCCGACCGCGCTGGGCTCGTCGACTCGGCCGAAGAACTCGCGGAAACGCCATTCGCCGCGCGCCTGCGCCTGGAGCAGGTCGAGGAGGGCGTCGGCTGCCATGGGCTGCCCGAAGAGCGTTCCTTGGCCGACGTGGCAGTCGAGGCCTCGCAGGTAGGCGAGCTGCTCCTCGGTCTCGATACCCTCGGCCACGACCTCGAGGCCGAGATTTCGGCCCATCTCGATGATCGTCCTGACGAGGGTCGCGTCCTCGCGCGACACCGCGGCGTGGCGCACGAAGGACTGGTCGATCTTGAGCGTGCCGACCGGGAACTGCTGCAAGGCGGCCAAGGACGAATAGCCCGTCCCGAAGTCGTCGATCGCGAGGTGCACGCCCATGGTGCGGAGCTCGTCGAGCAGGCCGACCATCCGGCGCGCATCGGTCATCAGGGTCGTTTCCGTGATCTCCAGCTCGAAGTTCGAGGGTGCCACGCCGAGGTCGTCGAAGATGGCGCGGCAACGCGGTATGAACTCCGCCTGCCGCAATTGCTTGAGCGAGAGGTTGAAGGAGACGCGGCCGGGCTGCTGCCCCTCTTCCTCCCAGCGATGGTAGTCCTGGCAGACGCGCTTCAGGACCCACTCGCCTATGTCGAAGATGAGGTTCGACTCCTCCGCCAGCGCTATGAACTGCGCCGGGGGAATGTCGCCGTGGCCGGGTAGCCGCCAGCGGAGCAGCGCCTCGGCGCCGACGACGCTGCCGCGCTGGAGGTCCACCTTCGGCTGGTAGAGCACCACGAGCTCGTCGCGCTCGACTGCGCGGCGGAGCTTGCTCTTGAGCATCAGCCTCTCGACGGCCACGGCGCTCATCTCGGGCGTGTAGAACGACTGGGTGTTTCCGCCGTCTTGCTTCGAGTGGTACATCGCCGCATCGGCGTCGCGGATCAGGTCGACGACGTTGTCCGCGTCGCGCGGACAGAGGGCAATACCAAGACTCGCCGTGATGAACACCTCCTGGTTGCCGACGTGGAACGGCTGCGCCAGCCTCTCGAGCAGCTCGCGGGCCATATTCTCCACCAGCGGCCGCTCATCCTCGTCGGGCGGCAGGTTCTCGACGAACAGTCCGAACTCGTCGCCGGCGAGGCGGCCGAGCATGGTCTCCTTCGGCAGTTGCGCGATCAGTCGCTCGCTCAGGATCTCGAGTGCGCGATCGCCGGCCGCGTGGCCAAACGTGTCGTTGATCTCCTTGAACTGGTCGAGGTCGAGGTAGAGCAGCGCTAGCGACCGGCCGTTGCGCCGCGCGCGAGCGATCGCCTGCTGCAGGGAGTGCTGGAATTGCAGCCGATTGGGCACCTTCGTCAGCGCGTCGTAGCGGGCCAGGTAGCGGATTCGGCGCTCGGCGCGCTTGCGATTGGTTATGTCGTGCGCGACGAAGATGCGCGTGGCCGGGTCGCCCTGCCCCGTCTCCATGCGGGACCCGGCCAGAGAAACGGGAATGATCTGGCCTGAGCGGGTGCCCACGGTCAGCTCGCGAACCTCGTCGGAGGCACGCTCGATGTCGAAGCCGGCACGGTCCTGCTCGGCAATCAGCGAGCCTAGCGCACGACCCCCCAACTCTTCCGCATCGAAGCCGGTCAGCCGTGCGGCCGCGGTGTTCGCGCGGAGGATCATCCCCTCTGCGGTAGTCACGAAAACGGCATCGCCCATGCTGTCGAGCACGGCGTCCAGCCATCGCGCGGTCGCCTCCCGCTCCTTGATGTGCTCGGTGAGCCGCTCGAGCGCGAAGGCGACTTCCGCCGTGTGGCCTTCGCCGGCTACGCCCAGCGGACCGCGCTCGCCGCTGGCGAGCCGCAGGGCGGCGTCCCGCAGCGACTCGAGGGGCTTCTCGAGCCATCGAGCCACGCGCCAGGCGACCGCCAGCGCGAGCACCAGGGCAGCGGTTCCGATGAGCGCGAGCGCGGTGAGCCGTCTCGCCAGCAACTGTTCGCGCTCCGCGGCGAGCTGTCGGGCAATGACCGCGCCGACGTCCGTGCCCGGCTGTTCCTGCCCCAGGGCGTCGTTGACGATGCGCGCCAGGCGTTCCTCGTCGCGGACCTGCAGGCGGTGATCGAGCACGATCGATCCGGCCGCAATCAGGACGATGGATACCGCGACGAGTGCAGCCAAGGCGAGCGAGCGTGTGCGGATCGAGAATCTCATGAGCGGCGCATCGGGTCGTTCTTGTAGTGGGCCGCGAGGCCGCAGGCCATGTCGCGTCGACCGGCCAGCGCTTCGTCCGGACCGGCAGTCCAGCCGAATATTGGCCAACCCGCGACCGGATGTCGATGCCCCCGGCACGCTCCGGTGTAGCATCGGTGCCGTGCCGAACGGGACTTTCACCGACAGCATCAGGACCTCGCGCCGCCCGGACGGCGGGATGAACGCGCTGGAGCTGACCGGCCGGACGCAGAGCCACTTGCAGCGCGACGAGGAACTCGGCTGCCTCCTGCACCCGGCAGCCGCAGAACCCCTGCGCGCCATGCGACGAGCCGCCGCGCGTGACGGCATCGAGCTCGGCGTCGTCTCGGCATTCCGGGATTTCGAGCGACAGCGCATGCTGTGGAACGCGAAATACCTCGGCGAACGCCCGGTGCTCGACGCGCAGGGACGGAGGCTCGATCCGGCGGCACTCGATCCCGACGCCCGCATCGAGGTCATCCTGCTATGGACGGCGCTTCCTGGCGCGAGCCGCCACCACTGGGGGACGGACTTCGACGTCGCCGATCGTGCCGCCGTCCCCGCGTCTTACCGCCCGCGACTCGAGGCGGACGAGTACGCACCGGGAGGCGCGTTCGAGCGCCTGTCCGCGTGGCTCGACCGGCACATGCGCCGCTTCGGCTTCTATCGCCCCTACGCCACCGGGATCGGCGGCGTGCGGCCGGAGCCCTGGCACCTCAGCTACGCGCCGGTGTCGCGCGCGGCGACCCGGGCGCTCGATGCCGGGATCCTCGAGGCCGCGCTGCGCGGCAGCGGCGTGAAGGGCGAACGCGAGATACTCGCAAGGCTCCGTTCGCTGCACGAGCGCTATGTCAGGACGGTGGACAGGCCGCCCCGCATGAGGTCGCGCTGGGCGAGGCCCGCCGGCTGAGCCGCAGTCAGGAAGCGGGCGGTGTGGCGCCGGCCGGTGCGGGTTCCCAGGTGCGCTCGAGGTGCCGGAGCATGAGCGAGCGCACGCCGGCCATGGAATTGGGCTCGACCGTGTACAGGGGCGGCTTTCGCCGCAGCATCGGCCAGCGCCCGCTCTTGAGCAGCTCGTCGAGATATCGCAGGTTGCAGCCGATGGCATCCATGTAGGGATTGCGTCCGTCGAAGAGGATTTCCACGTGGCGGTAGGCGCGGCTGAAGGCCCCGTCGAGCCGCTGCTCGATGGTGTTCTTCACGAAGTGGGGCGTCTGCCGCAGCAGGTCGAGGCCCGAGCCATAGTTCACCTGCAGGCCATCCGTGCCGGGGTAGATCGCGACGCCGCCGAGGACGAACTCCGCGTACAGCCGGTCGCGGCATTTCTCGAGATAGCACCGATCCGACATCTGCGCGAGCAGGTCGGCGGTGCCGAGCAGGTGGCCCGCGGCGCGGTCGCGCGGGTCGCTCACGCGGATCTCGTCGAAGGGCACCTCGTAGCCGGTGAAGTGAATGATGCGCGTTGCGACGGGCACCCAGGCTGCCAGCCCGATAGTCGGCATGTAGCGGGCCAGGAACCGAGCGCCGCGGGACACGTGCGTGCGGGTGAACACGGCGCCATTGGGCACGGCCGACTCGGAGGTCTCGCGGATGTAGCCGGCGTCGTGGTATAGGGCCGTGACCAGCGCGACGAGCGCGCGCTCCGGGCCGAGCCGGTCCGCCGGGGCTGCCCCCAGCTCGTAGCCGGCGAGCAGCCGGGCGGCGGCCAGCACCACGTCGAGGGAATGCTGAAGGTCGTGGTAGACGGTGTCGACGCCGATGTAGCCGGGCATCCGGCCCGTGAACAGGCGTTCGAAGTCGTCTATCGCCCGGCCGGAGACGTCGAGGTCCGCGGCGGGCCAGGCGCGCGCGAACAGCTCGAGAACGGCCCGGCGGACGTCGGCGGGCGAACTGACCTGCACCGTGTCGGTGACGTCGTAGTCGCTGCGGCGGTATGCCCGTGCCACGATTGCCGGCACCTCCCGGGCCCGAAGGGATGGCCGCAGTCTACGCGCGCGCGACGGGCGCGCACCAACGACGGCCTCACGAATCCGGCCCGCCTGGCTGGCTCCCGCCTCACCCTATGTCAAAGGTCGCGACGACCGGCGCGTGGTCGGAAGGGCGCTCCCAGGTCCGCGGCGAGCGGTCGACGTGGCAGCCGACGCAAGCCTCGGTCAACTCGCGGCTCGCAAGCACGAGGTCGATGCGCAGCCCGTGGTTGCGCCTGAACGCGCCCATGCGGTAGTCCCACCAGCTGAAGGTGTCGGGTGGCTGTTCGAACAGGCGGAAGGTGTCCGTCAATCCGGTCGCGAGCAGTTCCTTGAGCGCCGCACGCTCCGGTTCGCTCACGTGGACGGAGCCTTCCCATCGGGCGGGATCGTGCACGTCCCGGTCCTCCGGGGCGATGTTGTAGTCGCCGACCAGGGCGAGGCGCGGGTGGCGGCCGAGCTCGGCCGCGACGAACTCGCGCAGGCGCGCCAGCCAGTCGAGCTTGTAGGCGTACTTGTCCGAACCGACGGACTGCCCGTTCGGTACGTACACGTTGATGACGCGGACCCCGCCGATCGTCGCGGCGATCACGCGCCGCTGCGGGTCGTCGACGCCCGGCATGCCGCGCACGACGGCCGTGGGCGGATCGCGCGAGACGATCGCCACGCCGTTGTACGTCTTCTGGCCGAACCATGCCGCATGCAGGCCCAGCTCCTCGAGTGCGGCGGCAGGGAACTCCTCGTCGGGCAGCTTGAGTTCCTGCAGCCCGATGACGTCGACAGGGCTGGTCCCGAGCCACTCCCGCAGCTGGTCGAGCCGCACCCGAAGCGAGTTGACGTTCCAGGTGGCGATCTTCATGCCGCGATACCGTCGCGGCGGAGCAGCGGCCCGACCTCCGGCTGCCGGCCGCGGAAGTCCACGAAAGCCTCCATCATGTCGCGGCTGCCGCCGCGCGCGAGGATCAGCTCCAGGAAGCGCAGCGCGACCGTGGCGTCGAAGATGCCGGTATCCTCGAACGCCGCGAAGGTGTCGGCCGCCAGGACCTCTGCCCACTTGTAACTGTAGTAGCCGGCCGCATAGCCGCCCGAGAAGACGTGTGTGAAGGCGTGTGCGAAACGGTTGAACCCTGGATGCCGGACGACGGCCACCTCGCGCCGGACCTCGTTCAGCAGTTCCGCGACCCGGCCGCCTGCGGCGGGGTCGTACTCGGCGTGCAGCCGGAAGTCGAACAGGGCGAACTCCAGCTGCCGCACGGCGGCGACGCCGGTGTGGAATCCCCGGGAGCCGAGCAGGCGGCCGAGCGTCTCGCGCGGCAGGGGCTCGCCCGACTCGACGTGCGCCGAGATGAGCGGAATCACCTCCCCTCGCCACGCGTACTGTTCCATGAACTGGCTCGGCAGCTCGACTGCATCCCACGGCACACCGTGGATGCCTGCGATGCTCGGGTAATCGACCCGCGTCAGCATGAAGTGCAGGGCGTGGCCGAACTCGTGGAACAGGGTGACCACGTCGTCGTGCGTCAGCAACGCGGGGGCATCGCCGACCGGCGGCATGAAGTTGCACACGACGTGTGCCACTGGCCTCGCGGCAACCCCCGCCAGGCGCTTCCGGCCGATGCAGTCGCCCATCCACGCCCCGCCCCGCTTGCCTGGCCGCGTGCAGGGGTCGAGATAGAAGCCGGCGACCTCGCGGCCGTCGCGGTCGAGGATCGCGTAGTACCTCACCGTCGGGTGCCACACCGACACGCCGCTGCGGGGCTCGACGCGGATCCCGTAGAGGCGACGCGCAACCTCGAACATGCCGTCGAGGACCTTAGGCAGAGGAAAGTAAGGTCGCAGCGACTCCTGGGACACTCCGTGACGCTCGCGGCGGAGCCTCTCCGCGTAGAAGGCGACATCCCAGGCCTCGAGGGATCCGCCCGCATGGCGCTCGAGCTCCGCGAACTCGCGTTCTGCAGCCGGCCGGTAGTGCCGCGCGAGCTCGCGAAGAAAGCCGAGCACCTCGGCGGGGTCGGCCGCCATCTTGGTCGCGAGCGACAGGTGGGCGTAGGACTCGAAGCCCAGCAGCTGGGCGACCTCGTGCCGCAGCGCGAGGATCTCCTCCATCAGCGCCGAGTTGTCGAACCCGCCCGCTGCCGGTCCCGTGTCGGACGCGCGCGTGGTCCAGGCCTCGTAGAACTCGCGCCGCAGCGCGGTATCGGTGGCGTGCGACATCACGGCGGCGTAGTTGGGCTGATCGAGAATGAGCAGCCAGCCGGTCCGGCCGCGCTCGGCCGCTGCCGCCGCGGCTCGGGCGATCACGCCCGCAGGCAGTCCATCCAGAAGGGACGCGTCGTCCACCTGTCGGCTCCAGGCCTGGGTGGCATCAAGCACGTTCTCGTCGAACCGAGACTGTGCCGAGGCCAGCCGCTGCATCAGGGAACGGAAGCGTGCCTTGCCGGCATCGGGGAGCGCGACTCCCGCCAATCGGAAGTCGCGCAAGAGGTTCTCGAGGAGCTTGCGCTGTGCGGCGTCGAGGAAGCCGCCTTCGCGGTCGAGCACGGCCTGCAGGCCGCGGAAGAGCTCCGGACTCTGGCCCACCTCCGCGTGGTAATCCGCGAGCAGGACGCGGCAGCGGTTGTAGGCGCCGCGGAGCGCCTCGCTGTCGAGGACCGCGTTCAGGTGCTCGGCGGGATTCCAGGTGCGGGCCAGCGCGTGGTTGGCCGCCTCGAAGGGCTCGACCAACGCGGCGAAACTCCGCTCCGGTGCCGCGAGGATCCGCTCGAGTGTGCCGCGGTGCCGCGAGATGGTTTCGCGGACCGCCGGCACCACGTGTTCCGCACGGATACCGGCGTAGTCGGGCAGCCCATCGGCTGCGAGCAGGGGGTTCTCCATACCTCTTCCGTCCGGTACCTTCGGGGCGCCGATTCTAGGCCGCCTGAACACCCGCACGCGAGCCGGCGTCAGGCCCGGGCATGGATGAGCAGCCAGGCGAGCGAGACGGCGCCGCCGAGGAAGATGCCGAGGCCGAGCAGGCCGTGCAACCGGTAGCGGCGCGCAAGGGACTCGGCGTCCCCCACCGCCAGCAGGAACGGCCGATCCTCGCCGCGGGGCTGCTCGAGCACGTGAACGCCGGGCTCCGCTGCACTCGCGCTGCGCTCCTGCCGGACCTGCGCGTGCGCAGCCTCGCGGGCGCGCTCCCACTCGGCCAGGCTGAGCGTGCCGTCGCGGTCGGCATCGAAGCGCCGCACGAGCTCGGCGGGGTCGCGCTTCCACTGGCGGAGCAGCGCAGCCACGTCGGCGTTCGGCGGGCCGAGGGGGGGATTCGTCTCGGTGCGGAACCAGCCGATGGCGTACACCGGCTCGCCGTCGTGGATGCGCGACTCGCGGTACCGGTAATCGCGGCCGAAGCCGCGGAAGCCGCGTTCCGCCGGCGGGCCGGCGACCGGCAGCGGCGTGTCGCCGTACCAGGTGTCCCGGGCAATTGACAGCACTTCCGCGCCGTCGGGATCGACCACGCAGTGCCCGCTCGCGTCCTCGAGGTGGAACAGGCTGTCGCTCACGCCGCGTTGCGCGACCTTCCAGTTCTTGCGGCCGCGCTGGTCGCGGACGCGGCGCTCGACCGTGAAGCTCCACCACACACAGCGGCACTTGGACAGCGGCGCGATGACCGGTGCTCCCGGCATCATGCGTGCGGTACCGATGAGCTCGACGTAGCCCTGGGCCGCACTGCGGACGCGCGAAGTGGGGGTGTCCTCGATCAGGCGCGCCCACCGCCACCAGCGGAAGCCGCGCAGGAATCCCCAGCCGCTCGCTGCGGCGAGCAGTGCCAGTACGACCCAGTACTCGGCGGAATTCACCTCAACCGAACAGCGCCTTCATGTCCACGTCGGACTTCTGCTCCTCGGTGAACTCGAGCAGCGTCGCCTCGCTGAAGCCGAACAGCCGCGCGACGACCAGGTCGGGAAACTGGTGGATCCTGACGTTGTTGAGGTTGACGGAGGCGTTGTACAGCTCGCGCCGGTCCGCGATGTTCTCCTCGAGCTGCGTGATCCTCGTCTGCAGGTGCCGGAAGGACTCGTCGGCCTTGAGGTTCGGATAGTTCTCGACCACCGCGAACAGCTGGCCGAGGCCGGCCCGCAAGGCCGTCTCCGCGGCGCCGAGCGCTGCGACGTCGCCACGGCCTGCGGCCTGGAACACCGATGCGCGCGCCTTCATGACGCGATCGAGCGTCTCCTGCTCGTATTCCATGTAGCGCTTGCAGGTCTCGACCAGCTTGGGAAGCTCGTCGTGGCGCTGCACGAGCAGGACGTCGATGTTCGACCACGCCTGCTTCACGTTCTCGCGCAGCTTGACGAGGCCGTTGTAGATGCCGATGCCGTAGACGGCGAGGATCGCCACGATCCCTAGGAACACCACAAAGCCCATTGCCTGATCTCCTCGCCGCGCCGTGCCGTAGGGGGCGACGAAGTATATCATCGGGGGTCGCACGACCCGTCCGGACGGAGGTCCCATCGATGCCCGCACAGTTCGACCTGATCGTGATCGGAGGCGGCAGCGGCGGGCTCGCCTGTGCGCAACGCGCTGCCGACTACGGCGCGAAGGTCGCTGTGCTGGAACCGCGGCCGCTCGGCGGCACCTGTGTGAACGCGGGCTGCGTACCGAAGAAGGTGATGTACTACGCAGCCAGCCTCGCGGAGGGAATCCGCGACGCGGCTGGCTACGGCTTCGACGTCACCCCGAACGGCCACGACTGGCTGGCCCTGAAACGTTCCCGCGACGAGTACGTCAGGAGGCTCAACGGCATCTACGCCGGCAACCTCGGGCGCCGCGGAATCACGCACGTCGCGCAGCCGGGCAGGTTCGCGGAGCCCGGGCTCGTGGTCGCAGGGGACCGGCTCCTCGCGGCGCCCCGCGTGGTGATCGCGACGGGCGGGCACCCCGTGGTGCCGGACGTGCCGGGTGCCGAGTTCGGCGTGACCTCCGACGGCTTCTTCGAGCTGACGCGACGCCCCGAGTCCGTCGTGATCGTCGGCAGCGGATACGTCGCCGCGGAGCTGGCCGGCGTGTTCGCCGCGCTGGGCACACGCGTGACGGTCGCGATCCGGCACACGCGCCTGCTGCGCAGCTTCGACGTGATGCTGTCGGCCGCACTGATGCGGCAGATGCAGGAGGACGGCATCGAGATCGTCACCAACGCGGTACCGCTGCAGGTGCGTCGCGTCGGCGATCATCACGAGTTGTGGACTACCGACGGGCACGTGCTCGGGCCCTTCGAGTGCGTGCTGTGGGCGGTCGGCCGCGAGCCCTCGGTCGCCGCGCTCGACCTGAACAAGGCAGGCGTGCGCCAGTACGACGACGGCTACATCATCGTCAACCGCTTCCAGGAGACCAACGTCGACGGCATCCATGCCATCGGCGACGTGACCGGCCAGGCCGCGCTGACGCCCGTGGCCATCGCCGCGGGCCGCCGCTTGTCGGACCGGCTGTTCGGCGGCATGGAGGACCGCCACCTCGACTACGACCTGATCCCCACGGTGATCTTCAGCCACCCGCCCATCGGCACCGTGGGCCTGACCGAGACGGAGGCTCGCGAGGCACACGGCGAGGCGGTGCGCTGCTTCACCTCCGGGTTCGTTCCGTTGTACCACGCGCTCACCGAGCACAAGCGCAGGGCCGAGATGAAGCTCGTGACGGTCGGCCCGGAGGAGCGCATCGTCGGCCTGCACGTGATCGGCGAAGGGGCGGACGAGATGCTGCAGGGTTTCGCCGTCGCGCTCAGGATGGGAGCGACCAAGAAGGACTTCGATGACACGGTCGCGATCCACCCGACCAGCGCCGAAGAGTTCGTGACGATGCGCTAAGTACCCGGCCTGCTGCGATGGGCGCGAACCTGAGGTCGTGGAAGGGCGTCATGCCCGTGCTGGGCGAGCGGGTGTACGTCGATCCCGCCGCCGTCGTCGTCGGGCAGGTGTCGATCGGCGACGACTCGTCCGTCTGGCCGACGGCCGTGATCCGCGGCGACGTCAACGTCATCGCGATCGGGGCACGCACGAGCGTGCAGGACGGCTGCGTGCTGCACGTGACCCACGACGGCCCCTACAACCCGGGCGGGTACGCGCTGTCGATCGGGGACGACGTGACGATCGGCCACCGGGCGATCCTGCACGGCTGCCGGGTGGGGGACCGCTGCCTGATCGGCATGGGGGCGATCGTCATGGACGGCGCGATCGTGGAGAACGAGGTCATCGTCGCCGGCGGCGCGCTGGTCACGCCCGGCAGCCGCTGCGAGCGGGGCTCCCTCTACGCGGGCAGCCCGGCCCGGCGGCTCCGTCCGCTCAGCGGGCGCGAGCTCGACCAGCTCGCCTACAGCGCGGGTTGGTACGTGAAGGTCAAGGACGAATACCTCGCGGCGGCGCCCAGGAGCGTCTAGAGCGAGGCGAGCGCCGTCAGCACCGGCCCGGTGTCGGGCCTCGTCCCGCGCCAGACCACCCAGGATTCCGCGGCCTGCTCCACGAGCATTCCCCAGCCCTTGTGGCTGCGCCTGACGCCGCGGCTCGCGGCCCAGCGCTGGAACGGCGTGTCGGTACGTGCGTAGGCCATGTCGTAGCAGACGGAGTCGGGGCCGACCGCCCGCGCCGGCAGATCGGGTACTTCGCCGGCGAGGCTCGCGGAAGTTCCGTTGATCACTATGTCCCAGGGCTCCTGGCCTACGGCGTCGAAGCCGACGCCGCGAATGGCGCCGAGGTCGATGAATTCGGCGGCAAGCCTCTCGGCCCGGTCCACGGTGCGGTTGGCGATGACGAGTTCCGCCGGGCGCTCGGCGAGCAGTGGCCCGAGCACACCGCGCACTGCGCCGCCCGCCCCGAGAACGAGCACACGGTGGCCCGCGATCCGGATCCCGAGGTTGGCCTTCAGGTCGTGGACGAGACCGGCGCCGTCGGTGTTGTCGCCGTACAGCTTGTCTCCCCACCGGACGGCAATGGTGTTGACTGCGCCGGCCCGTGCCGCACGGTCCGTCAGGCCGTGGGCCAGTTCTGCTGCGGCCTGCTTGTGCGGCAGCGTGACGTTGGCTCCGCTCCCGCCGCTCTGGAAGAACTCGACGACTGCACGCCGGAAGCGTTCCGGAGCGACGTCCATGAGGCTGTAATGGATGTCCGCGCCGGACTGCTTGGCGAACATGCCGTGGATGAACGGCGACCAGCTGTGGCTGACCGGGTGGCCAAACAGCACGTAGCGGTCGGGACCGGGCATCTGGGGTTCAGGCCTCCCGCAACCAGGCCGCCGCCTTCTTCGCGAAGTAGGTCAGTATGCCGTCGGCACCGGCGCGGCGCATGCCGACGAGCGCTTCGAGCGCGACGGCGCGCTCGTCGAGCCAGCCGTTCGCGGCCGCGGCCATGATCATCGCGTACTCGCCGCTGACCTGGTACACGAAGGTCGGCGCACCGAACTCGTCCTTCACGCGACGGACGATGTCCAGGTAGGGCATGCCGGGCTTGATCATGACCATGTCCGCTCCCTCCTCGAGGTCGAGCGCAACCTCCCTGAGCGCCTCGTCGGAGTTGGCAGGATCCATCTGGAACGAGTGCTTCGTGCCCTTGCCGAGGCTGGCGGCCGAACCCACGGCATCCCTGAACGGGCCGTAGTAGCTCGAGGCATACTTGGCGGAGTAGGCGAGGATGCGCGTGTTGACGTGGCCGGCCTCCTCCAGTGCCTGGCGAACGGCGCCGATGCGGCCGTCCATCATGTCCGAAGGCGCGACCACGTCGGCGCCGGCCTCTGCGTGCGACACGGCCTGCCGTACCAGCACCTCGACGGTCGCGTCGTTCAGAACGTATCCGGTCGCGTCGATCACGCCGTCGAGGCCGTGCGTGGTGAACGGATCGAGCGCCACGTCGGTGACGACGCCGAGCTCGGGCAGAGCCTTCTTGAGGGCCCTGACGGCCCGTTGCGCGAGGCCTTCCGGATTGTAGGCCTCGCGGCCGTCTTCCGTCTTGCGGTCGGCGGCGGCGACCGGGAACAGCGCGACGGCAGGGATGCCGAGCCCCGCCAGTTGCTCCCCCTCGCGAACCAGCTCGTCGAGCGTCACGCGCTCCACGCCGGGCATCGACGGCACCGGCTCGCGGCGTCCCGAGCCCTCGATCACGAACATCGGATAGATGAGGTCGCCCGGTGACAGCGTGGTCTCGCGCATCAGCCGCCGCGAGAACTCGTCGCGGCGCATGCGGCGCAGTCGGGTGCGGGGCCAGGTACCCGCGGCACGATGGGTCATGGGGTTCCTCGTGAGTCCGGTCCTGCTGTACAGTCGGGCGCCCATGTTACCCGGACCCGGGCCGGCGCCAACCTGCGTTTTACCGACCCGCCCGGACGACATCCTGAAATATCTCCCACGTACGACCGGTCTGTCCCAGTGAACGACGACAAGCTCAGGCAGGCGCGCTTCGGCGCGCTCTGCGAGACGCTCCGGCCGGACCTGGTCCGGTTCGCCTTCTGGCTCGCGCGCGACAGGGCGCTCGCCGAGGACGTCGTTCAGGAGGCGCTGTTGCGGGCCTGGAGGTCCTTCGACGCGCTGGAAGACGAGGGCAAGGCGAAGCAGTGGATGTTGACGATCGTGAGACGTGAGCACGCCCGGGTCTGGGAGCGAAAGCGGCTGGAGGTTCAGGACCTCGACGCCCTGGTGCGGGCCGAGGCGGATGTCCTGGCCGCCCCGGAAGACGCGGCGGTCGGGGAGATGCGCGAGGCGCTCTTCCGGCTGGAGGACGACTACCGCGAGCCGCTCGTGCTCCAGGTGATGATGGGCTACACCACCGGTGAGATCGCCGCCCACATGGGGTTGACACAGGGGGCCGTGCTGACGCGGTTGTTCCGCGCCCGGCAGAAGCTGCGCAAGGCGCTGGGCGGCCCCGACACGACGGAGGAAGAGCAGTGAACTGTCTCGAGTTCCGCCGCGCCGTCGGCGCCGAGCCGTTCTCGGCGGATCAAGCGATCGAGGCGCACGCTGCCGGCTGTCCGGCCTGCGCCCGCAACCGCGAGGAGCTCCGGGCGATGGATGCGCTGCTCGCGCGGGCCATGCGCGTCGACCCGGCGCCCGCGCCGGGTCGGCCGGCGTCGAGCGAGTCAAAGGCTGCCGGGGGTCCCGCCTCGATCCCGCAGCGCTGGCTCGCGATGGCCGCCAGCCTCGTCGCCGGCGTGCTGATTGCGGCCACGTTGTGGCTGTCTCACCCGGAACCCTCGCTTGCGGGGGAGGTCATCGGGCATGCGTCGCACGAGCCGGATTCCTGGACCGCCCACCAGGTCGTGGCAGAGGACCGGCTCGAGGAAGTCCTGGGCCCGAGCGGCGTCCGGCTGCGCGCGGCGGTGGGCACGGTGACCTACGCCAGGCGCTGCTTTTTCGAGCGGCACTGGGTGCCGCACCTCGTGGTGCAGACGGCGCGGGGGCCCGTGACGGTCTTCCTGCTCGGGCACCGCCAGGTCGACGGCCCGGCACGCGTGGAGGAACAAGGATTCGTCGGCGTGGTCCTGCCCGCGCCGCGAGGCAGCATTGCGGTCGTGGGTCGGGACGTGACCGAGCTGGACACGATCGCCAGGCAGGTTTTCGACGCCGTCGACTGGAATGCCTGAGGTTCCGGGGGACGGCAAACCCTGAAGTACGTCCCCCGAGAGGGGGTTCCCTTGGAGACACGGAGGATTGACACATGACGAAGACGACCCTGAAGAAGCCTGTGGCGCTCGCGATCGGCGCCGCGATCGCCGGCTCGATGGCAGTAGCCGGCGCCGCGCAGGCCGGAACGTTCAGCGCCACCGACCTCGGCCAGGGCTACGTCCAGCTGGCCTCTAGCCATGGAGACAAGGGCGAGGAGGGCAAGTGCGGCGAGGGCAAGTGTGGCGGGGACCACAAGGGTGAGGAAGGCAAGTGCGGCGGCGACAAGAAGGGCGAGGAAGGCAAGTGCGGCGAGGGCAAGTGCGGCGGCAACAAGGAAGCCTGATCCCGCACTCGCAGGTCCGGACCTGATCTAGACGGATCGAGCTCCCGGGCCGGATGCTCAGGGCCGTGGCGTCCCGGTGGGGGCGTCACGGCCCTCCTGCGTGTCGAGGCGCACTTGGTCGAACCCCGGGTGCGGTCAGTCGCCGGCGAGCCGCTCGATGCGTGTTCCGCCCGCCCCCTGCCCGGCGAGAGCAGCGTGCACCACAGGCAGGGTGCCGGCCAGTTCTTCCTCGATGCGCCAGGGCGGGTTTACGAGCAGCATGCCGGAGCCGTTCATGCCCGCGTCGTTGTCCTCCGGGTGGATGCTGAGCTCGACCGCGAGCAAGCTCGGCAGCCCACGTGCGACGAGCGAGCGGTGCATCGCGCCGATCGGGGCCGCGCGCTTGATCGGATACCACGCGACGTACACGCCCTGCGGCCAGCGCCCGTAGGCTGCGACGAGGGCGTCTGCCACCTTCCGCAGTTCCTCCTGCCGGGTCTCGTAGGGGGGGTCGACCAGCACCAGCCCGCGCCGCTCTGGCGGCGGCAGCAGGCCCTTGAGGGCTTCGTAGCCGTCTCGCCGGTGAACCGAGAATCTCTCGTCGTCTGCGAACTCCCGCCGGAGGGCTTCGGCCTCGCCCGCCTCCAGCTCGCACAATGCGGCGCGATCCGTGTCGCGCAGGAGCCTGGCGGCGAACCGGGGCGAGCCCGGATAGAACCGGATCCGGCTTGAATTGGCCGCCTCGAAGTCCCTGACGAGCTCGACGTAGCGCCGCGCGAGCGGCGGCAGATCGGGCGCCGCGGACAGCCGGCGAATGCCGCGGTCGGCCTCGCGGCTCCGGGCCACGGCCGGAGCGTCGAGGTCGTAGCGGCCGCGGCCGGCGTGCGTGTCGAGGAAGAACATCGGCTTGGCCTTCTGCGTCATGCGCTCGAGCAGCGCGACGAGCACGATGTGCTTGAGCACGTCGCCGAAGTTGCCAGCGTGGAAGGCGTGCCTGTAGTTCACGTTCCGCGTTGCCCCGAGGATCCTGGCACGAGAGTCTTGCACGAGAGCGTGCCCGGCGTGTCGTCTTGCTCGGGACTTGCCGCGCCTCGCGGCCGGGATCCGGCGCGGTGTCCGTTCGATTCGCTCCCCGATACTCGCTCGGTCTCACGGACACGCGCGCCACCGCGGCCGCGAGGCGGGAACGTCCGGCAGTATCTTGCAGGCGTGCCGGACGCGAGGTCGGTATCCCCCGGCTCGATGAAGTCGCCTTCGGGGTGGATCGGATGGTCGGGTCAGGCCAGCTCGGTCAGCCAGTCGCGCGGGCGGAGGTAGTCGCGATACAGCCGTTCCTCCCGCGAGCCCGGTTCCGGGTGCCAGTCGTACTCCCAGCGGACGAGCGGCGGCAGCGACATCAGGATCGACTCCGTGCGTCCCCCGGACTGCAGGCCGAACAGCGTTCCCCGGTCGTAGACGAGGTTGAACTCGACGTAGCGGCCACGGCGGTAGAGCTGGAAGTTGCGCTCGCGCTCGCCGTAGGGAGCGGCCCTGCGCCTCTGGACGATAGGCAGGTAGGCCTCGAGGAAGGCGTCGCCGACGCGCTGCTGGTAGTCGAAGCAGCGCTCGAAGCTCCAGGCGTTGAGGTCGTCGAAGAACAGGCCCCCGACGCCGCGCGTCTCGCCGCGATGCTTCAGGAAGAAATACTCGTCACACCACTTCTTGTGCGCGGCGTAGGTCGCCTCGTCCGGGCAGGCGGCCCGGGCCGTACGGTGCCAGTGCAGCACGTCCTCGTCTTCCGCATAGTACGGCGTGAGGTCGAAACCTCCGCCGAACCACCACACCGGCTCGCCGTCGGCCGGGTCGGCCACGAAGAACCGCACGTTCATGTGCGTGGTCGGCACGTGCGGGTTGTGCGGGTGCAGGACCAGGGACAGGCCCATGGCCTCGAACGAGGCCCCCGCCAGCTCCGGGCGATGCTGCGTCGCCGAGGGCGGCATGCGGCTGCCCATCACGTGTGAGAAGTTGACCCCGCCCTGCTCGAGCAACGCGCCGCCGCGCAGCACGCGGCTCTCTCCGCCACCACCCCCGGCCCGCTCCCAGGCGTCGCGGCGGAACCGGCCCTCGCCGTCGGTCGCTTCGAGCGCAGTGCAGATCCGGTCCTGGAGCCCCTGCAGGTAGCGCTGGACCGCCGTGCGATCGGCGGACGCGCTCATCTCGTGGCCGCCTTCCTCTTGGCGGGCGCCTTGCGCTTGGCGGTCGTCGCCCGACTCTTCTTGGCAGTCTTCTTGGACGCGGCCGGCTCTGCCGGCACGGCTGCTTTCTTCTTGGCCGCCGCAGCACCGCGGCGGCCGAAACGGCCCTTGGTCTCGGGCGCTGCGGCCAGCAGCTCGCGGCACTCCTCCAGGGTGAGCTTCGCCGCCGCTGCCCGCCACAGCGCAGCCTTCGTCTCCGGGTCCGCGTCCTTCGGAACGGGCGGCTTGGGAACCTTGGCGTTCTTCCGCCGGTCGGTGACGTACGGCCCGAAGCGGCCGTCGAGTACGTAGATCCCCTCGTCCTCGAAGGCCAGGATGTTCCGTGCCGCGTCGGCCTTCCTCTTTTCCTCGATGATCTCGAGCGCCCGTTCGAGCGAGAGCGTAAAGGGGTCGTCGTCCTTGATGGAGGCGTACTTGCTCCCGTACTTGACGTAGGGACCGTACTGCCCGCGGCCGACGCTCACCGACTCGCCGTCGGGCGTGTCGCCCAGCGCGCGTGGCAGCGACAGCAGCCTGAGCGCGTCCTCGAGCGTCACCTCGTCCATGCGCTGGCCCGGCATGAGGCTCGCGAATCTCGGTTTCTCCTCGTCATCACGCGAGCCGAGCTGCACGAACGGTCCGTACTGGCCCATGCGCACGGTGACCGGCTTGCCGGTCGACGGGTCGGTGCCGACGAGGCGCGCCTCCGCGACTTCCTCCCGGCTCACGCTTGTGCCGATCTCCTCGACGCGCTCGCTGAAGGGCTTCCAGAAGCGCTCGAGCTCCGGCCGCCACTGGCGCTCGCCGTTGCTGATCTCGTCGAGCAGGTCCTCCATGCGGGCAGTGAAGCCGTAGTCCACGTAGTTCCTGAAATACCGGACGAGGAAACGGCTCACGATCTTGCCGACGTCCGTCGGCAGGAACGCCCGGCCGCTCATCTCGACGTACTTGCGGTAACGCAGCGTCTCGATGATCGCGGCATAGGTCGACGGGCGGCCGATGCCGAAGTTCTCGAGCGCCTTCACCAGGCTCGCCTCGGTGAAGCGGGGCGGCGGCTGCGTGAAGTGCTGCTCCGGGCGGAGCTCGGCCAGTGCCACGACCTCGCCGGCCTCGAGTGGCGGCAACCGGGTCTCGTCCTCGCTCTCGAAGACGTCGCCCTCGTCGTGGTCCTCGTGGTAGACGGCAAGGAAACCCTTCTCTACGAGCGTCTGGCCATTGGCCCGGAAGACGTGACGCGCGGTGCCGCCCACGCCCGCCTCCGTCCCGGCAACGAGATCCACCGCCACCGTGTCGAACACGGCCGGGGCCATCTGGCAGGCCACCGCGCGGCGCCAGATGAGCGCGTAGAGGCGGCGCTGCTCGGCATCGTCGATCTCCGCCTCCGCCCGCTGCGGCGTCAGCGCCGCCGCCGTCGGCCGGATCGCCTCGTGGGCCTCCTGTGCGTTCTTGGACTTGGTGCGGTAGACGTTGACGCTGGCGGAAAGCGCCTTGTCGCCGTAGACGGCCTGGATCGTGGAACGGATGTCGCCCACGGCGTCGCCGGAGAGGGAAACCGAGTCGGTACGCATGTAGGTGATGAAGCCGGCCTCGTAAAGCCGCTGTGCCGCCTGCATGGTGCGCCGGGCGGTGAAGCCGAGCTTGCGCGCGGCTTCCTGCTGGAGCGTCGAGGTCGTGAACGGCGCGGCCGGATTCCGGCGCTTGGGCTTCCGGTCGACGGCGGCGACCGTCAGCAGGCCGCCCGCCGCCTCGTGGAGCGTGCGCTCGACTTGCCGTGCCTGGGCCTCGCCGGTGATGGAGAAGCGGCCCTTCTGCGTGTCGGCCTCGACCTTCTCGCCGCGGTACTCGACGAGGCGGGCCGGGAACCGCCCGGTGTCTTTCTGGCCCTGGGCCTCGACCGTCCAGTACTCCTGCCGGACGAACTTGCCGATCTCCTCCTCGCGCTCGCAGATCAGCCGCAGCGCCACGCTCTGCACGCGCCCGGCGGACAGGCCGGGCTTGATCTTGCGCCACAAGAGGGGCGACAGGTTGAAGCCGACCAGGTAATCGAGCGCACGCCGGGCCTGTTGTGCGTTCACCAGGCTCTCGTTCAGGTCCTCGGGCTGCTCCAACGCCTCGCGTATGGCGTTCTTCGTCACCTCGTAGAAGCGCACGCGGTGCAGGCCACGACCGTCGAGCACGCCGCGGTCCTTGAGGATCTCGGCGAGGTGCCAGGAGATCGCCTCGCCTTCCCGGTCCGGGTCGGTCGCGAGGTACAGGTGCGCAGCCTTGCGGGCCGCGCGCTCGATGGCGTCGACGCGCGGCTTGTTCTTGTCGATCAGCGCGTACTTCATCGCGAAGCCGTGCTCGGGATCGACCGCGCCCTCCTTCTCCACGAGGTCGCGCACGTGGCCATAGGAGGCGAGGACCTCGAAGTCCTTGCCCAGGTACTTCTTGATGGTCTTCGCCTTGGCCGGCGACTCCACGATCACCAGATTCGTTGCCATCTGCGGTCTGTTACCTCATTCGCAGGCCTGCAGCGGTCGCAGGCCGTCCCTTTAAGACGCCAAAGCCGCGGACCGGCCGCGGCTGCGTTGGCGGGAGCGCTTTTCCGTGCGCTCAGTGCATCGCGTCCGGGCGCTCCTCGAAGACCAGGTCCTCCATGCGCTCGTAAGCCTGCTCCTGTCCCGGCTGGCTGAAAAGCACCATCAGCACCACCCACTTGACCTGCTCGATGTCGATGTCGTCGGCTTCGAGCGCCAGCAGGCGGTCGATGACGACCTCGCGCTGCGAGGCCGACAGGATGCCGATGTTCTCGAGGTGCATGAGATAGCCCCGTACCCCGGCATCGAAACGGGCCGTCTCGTGCACGCTGAACACCCGCATGGCACGATGCGAAGTCTCCGCCACCGCGCGGCCCTGATCGTCCGCCAGCCCCTCGAGCCACTCGAGGGCACGCTCGACCTCGCGCTCCGGGTAGCCGGCGTGCTCGAGCTCCTGCTTGAGCGCGTCCCGGCTGGGCTCGGGCTCGTCCTGCGCGTCCAGGAAGTTCTCGAACAGGTGGATCAGGATGTCGAGAACGCTTTCCTTCATCTCCGCCTCGCGGGTAGCCGGCAGAATTTCCCGCCGGGGCACGACTCGACCTCGCCGCGGAGCTCGAGCATGAGCAGCATCGAGGCGACGGTAGACGGCGGGAAGCCGGTCCTGGCGACCAGGCTGTCCGGGTCCACCGGCCCGAAGCCGCAGGCATTCAACAGGATTTTGCAGTCCCTGTCCAACGTCCCGGAGTTCGCGGGGCCCGCGGGACGGGGGTCGGGGCGGGGCTGCGGAACGCAGCGGAACAGGTCGGGCTGCAAGCCCTCCAGGACCTCTTCCGGGGACTCCACGAGCCGTGCGCCGTCGCGGATCAGGCGGTGACACCCGCGCGCGATCGGATTGTGGATCGAGCCGGGCACGGCGAACACTTCGCGTCCCTGTTCGGCCGCCAGGCGGGCGGTGATCAGCGACCCGGAGCGGAAGGCGGCCTCGACCACGAGTACGCCGAGCGCGAGCCCGCTGATGAGCCGGTTGCGGCGCGGGAAGTGAGCGCGGCGCGGCGGCGTACCGGGCGGGAACTCGGACACGAGCGCACCTCGTGCCGCGATGTCCGCCGCCAGGCCGGCGTTGACGGCCGGGTACACCTGGTCGAGCCCGGTACCGCACACGGCCACCGTCCGGCCACCCCCGGTCAGCGCGCCGCGGTGTGCCGCGGCGTCGATTCCTGCGGCCAGGCCACTGGTGATGACGAGGCCGTGAGAGACGAGGCGCAGCGCGAAGTCGAAGGCGGCCTCGCGGCCGGCCGGCGTCGGACGGCGGCTGCCGACGATTGCCAGCTGCGGCAGGCTCAGGGTCTGCGGGTCGCCGCGGACGAACAGGGCGACCGGGGCCCCGGGGATGGCGCGCAGTGCGACGGGATAGCGCGGGTCGGAGACGGGAACGAGCTCGTGGCCCTGCTGCTCGAGCCACTTCAGGCCCGCGGCCACGGCGCTCCACCGTGGCCGGGGCAGCCCCCCGACCGTCCGCGCGGGGAGGCCGGCGGCCTCGAGGTCCGCCGGCGACGCCTCGAGGCACGCCTCGAGGCTGCCGAGGCGCGCGAGCAGCTCGACGACGCAGGCGGCGTCGAGACCGGGCGACATGGCGAGTTCGAGCCAGGCCCGCGTGCGGCTATCCTGTTCTGCCGGTGGCACGCTGCATAAGAAAACACGCCGGCCTGGCGGCCGGCGTGCGCCTATCGCGTGCGTTCGTGCGGAATCACTCCGGTCGGCGGACCTTGTAGCCGAGCTTGAGCTCGTTGGTCGCCTCGAGCACCAGCCCGAAGCTCAGGCGGTCGAAGGCCTTGAAGACCATGAAGCGGCCGACGAGCTCGTCCGGCAGGCGGACCTTGCTGCTCTCGCGGTGCGGGGTCTCGTCCTTGACCATCTCGCCTTCGCGCCAGATCGAGAGCACGTTGCCCGGCTCGAGCCCCTGTGCCGCGCCGCGGTTGATCACGACGACGGTGTATTCGGCGAAGGCGAGCTTCATGTCGACCACGTCCATGATGGTCCCGTCGACGTCGCCCGCCGGCGGCCGCGGGATGAAGTCCATGTTGACTTCGACCTTGTCCGGCAAGCCGATATCGCCATCGGAGGTCTCGCGCGCGGATCGCAGTATCTGGACGGTTGCCGGATCGCCGGTGCGAATGACCCGGCCCGTCGCGGTGTAGATGCCCTTGTAGCCGAGGACGTCACCGTCGTCGGGATCGCGCATCTCTTCCTCGACGTCGTAGAGCAGCCAGCTCTGGTCGACCACCGCGTCGTTCATGCGACGCATGTACACGTGGTCGCCGGCCGCAGTGATGGTGCGCTGGTCCCGGCCGGTCACGACGTACGGCGCGCTCTCGACCTGCTCCTTCGACAGCACGGTCGGTTTCGACATGAAGGCCTCGACGATCTCCCATGGGATGGCGCGGATGGCCTCCGACAGCGGCTTCTCGCGGACCCGCGGTGACAGCCGCGTGGCGCCGCCGCGCTCCAGCATCACGCGGGGCTGGCCGTCGACCCATGTCAGGACCAGCACGTCCCCGGGATAGATGAGGTGCGGGTTCTCGACCTGCGGGTTGACGTACCAGATCTCCGGCCAGTACCAGGGATCGCGCAGGAACCGCGCGGAAATGTCCCACAGCGTGTCGCCCGGCACCACGACATAGCGCTCCGGCGCATCGGGGGCGATCGGGATGACGCTGCGGTCGATGCCGCCGGACTGGCCCGCGGCCGGTCCGGCCGGGACCGCCAGGCCGAATACGAAGACCAGAGCGGCAGAAGCCGCCGCGAGCGGCCATCCGCTGAGGCCGCGGGACTTGAAAACGGTGGACGGCGCCATCAACAGCTCCCTCACTGCCGGGTCGACCGCTACGCCCGTATACTTCCGGGCTCGCGGCGGACTTCAGCGGGCGACCGGGGGGCATCCTGCTCCGGGCAGCTCGCCGATATTAAGTTCACTCGCCGGCAGAACTTTAGCAGCATTCCTGAATCAGTTATACGAACTACAGGCCCTATTCGCATGACCCGCCTCACAATACTGGAGTATCCCGATCCGCGACTGCGAACCGTCGCACAGCCCGTCGACGAGGTGGACGACGCGCTGCGCCAGCTGATCGACGACATGCTCGAGACCATGTATGCCTCGCAGGGCATCGGGCTCGCCGCGACGCAGGTCAACGTTCACAAGCGGCTGCTGGTTCTCGACGTGTCGGAGGACCAGGGCCAGCCGCTGGCGCTCATCAATCCCGAGATCGTCGCGCGCGAGGAGGTCTGCACGACCCAGGAAGGATGCCTCTCCGTGCCGGGCATCTTCGATGACGTCGAACGTGCGCAGCGCATCCGCGTGCGGGCGCTCGACCGCCACGGCGAGCCGTTCGAGATCGACGCCGAGGGCCTGCTCGCCGTTTGCATCCAGCACGAGATGGATCACCTCGAGGGCAAGCTCTTCGTCGACTACCTGTCGGAGCTCAAGCGCCAGCGCATCCGCAAGAAGCTCGAGAAGGACCGCAAGCTGCGCGGGACCGAACGCGTCCCGGAGCGCTCGGGGGTCCCGGCTATCTGAAGCCGGTTCGCCGATGCCGGCGGGGCTCAACATCGTCTTCGCCGGCACGCCGGCCTTCTCGGTCCCGGCGCTCGAGACGATCGCGGCGAGCCGGCATCGCGTGCGCGCGGTCTTCACGCAACCGGACCGCCGTTCCGGCCGGGGCTTGCGGGTCGAGCCGAGCCCGGTGAAGCAGGCGGCGATCGACCGTGGCCTGCCCGTCGAGCAACCCGCGACGTTCAAGGACCCGGAGGCGGTCGCGCTGCTCGCACGCTATCGGCCCGACGTGCTGGTGGTAGTCGCCTACGGTCTGCTGCTGCCGCAGGTCGTGCTCGACATCCCCCGCCTCGGGTGCCTGAACATCCACGCCTCGCTGCTGCCGCGCTGGCGCGGCGCCGCGCCGATCCAGCGGGCGATCCTCGCCGGGGATGCGGAGAGCGGCATCACCCTCATGCGCATGGAAGCGGGACTCGACACCGGGCCGGTGCTGTCCCGGCGGGCGGTCAGGATCGAGGCGGCGGACACGGGCGGCAGCCTGCACGACAAGCTCGCTACGCTCGGCGCCGACATGATCGTTGGGGCGCTAGACCTGCTGGAGTCGGGGCAGGCGGTCTTCGAGCCGCAGGACGACGCGGCTGCGACCTACGCCCGGAAGATCACCAAGGACGAGTCGCGCATCGACTGGTCGCGTCCCGCCGTCGAGATCGAGCGAATGGTGCGCGCATTCGATCCGTGGCCCGTCGCCGAGACGCGCCTCGACGGTGCGCAGTTGCGCGTGTGGCAGTCGCGCGTGGCTCCGGCGCCCGCCCGCCCGGCGGTTCCGGGCGAGATCCTGGAGGCGACTTCCCGGGCTCTCGTCGTTGCGACCGGGCGCGATGCGCTCGCACTAGAACGCGTGCAGCTGCCCGGCAAACGGCCCGTGTCGGCAGAGGAGTTCGTCCGCGGCCGCGCCCTGGCGGACAAGGTGCTGGGCGCGGAGTCGCGCGCTTGAGCCGGACGGACGCGGCAGGGCTGCGCGCCGCCGCGGCGCGCGTCGCGATGGCCGTCCTGCGCGACGGTCGCAATCTGGAGGAAGGGCTCGACGCGGAGCCTGCCGCCGGCCGGGAACGTGCGACGCTGCAGTCCCTGGCCTACGGCACGATCCGGTGGTTCTTCGAGCTCGATGCGTGCCTCGCGCTGCTCACCGACCGCCCGCCCGAGCGGCTCGATCCCCCGGTCCGGTGCCTGCTGCTCGTCGGGTTGTACCAGCTGGCGCACGGGCGCACTCCGGCGCACGCGGCCGTTGCCGAGACGGTGGAAGCGGTACGCGTACTGGGTCGTCCACGCGCGAGCGGCCTCGTCAACGCCGTGCTGCGACGGTTCCAGCGCGAGCGCGACCTCCTGGTGCAGCGCGCCCATCGCGATCCGCAGGCCCGCCATGCGCACCCTTGGTGGCTGATCGAGGCCATTCGACGGGACTGGAACGAGCGGGCCGAAGCGATCCTCGAGTCGGACAACCTGCATCCCCCGATGTGGGTTCGGGTCAACGCGCGCCGGGTGGATGCGAGCGCCTACCGGGCGCGGCTCGCCGAGGCGGGCCTCGACGCCAGCCCGTGCGCGTTCGCGCCCGAGGCGCTCAGGCTGGCCCAGCCCGTCGACGTCCGGATCCTGCCCGGCTTCGCGGAAGGCGACGTGTCGGTGCAGGATGCCGCCGCCCAGCTTGCGCCCCGCCTGCTCGCCCTGGATGCCGGCATGCGCGTGCTGGATGCCTGTGCCGCCCCGGGAGGCAAGGCCTGCCACGTGCTCGAGCTGCAGCCCGGGCTGGCCGAGCTGGTCGCCGTGGACATCGACCCGGGCCGTGCCACGCGGATAAGGGACAACCTTGCCCGCCTCCGGCTCGCCGCAAGCGTGAAGGTGGGCGATGCGACCGAGCCGGCCGGCTGGTGGGACGGCAAACCCTTCGACCGGATCCTGCTCGATGTGCCCTGCTCGGGCACGGGCGTGATCCGACGCCATCCGGACATCAAGCTGCTGCGTCGGCCGGCGGACATTCCTGCATTCGCCGCAAGACAGCAAGCCCTGCTCGAGGCGGCCTGGCCGATGCTGGTTCCGGGCGGGCGCCTGGTGTACGCCAGCTGCTCGGTGTTGCGCGCCGAGAACGCGGCGGTCGTCGAGGCGTTCCTGGCCGCCCGGCCGGAGGCGGTGGAGATGACGGAATCTGCTAGGCTTTTCCTGCCTGCCCCGCTTCCCGAGTGTGGTCGCGGGCCGGGTCTCGCGCTGCCGACGGGCGCGGCCGACACGGACGGTTTCTATTATGCCTGCCTGGACAAGCGGGCCTGAGGGTCGGGGGAGTGCAAGCCACGCAGGTGCTTCACGTCGGTCTCAAGCGCATGGCCGCGCTCGCGGTCGGCCTGCTGCTTGCCTGTGCCGCCGTCGCGCAGCAGGACCGCTTCTCCATACGCAACGCCTTCGTGGAGCCCGTCGGCGGTGTCTGGCAGCTCAACGCCATCGTCGAGCTCGGCCTGTCGGCGGCCGCCGAGGAGGCCCTGTCCGAGGGGATTCCGCTCACCCTCCTCCTCGAGATCCTGATCACCAAGGAACGTCGCTTCCTGCCGGACACCGAGGTGGCCGGCCTGGAGCAGCGCTGGCGCCTCGCGTATGACGCGCTCTCCGGCCGCTACGTCGTCACCAACCTGAACAGCCGCGCCCAGTCGACCTACCCGGCGCTGGCCGAGGCCCTCGACTACCTCTCGAATGTGCGCGGCCTGCCGTTGATCGACGAGCCGCTGCTTGCCTCGGGTGTGCGGCACGAGGTGAGCCTTCGCGCCTCCGTAGAGATCGGTGGGTTGCCCGGCGCCGTCAAGCTCCTCATCTTCTGGCGCGAGTGGAGCCGCTCCACGGACTGGTACACGTGGAGCGTCCGCCCATGATCCGCCGCTGGGTCCCGGTCGCCGTCGGCGCGGGGATCGTGGCCTGGGTCGTGGCGCTTGCGCTGCTCGCGGTAACCACGCGCGACTCCCAGGAGTTCGGCAAGCTGCAGCCCTGGATTCTGATGGTGAACGCCGCCGGCGTGCTCGTGCTGGTGGCGCTGCTCACCGGGCGGCTCGTCGAGCTGGTGCGCGACCGGCGCGCGCTGGTGCCCGGCTCGCGGCTGCGCTCGCAGGCGGTGGCGATGCTGAGCGTCCTCGTGCTGGCGCCGCTCCTGCTCGTCTTCACGTTCTCGGTGCTGTTCCTGACCCGCGGCATCGACAGCTGGTTCCACGTCGAGGTCCGCCAGGGACTGTCCGACGCGCTCGGCCTGTCCCGGGCCGCGCTCGACCTGCGGATGCGCGAGTTCACGGATCGCACCGAGCGCATCGCCGAGGACCTCGCGCAGCAGCGGTCGATGCAGCTGTTCTCGGCGCTCGACGAACACCGCCGCCTGGCGGGTGCCGAGGAGCTGGCGGTGGTCGGTCCAGGCCGGATCGAGGCCTACAGCACGGCGAGCCTCGTCGACTCGCTCCCGCCGCTGCCGCCCGACGAGGTGCTGATGCAGGCGCGTCGGGGCGAACGCTATGTGAGCCTCGATCCCGTGGCGACGGGCGGCTACGTGATCCGCGCCGCCGTCCGCATGGGCGGGGCGTCCAGCCTGCAGGGCACACGGGTGCTGATGGCGGTCTATCCGGTGCCGCAGCGCCTGGCTGACCTGGCGGAGGCCGTGCAGGGCGCCTATCAGCAATACGGTCGACTTTCCTACCTGCGCGAGCCCCTCAAGGTTAGTTTCGTGCTGACCCTGTCGCTCGTGCTGCTGATGGCGCTGCTGGCGGCGGTCTACGGGGCGTTCTTCTTCTCCGACCGGCTGGTGCAGCCCGTGCAGGACCTGATCGGTGCGACGCGGGCCGTCGGCAAGGGCGATTTCGAGACGCGCGTGCAGCGCGCCTCGCGCGACGAGATCGGCTACCTCGTTACGTCCTTCAACGACATGACGAAGCGCCTGGCCAAGGCGCGGGCCGAGGCGGACGCGAGCCGGCAGGCTGTCGAGAACGAGCGCGCGAGCCTTGCCGTGATTCTCGCCCGCCTCTCCACGGGCGTGATCTCCCTGCAGTCGGACCTCACCATCCGGGTCGCCAACCATGCGGCGGGCGCAATCCTGGGCACCGACCTTCAGGCCGCCGCGGGCGAGGGACTGCCTGCCCTGGCAGAGAGGGAGCCGCTGGTCGCGCAGTTGCTGGCCGTGATCCGGCCGCACGTGGAGGCCGGGCAGACGGAGTGGCGCGAGCAGGTGATCCTGCGCCACGAGACCGGACGTCGTGAGCTGATGTGCGCCTGTACGGCGTTGCCCGGCGAGGGCGAGGAGACCGCCGGACTGGTGCTCGTCTTCGACGACATCACCGAACTGCTGCACGCACAGCGCGAAGCCGCGTGGGGCGAGGTGGCGAGGCGCCTCGCCCACGAGATCAAGAATCCGCTGACGCCGATCCAGCTCTCGGCCGAACGCGTACGCCGCCGGCTCCTGGGCGGGCTGCCCGATCGCGACGCCGATCTGCTCGAACGTGCCACCAACACCATCGTGCAGCAGGTCGAGTCCATGAAGCAGATGGTGAACGCGTTCAGCGAGTACGCGCGTGCCCCGACGATGGAGCTCGATTTCTTCGACCTGAACGCGCTCGTGCGCGAGGCGGCGGACCTGTACCACGCCCAGGACGCGCGGGTCCGCTTTGCGCTCACGCTGGCCGAGGGCGGCGCCCCGATCGAGGCGGACCGCGGCCGCATCCGCCAGGTACTCAACAACCTGCTGACGAACTCGCTCGAGGCGCTCGAGGGCGAGCCCGATCCGGTCGTCACCGTCCACACCGCCCGGCACCCGGGACCGGGCGCCGGCTTCGTCGAGCTCGCCGTTCACGACAACGGCCCGGGGTTCCAACGTGAATTCATGGGCCAGGTCTTCGATCCCTATGTCACCAGCAAGCCGAAGGGCACCGGGCTCGGGCTCGCGATCGTCCGCAAGATCGTCGAGGAGCACGGCGGGCGCATCGAGGCCGAGAACGAGCCCGACGGCGGCGCGTTGGTGAGGGTGTGGCTGCCGGCCGACGAGGCCGCCCGGGGGGCCCCTGTCCCACGGGTGACCAGGAACCAGGAACCCAGGAGAGAGCACGCATGAGTGCACAGCGCATCCTCGTCGTCGACGACGAGGCCGACATCCGCGACACGCTCAGGGAGATACTCGGCGACGAGGGCTACGACGTGTCCGTCGCGGCGGACGCGACTGCGGCCCGGGCCGCAGTCGCCCGGCAGGAGCCCGACCTCGTGCTGCTGGACATCTGGATGCCGGACACGGACGGCATCTCGCTGCTGCGCGAGTGGTCCGAATCGCACCAGCTGCGTTTCCCGGTCGTGATGCTCTCCGGGCACGGCACGGTCGAGACTGCCGTCGAGGCGACCCGCCTCGGAGCGGTGGACTTCGCCGAGAAGCCGCTCTCGCTCGCGAAACTGCTGCGCACCGTCGAACACGCGCTGGAGGCCGGCAGGCGCCGCAAGCAGGCGCAGCGGACTCTCATCCCGCCGCTGGTCGCTCCGGTCGGCCGCAGCCGCCTGATGCAACAGCTGCGCGAGCAGGTGCAGCAGGTGGCCGTGCACGATGCGCCGGTGCTGTTCATCGGCGAGGTCGGCACGGGCCGCGAAGCCTTCGCGCGCTACATGCAGGCCATCGGCCCCAAGGCGTCCGAGCCGTTCGTCAGCGTGACCTGCGCGGGACTGGACGACGATACCTCGGCGCAGCGGCTGCGCGGCCGGGAGCACGACGGCGCCGTGACGGAGCGCGGCTTCTACGACGAGGCGGACGGGGGAACGCTTCTCCTGACCGGCCTCGAGGACCTGACGCCGGCGGTGCAGCGCATGCTGGTCGCGGATCTCGAGGACGGCGGCTACACGCGCGTCGGTGGCAGCGAGCGACAGCCGCTGCGCATGCGCATGGTGGCGACCGCCCGGCCCGGCATCGAGTCCGATCCCGGCGAGTCGGTGCGCCGGGACCTGGTAGGGCACCTCAACGTCATCACGCTGCGCGTGCCGCCGCTGCGCGACTACGCCGAGGACGTGCCCGACCTCCTGCGCCACTACGTGGACCGGCTGGTGGACGAGGAGAAGCTCGGCTTCCGCCGCTTCAGCGTCGCGGCGCAGAACCGGCTGCGCAACTATCCCTGGCCGGGTAACGTGCGGGAGCTGCGCAACCTGGTCCAGCGCCTGCTGCTCGTCGGCGGCGGCGAGGAGATCACGCTCGAGGAGATCGAGCGGGAGCTCGCGGTCCAGCAGCCGGCGGACGAGCCGCTGGTCAAGCAGGACCTGCTCGCGCTGCCGCTACGCGAGGCCCGGGAGCACTTCGAGCGCGCCTACCTGCTGCAGCAGCTCATGCTGTGCAACGGCAAGGTCGGGCAGCTGGCCAAGCGCGTCGGCATGGAGCGCACGCACCTTTACCGCAAGCTCCGCTCGCTCGGCGTCGACTTCCGCCAGATCAGCGACGACTGATTTCGTCCCGGGCGTAGCGTCGGCTGCGCCGTCCCGCCCGGCTGGAACTGCCCGGCGTGCCGTCCTGCCTGGGACCTGCCCAGCCTCGCGGCCGGGATCCGGCGCGGTGTCCGCTCGATTCGCTCCCCGATACTCGCTCGGTCTCGCGGACACCCGCGCCACCTCGGCCGCGAGGCGGCAAAGTTCGGCGGTGCGCTTCAGGCGTGCCGGACGTGAGGGGGTGTGCCCTGGCGAGCGACTAGGATCGACCCGGAGCGAGCGGGGGACACCCCCGAGCAAGACGGCACGCCGGGAGCGCCCGCGCGATGTCGCGTGCGTCGGGAATCAGAAACGGCCGCTCGGTGGATCTAGGCGCAGAATCTGCAGTAGCGGAATGCGGCGGCCAGCGTCAGCCGCCGACGCGGATCACCAGCACGTCCATCTCGGCCTCGCGCAGCCGCTCGCGGACGCGGTTCAGCTCGCCGAGGTCGGAGATCGGCCCGACGCGGACCCGGTGCCAGGTGTCGTTGTCCACCGAGACGCGCTGGACCCGGGACTCGATGCCCTGCAGCGCCAGCTGCGCGCGGACACGGTCGGCCTCGTTGAAATCCCGGTAGGACCCGACCTGCAGCACGTAGGCGCCTTCCTTCTCGACGGGCGCGGGCGCGTCGTGCTTGACGTCGCGGTCGCGCTCCGGGACGACGACCTCGAAGTTGGGCAGCATCTCGTAGAAGTCGTAGCGGGTCTCCGGCTCGGCCGGCACCTCGGACTCGCGACTCGAGGCCGGCGCCGGGCGCGGTTCTGCTGGAGGCTCGTCGCCCGGCCGGTCGGCGAGATAGATCACGAGGCCGACGGCGAGGCCTGCGATCAGGCCCAGCGCCAGCCCGGTCCAGCCGGAGAAGGGCTCCTGGCGGCCGCGCCGCCGCTTGTAGTCGCGCGTCGACACTACATCGTCTCCGGTGCCGAGACCCCGAGTATCTCGAGGCCGTTGCGGACGACCTGTTGCGCGGCGAGGACGAGCGCCAGGCGCGCATTGCGGACGGCTCCGTCATCGACGATGAACGGCAGCGCGTTGTAGTAGGCGTGGAAGGCCGTCGCCAGCTCGCGCAGGTAGTGCACGACCATGTGCGGTGCCCGCTGCGCGGCCGCCAGGTCCACGAGCTCCGGCCAGCGCGTCAGCGTCCGCATCAGCGACTGCTCGTGCGGGTCGTCGAGGAGGCCGAGCGCCGCCACGCCTGCCTCGCGGTCGAAGGCGAGGCCGCGGTCCGCCAGCTGCCGGAGCACGCTCGAGACGCGCGCGTGGGCGTACTGCACGTAATAGACGGGATTGTCGTTGCTGCGCGACTTCGCCAGCTCCAGGTCGAAGTCCAGGTGCTGGTCGTTCGAGCGCATGACGTAGAACAGTCGCGCCGCGTCGCGACCGACCTCCCGGCGCAGCTCGCGCAAGGTGATGAACTCCCCGGACCGCGTCGACATCTGCACCTTCTCGCCGCCGCGGAACAGCGTCACGAACTGCACGAGGCGGACCTCGAGGCTGTCACCCGGCTGGCCCATGGCCTCGAGGCCGGCGCGCACGCGCGCGACGTAGCCGTGGTGATCCGCGCCGAGGACGTCGAGCAGCAGGTCGAAACCACGCTCTCGCTTCTCCAGGTGATAGGCGATGTCGGAGGCGAAGTAGGTCTTCTGGCCGTTCTCCCGGACGACGACGCGGTCCTTCTCGTCGCCGAATGCGGTCGCGCGGAACCACTGGGCACCGTCCTGCTCGTACACGTGTCCCTGTTCGCGCAGCAGCGCGAGGGCGCGGTCGATCGCGCCCTCGTCGGCCAGGCTGCGTTCCGAGTACCAGCGATGGTATGTGACGCCGAATTCCTCGAGGTCCTGGCGGATGTCGCCGAGGATGTCGCCGAGCCCGAGGTCGAAGACGCGGCGGAAGTCCGCATCCCCGAGCAGCGAGCGCATGCGGTGAACGACCGCGTCGATGTGGTCGTCCTTGTCGCCGCCTGCCGGCTCGTCGGGCGGAAGCGCCTCGAACACCTCGTGGGTGGCGCGGCGCAATCGCCCGCCCTCCGCCGCCTCGAGGTCGGCGGCGATGCGCCGGACGTAGTCACCGCGATAGCCGTTCGACGGGAACGCGAATTCCTCCCCGCACAACTCGAGGTACCTGAGCCAGACGCTCGCTGCGAGGATGTCCATCTGCCGTCCGGCGTCGTTGACGTAGTATTCGCGGTGCACGCCGTAGCCGGCCGCCTCCAGGAGGTTGGCGAGCGTGGCGCCGAATGCTGCGTGGCGGCCGTGGCCGACGTGCAGGGGGCCCGTCGGGTTGGCGGAGACGAACTCGACGATGGCCCGACGGCTGCTGCCGGAAGCGGTCCGACCGTACGCCTTCCCCGCGTCGAGCACGCGGGCGATCTCGGTCTGGTAGGCGGCCGGGGCCAGGAAGAAGTTGATGAATCCCGGGCCGGCGATCTCGACCCGCGAGACGAGGTCGCTCGGCGGCAGCGCAGCCACGATCGCGTCCGCCAGCTTGCGCGGACTCGTGCGCGCCGCCTTGGCTAGTTGCAGCGCGGCGTTGCAGGCGAAGTCGCCGTGTGCCGCATCGCGGGTACGCTCGACGACGGGGACGCCCGCGGGACGGTCGCCCGGCAGCGTGCCCGGCGGCAGGGCCGCCAACGCCGAGCCCACGAGCTGTTCGATCAGGTGTTTCACGGGACGGAGGGGCCGGATGATTTCAGGCGCGCAAGTCTACCCGAAAGCGTTGCGGCCAGGCCCGAGCCGGCTCCGTTCGGTGTTGCCAGTTCGAGTCCAGTGCAGTCCGGCCGGGTCAACGCCCGTCGGACTGCTGCGTTGATTCATCCTGCGGGACACAACCGAGACTGGAGAAGCCATGATGAGTCACCGACATTCCTTCCTGCTGGCCGGCACCGTGGCGCTTGCGCTGGTAGCCGCTTCCGGCGCGCTGGCGGCCGACGGCCCGCCGGGCCAGGGGCGCGAAGAGCACTGGGCCAAGGTCGACACCGACGGCGACGGTGCGATCAGCAAGGCCGAGGCCGAGGCCGGCGCGCCTCGCATCGCGCGCGATTTCGCGAATCTCGACGCGGACGAGGACGGGCGCATCACGCGTGAGGAGATGCACGCCCAGATGCAGGCCCGCCACGCAGCGACGCGGGAGGAGCGCCGGGCCCGTGCCGAGGAACGCTACCGCAGCGCGGACACGAACGGGGACGGAGCCCTGGACCTGGCCGAGGCGCAGCAGGGGATGCCCCGCATGGCCGAGCACTTCGCCGAGATCGACGCCGATGCCGACGGACTCGTGACACGCGAGGAGCTGCAGGCCGCCATGCTGGCGCGCCGGGCAGAGCGCATGCGCGAAGGCGGCGGCGGCCACGGCCCGGGTTGGGGCCCTCCCGGCGAGTGAGCGGGGGCGCCGCTCAGTCCACCTCGATGGGGTCGACGTCCATGGACCATCGCAGCCGCCGGGGCGCCCGGAGCGACTCGACCCGGGGCAGCCAGCGGTCGAGGAAGGACTGCAGGGCTGGCCGCGTCGCGCTCTCGACCAGCAGCTGGGCCCGGCAGCGGCCGGCACGGCGCTCCATGGCCGCGGGGGCCGGGCCGAGCAGCTGCACGTCGTCCGGGGACAGGCCTGCTCGAGCCTCCAGGGCGCGCGCGAGAAAGTCGAACACCTCGCCGCGGTCCGGCCCGTCGGCGCGCAGCAGGGCGAGCCGGGAGTACGGGGGCCAGCCTGCTGCCCGGCGCTCCGCGAGGGCGCGCAGCGCGAAGCCCTCGTAGCCTTCGCTCACCAGGCTGGTGAGCAGGGGGTTTTCCGGGAAGGCCGACTGGATCAGCACCTCGCCGGGGCGATCGCCACGGCCGGCCCTGCCCGCGACCTGCACGATCTGCTGCGCCAGGCGCTCGCTCGCGCGGAAATCCGCGCCGAACAACCCCTGGTCGGCATTCAGGATGGCGACCAGCGTGACGTCGGGATAGTCGTGGCCCTTGGTCAGCATCTGGGTACCGAGCAGGATACGTGCCTCCCCGCTTGCGACCCTGGCGAGGGCCTTCTCGATGTCGCCGCGCCGGCGGATGACGTCCCGATCGATGCGGACGAGCGGTGCGTGGGGGAACACCTCGGCCAGAGCCTCCGCGACCCGCTCCGTTCCCTGGCCGACGGGGCGCACTTCCCCGCCGCACTTGGGGCACCCGAAGGGCATCGGCTCGTCGGCGCCGCAGTGGTGGCAGACGAGCCGCGCCCTCTTCAGGTGCACCGTCAGGCGCGCATCGCAGGACGAGCACGGAGCGATCCAGCCGCAGACGGTGCAGTAGAGGGTGGGCGCGTAGCCCCGACGGTTCAGGTACACGAGCACCTGGCCCCGGTCGGCGAGGTGCCGCTCGATGGCTGCAAGCACCGGCTGTGCCAGGCCATCGCGCGCAGCGTGATGGCGCAGGTCGACGACGGCGACCCGCGGCTTGCCGGCCCGCCCCGCCCGCTCGGGGAGGTCCAGGCGGCGATAGCGGCCGGACTCCACGTTGGCGAGGCTCTCGAGCGACGGCGTGGCCGAGCCGAGCACGACCGGGATGCCGAGCCGCTGCGCACGGAGCACGGCGAGGTCGCGGGCCGAGTAGCGGAATCCCTCCTGCTGCTTGTAGGAAGGATCGTGCTCCTCGTCGACGACGACGATGCCGGGGGCCGGAAGCGGGGTGAACGCCGCCGAGCGCGTGCCGATCACCACCGGCGCCGCACCGGTTCGCGCGGCGCGCCACGCGCGCAGCCGCTCGGCATCGGTCATCGACGAATGCAGCGCCACGACGGGGACGGGCAGGCGGTTGCGGAAGCGCGAGACGAGCTGCGGCGTGAGCGCGATCTCCGGAACGAGCACCAGCGCGCTGCCCCCCCGTGCCAGCACGCGCTGGATGAGGTCGAGGTAGACCTCGGTCTTGCCGCTGCCGGTCACGCCCCGGAGGAGCCAGCACTCGAAGCGTCCGAGGGACCCGGCCACGGCGCTGCAGGCTGTCTGCTGCGCATCGGTGAGGCGGGGAGCCGGCTGGGCAGCCGGTCCGGACGGTGGCGGGGGTTCCGGCTGGCCGAACGACTCGACCAGGCCGCGGCGCGCCAGGCCCCGCAACGCCTCGGTGAGACCGAGCGAGCCGATCTCGTGCGCCGCGAGCGGCGCGTCCCGCAGACGCTCGAACAGCTCGGCCTGGCGCCGGCCGAGCCGGCCCGGACGGCAGGCGAAGCCCGCCTCGGTGAGCTGCCAGACGGTGATCTCGGAGACTGCCGCGGCCCCGGCGCGGATCCCGGCCGGCACGGCCGCCGCGAGGACCTCGCCCAGCGGATGATGGTAGTAGGAGGCTGCCCAGGTGAGCAGGCCGAAGGTAGGGGCATCCCACAGGGGCGCCTCGTCCAGCACCTCGAGGGCTGCCTTGAGCCTGGCGCGCGGCAGGTCGCTCGTTCGGGCGAGGGCGGCGACGAACCCGATCGCGCGGCGATGACCCAGCGGAACCCGTACCCGCATGCCGGGCGCGACGGAAGGCCCCGCGTACCCCGCCGGAGGCAGGTAGTCGAACGCCTGCCGCAGCCGTGTATCCAGCACGACCTTGAGGATCGCGGGTGTCTGAGCGGAATTGGAGGCCAAGGTCGTCGATGTCGCCTGCCGGGGGCCGCCGCTCGGGGCCTGGTCAACCCGGCGGGACGCCGGACGTTATAACACCCGGGAAGGCCGCCGTGCGGCGGCCGGCGGAGTTTGCGGACGATGGCCTCTGCTAGTCTTGGATGTGCCCTGCCGGCGGTCGGCTGGCGCGAGGAGTCGACACTCGAGGAGGCGCGGCCGGTGGACCAGTCCCGGGCGCTCGATCGTTTCCTGGCAGGTGTGGAGCGCCGGGCCTTCCGCATCGCACGCATGGCGGTGCGCGACGACGACGACGCGCTCGACATCGTCCAGGAGGCGATGATCCGGCTGGCGCGCAGCTACGGGCAGCGGCCCGCGGAAGAGTGGAGGCCGCTCTTTTATCGCATCCTCAACAACGGCATCCGCGACTTCATTCGTCGGCAGCGCGTGCGGCGCCGGGTCATGGCCTGGTGGCCCGCGCGGCTTGCGGCGGAAGACGACGTGCCCGACCCGGTCGCCTCCGCGCCCGATCCTGCGGGAAGCCCCGCAGACCTGCTGGAGGGCGAACAGGCGATGGAACTGCTCGAGGCGGGACTTGCTGCGCTGCCGGACCGGCAGCGCGAGGCATTCACGCTGCGCGCGCTGGAAGGCCTCGACGTGGCCGGCACCGCCGTGGCGATGGGTTGCTCGGAGGGCAGCGTGAAGACACATTACTTCCGGGCCGTGCATGCCCTGAAGGACAGACTCGGGAGTTGAGGTCATGCGGGACGATCGCTTGGACGACATCGAGAACCGGGCACGGGCCGCCTTCGACGCGAGCGTCGAGCGCATCGACGCGGCAACGCAGTCGCGGCTGACACAGGCAAGGCACGTGGCGCTGGCGGCGCTCGAGCGCCCGGACGCGCGCCTCGTCTCCTGGGGACCCGCGGCGGCGATGGCGGCCGCGGTCGTGCTGGCGGTGGCGCTGTGGCTCGGTCCCGGCGGGCCCGGGCAGCCGGAGTTGCCGGGCGTAGTGATCGCGACGGGCGTCGAGGACCTCGAGCTGATCTCGGCAGGCGAGGATCTCGACATGCTCGGCGAGGAGCCGGAGTTCTACGCGTGGGCCGCGAGTGTCGCGGCCTCCGGCGACGGGGTGGGCTGAGATCGTGCGGTTCTGGCTGCGCGTACTCGGTCCGGTCGGCTCAATGGCGGCACTCGCCGGGATCGGTTGGCAAGCCCGGGGCGAAGAACCGCCGGTTGCACCGCCGCTGGAGCTCGCCTTCCTGGAGTTTCTGGCCGAGGAGGCGGGTGCGGACGAGGACCTGAGCGACGCGCTGATGACCGCGGACCTGGACCGGGCGATCGAGGAGGCGGATCGGCGCAAAGAGGGGCGGCAAGATGACAACGGTTGAACGGTTTCGCGCCATCCTGCTCGCGGCCTGGCTCTCGGCCATGGCCCCGGTGGCGGTCGCGCAGGACGAAGCGCCGGGTGTCGCCTGGGACTCGCTGTCTGCGGAGCAGCAGCAGATGCTCGGGCACTTTCGCCAGGAGTGGGAAAGCATGCCGCCGGGCCGGCAGCAGGCGATGGCCCGCGGCGCCGAGCGCTGGTCGAAGATGACGCCGGAGCAGCAGGCCCGCGCCCGCGAGCGCTGGCAGCACTGGCGTGAGCTTCCGCCCGAGCAGAAGCAGCAGATCCGCGAGCGCTGGCAACGCTTCCGCGACCTGCCGCCGGAACACAGGGAGCGACTGCGCGAGGCCTACCATCGGTTCCAGTCCCTGCCTCCCGAGAAGCGCCAGGAGCTGCGACGCCGCTGGCAGGGCATGTCGCCGGAAGAGCGCGAGCAGATGCGCGAGCGCTGGCGGCAGATGGACGACGAGCGGCGCGAGCGGATGATGCGAGACCCGATGCCGCAGCGCGCACCCGGTCCCGGCCCGGGGCGGGGCGGCGGCGGTCACTGAGGCGACCCGAGAGGCCACGCCCGCGCTGCTAGAATTCGCCTCCGTCGGTCCGGCCTGGCGCAGGGGAAATCCATGACGGTCGCCTTCTGGTGCATCCTCGCGGCAGGCCTGCTGCCGTACGCGGCCACGCTCACCGCCAAGCTCGGCGCACCCTACGACAACCGCGACCCGCGTGGCTGGCTGGCCCGGCAGACCGGGTGGCGGGCACGGGCGAACGCCGCCCAGCACAACGGTTTCGAGGCCTTCCCGCTGTTCGCGGCCGGCGTGATCGTGGCGCACCTGGCAGGCGCCGCTCAGGCCACGGTCGACGTGCTGGCGCTCGTCTTCGTCATGGCGCGGATCGCTCACTTCGGCGCCTACGTCGCGAACCTCGCCGCGCTCCGCTCGCTGCTCTGGCTAGTCGGGATCGGCAGCGTGGTGGGCCTGTTCGTCGCAGCCGCCTGAGCCCACGCCACGGCAGGCGCCGGCGAGCCTCGCCCGTCCGCGAACCCGGAATCCGCGCCACGGTCATAATATTCACCAGCCTGTCGGTGCCCGGTTGAACACGGGCTGCAGAAGAGGAGTTCCCAAGATGTTGTTCAAGTCGATGACGGCACTCGCCCTGGCAGCGGTGCTCGCAACGATGATGGCGCCACCCGCCACGGCCGCCGATGAGGAGACCTGGGACGGCCTGACCCAGGTGAAGGCCAAGAACGTGGATGCGGCTTACCTGTTGCCGGGTGCCGACTTCCGGCCCTACGGCAAGGTCATCATCGACCCGCCGCAGGTGTCCTTCCGCAAGAACTGGCTGCGCGACCAGAATCGCAGCGTCTCGTCCGTGAGCGCGCGCATCACGTCTTCCGACATGGAGGAGATCCAGTCGGCAATGAGCGAGGGCTTCGAGGAGATCCTGGCCGCCGACTTCGCCAAGGCCGGCTGGGACATCGTCATCGAGCCGGGCCCGGACGTGCTGCGCCTGACGCCCGTGCTGCTCAACGTGGACATCGCGGCACCGGACAAGATGACGGCTGGCCGCAGCCGGACCTACACGGTCCAGGCGGGCGAGGCGACGCTCGCACTCGAGGTGCGCGACGCCGAGACCAACATGCTGCTGGGCCGGGCCGTGGACCGGCGCAAGACCACGGATTACGGCAACACGCTGATGATCACGAATCGCGTGACCAACCGCGCGGAGTTCGAGCGGTTGATGAAGCGCTGGTCGTCGATCCTCGTGGGCGGACTGGCGGGCCTCAAGGACGCATCCCCCGTGGGACTGCGGGCCGACGGGGACGGCAGGTAGTCATCGCCGCTGGCGGTCGGACGTTGCGTCAGTCGGACCGCCTGACGATGCCCGCGCCGGCCTGCCCGTGACGATGTCGGCCACGATCGCGGACATCACGACGCTCGACGTCGACGCGATCGTGAATGCGGCCAACGAGTCGCTGGCGCCCGGCGGCGGCGTCTGCGGCGCCATTCATCGCGCCGCCGGTCCCGAGCTCGCGCGAGCCTGCCGGGAATGCGCACCTTGTCCAGCGGGCGAGGCGCGCATCACGCCCGGATACCGACTGCCGGCCCAGTACGTCATCCATGCCGTCGGACCCGTCTGGCGGGGCGGGGCCAGCGGTGAGCCGGAGCTGCTGTCATCCGCCTACCGGACGTCGATGCGGCTCGCGGCGGAGCACGGGCTGCGCAGCGTGGCGTTCCCGGCGATCAGCGCCGGCATCTTCGGCTATCCCCTCTCAGACGCCACCCGGATCGCCGTCGATTCGGTCAAGGCTGCGCTCGAACGAGGGACATCCATTTCGAGCGTCGTGTTCGCGTGTTTCAGCGACGAGGTGCTCGCCGCGTACCGCGCAGCCGGCGTGACCGGGTAGTCCGGGCGGGTGTCGGCGACGGCCGACACCGCGCCGCGGGCATGCCGAGGGGTACGTGCGATAGAGTGCGCCCGGCGATAGGGATTCGACGGGAGAGGCGTGGCTCCAGGACTTCTCACGGCAGGCCTGCTGGCGATCGCGGCGTCGGCGGCGGCACAGGCGCAGGCTCAGGGACGGCCGGGATCGGAGCCGGCCCCCGACCCCGTGTTCGACCACACCATCACCCTCGAGGCGAGCATCGGCTACGGCTCGACGGACACGCGCGTCCGGCTCGATGCGTCGGACGGGACGCCGGGCACGGTGCTCGATGCCGAGGGCGACCTCGGCCTTGATTCGGGCGAGATGACGGGCTGGGTTGGAGTCATCCTGCGGCCGCGGCCGCGCCACCGCATCCGCGCCGGCCTGAATTACCTGGCTTCCGACCGACGTGCCCGGCAGGCGCTGGAGGAGGACATCCGCGTCGGCGACGAAATCTACGTCGCGGGCGAGGAGGTCGAGAGTCACCTGCGCCTGCGGACCTGGTCCGTCGCCTATGCCTATTCCTTCCTGCGCATGCCGCGTGCCGAGGCGGCCTTCTCGCTCGGGGTGACCAGCATCGGCGCGTATGCCAAGGCCGGCGTGCCGGCGCGCGCCGTGAGCGAGACGGAGGAGCGCTCCGTGCCCGCGCCGCAGGTGGGGGTGGAAGTCGCGGCGCGGGTGTGGCGCGACTGGTATGCAGAGGCCCGCTACCAGTACGTCAAGGTCAACGCGAGCGGCAGCAGCGGTCGGCTGAGCCAGCTCGACGCAGGCGTAGTCTTCCAGTTCGACCGGAACATTTCCGTCGGCCTCGGTTATTCGTCGTTCGACGTCGACGTCGAGAGCAACGACCCCGGCGACTCGGGGACCTTCCGCTACAAGACGCAGGGTCCCAGGCTGTTCCTCCGCGCCGGCTTCTGAGCGCCGTCCTGCCACGTCGTCTATCCTCGGGGCGCGCCGATGCCCGGCGCGAACACGGAGGCGTATCCATGGACAGGCGGGTCATCGATCTCTACGACCGGTTCACCCACTCGACCATGGGCCGGCGCGAGTTCCTGCAGCGCCTCGCACGCCTGACCGGCGGTGTGGCCGCCGCGTCGGCGACGCTCGCCCTGCTCGAGAACGACTACGCGCACGCGGCGACCGTCGCCGCGGACGACCAGCGCCTGCGCACGGCGCGGGTGGAATTCCCTGGGGGCGACGGCCCCGTGCAGGGATACCTCGCCCAGCCGGCCCCGCCGGAGCTGGTGCGGCGCCCGGCGGTCGTCGTCATCCACGAGAACCGCGGGCTCAATCCCCACATCGAGGATGTCGCGCGGCGGCTCGCCGTCGCGGGCTTCCTGGCGTTGGCGCCCGACGGCCTGTCGCGCCTCGGCGGGACGCCCGACGATCCCGACAAGGCGCGCGAGCTCATCTACACGCTGCCGCGCGAGGCGGCGCTCGCAGATTTCCGCGCGGCGGTGGATTGGCTCGCCCAGCACGAGAGCTCGACCGGCAAGGTGGGCTGCGTCGGGTTCTGCTGGGGTGGGGCGATGTCGGGCCAGCTCGCCGTGCACTCCCCGCGGCTCGCCGCCGCGGTGGTCTACTACGGTTCGCAACCGGCCGCCGAGGACGTGCCGAAGATCAGGGCGCCGCTGCTCCTGCACTACGCGGGCCTCGACGAGCGCATCAACGCCGGCATCGAGCCGTTCGTCGCGGCGATGAAGGCGTCGGGAACGGACTACGAGCTCTACATTTACGAGGGCGCGAACCACGCCTTCAACAACGACACCAACGCGGCGCGCTACGACGAGGCGGCCGCGACGCTCGCCTGGTCGCGGACGCTCGAGTTCCTCGGCAAGCACCTGGCGTGAGCCGCCACGGCTCGAGGGTGACCGGACCCGACAGCAGGGGACGCGAGACGAGGCCTGCTGTTCGCTTGCCACAAGCGGACTAGTACCTATCGTGGACACCGCCGGCGACGGTTCGAGCGCGCGTCCGACCGGTGTGGATCGGCGTTCATGTTTTCCGGATTGCGGCGCTCGGATTCGGGATCATGCTTGTGCAACAGGGCACGGAACACGTGCCGGGAGGAGGTGCGTGGGACACCGTGCCGGGGTGAGGAGGAGTGCCATGAGAAGGAGACTCTCGAAAGGGGCAGCACTCTTGATTGCTGCCGCTCTGTTCACCGGTGGCGCGGTTTCCCAGGAGATGGAAGGCATCACGGTCGAGGCCAAGCGGGTCGAGAAGACTGAAGTCAAGACCCCGGGCATCGTTCCGGAATACCTGCTTCGTGCGAGCTATCGCGTCACCTACGAAGACCTCGACGTTTCGACCCAGGCGGGCCGGGACGAGGTGAAGCGGCGCGTCGAAAAGGCGGCCGATCTCGCCTGCCGCGAGATCCAGCGTGAGTATCCGTTCGCCGAGCCTCGTCACCAGCAGTGCGCCAGCGAGGCGGCACGACGGGCGATGGCCGAGTTCAAGACGCGCGTCGCCACGAGGTGACCGTGGATCATGCGGAAGGATCCCCGCAGGTCGGGGATCCGTAGGCACAGCGTGCCGGCAGCAATCGCTGCCGATGGCTGGTGCTGGAGGACGGGCTATGCCGTTCGACCATGTCGCCTCCGGCTGCGCCGGTGCGGCGGTGTGTGGCGCGCGAGGCCTCTTGCCCCTGCTCGTCGCCGCAGCCGTCCTGAGCTGCGGCGGAGGGGGTGGCGGGGAAGGCGACGATTCCTGGCTCTATCCTTTGACCGTCGCGACGGACGTCGTCGTCCGGGACGTCGACGGTGACGGCCGGAACGACGTGCTGACCCTGGAACAGCTGTCACGCAGCGCGTCGCAGAAGGAAGGCCGGCTGCTCGTCTACCGGCAGGCCGTCGCAGGGGCTTTCGCCGCACCGGACGTTTACGTCGTCGGGACCTACCCGTGGCGTCTCGTCGTGGCCGACCTCGACGGCGACGGCGCAGACGACTTGCTCGTCACCGACGTCGAGGAGTTCAACGCCTGGGTCTTGCGGCAGGCGCGGGACAACCGGGGACATTTCGGCGCCGCTTCGCTGCTCGCCGACGGTTTCAAGGCCTACGACGCCGCGGTGGCGGATCTGGACGGCGACGGCGCCGTCGACGTCGCGCTTGCCGACGCACGGGCTGGCGAGTCCCGGGTCGTGTTGCTGCTGCAGGACGGGTCGCGGCCCGGCGAGTTCGAGCCGGCGATCAGCCTGGCCATGCCGGGGCGAACGGCGCACGTGGCAGCCGGCGACCTGAACGGCGACGGCCGTGCCGACCTCGTGGCATCGGTACAGACGGGTGGGACCTCCGTACAGCCGCCGGAGATCGTGCTGGCCTACCTGCCGCAAACGCCGGAGGGTGAGTTCGGCGCCCCGGTCGTCCTGGGCTCCCATGTGGGTTTGAACGTGGCGCGCCTCGCCGTCGCGGACCACGACGGCGACGGCGCAGACGACCTGCACGCCTACCTCACGCCGTTCAGCAGCGACTACAGCGCGACACTGACCGTCGTCCGACAGGTACTGCCGCCGGGATCGTTTCTCGCGCCGGCCAACACGCGGCTCGACGGGGTGCGCGGACTGGACGACGCGGTGTTCGCGGACCTCGACCGCGACGGAAGGCCGGATGCGGCGGTTGCGGGATTCTTCCCGGTGGGCTCGCCCTCGACGGTGGAAGCCCGCGTCAACCTGTTCACGCAGGCTGGCGGCGGGCTGTATGCACCGACGACCTCGCACGACGTGCCCGTGGCCGTCAGCCGGATCGCCGCGGGCGATCTCGACGGCGACGGTGCCGTGGACCTGGTCGCCTTTGCCGGCGAGGACGGCTGCCAGGTCATGCGGCAGCTGCCGGGCGCGCCCGGCAGCTTCGCGACGCCGCGGCCGCTGCGCTGAAGCCTCACCGCGGGCGCTTGGGCCCGCATGACGGGCGGGCCGGCCGTCGCTGCCTCTTGCGAATCGGCCGACCGGTCACGGGGTCTGGCGTACGGGAGGTCGACGGCGTACCCACCCGTTGCACCGGCAGATCACCCCTTCAGCGCGGTGAGCACCTCGCCGAGCATCTCCTTGGCGTCGCCGAACAGCATCCGGTTGTTGTCCTTGTAGAACAGCGGGTTGTCGACGCCGGCGTAGCCGGAGGCCATCGAGCGCTTCATCACGATCGAGGTCTTGGCCTTCCACACCTCTAGCACGGGCATGCCGGCAATCGGGCTCGACGGGTCGTCCTGGGCCGACGGGTTCACGATGTCGTTGGCGCCGATCACCATCGACACGTCCGTGTCCGGGAAGTCCTCGTTGATCTCGTCCATCTCGAGCACGATGTCGTAGGGTACTTTCGCTTCGGCGAGCAGCACGTTCATGTGGCCGGGCATGCGCCCCGCGACCGGGTGGATGCCGAAGCGGACGTTGACGCCTTTCTCTCGCAGCAGCTTCGTGATCTCGAAGACGGTGTGCTGCGCCTGCGCGACCGCCATGCCGTAGCCCGGCACGATGATGACGTTCTCCGCCGAGCGCAGCATCTCGGCCGTCTCGACCGCGCTGATCGAGGTCACCTCGCCCGCGAGCTCGCCGCCGGCCACGGCCGGTGCGCCGCCGCCCGTGCCGAAGCCGCCGGCAATGACCGCGAGGAACTTGCGGTTCATCGCGCGGCACATGATGTAGGAGAGGATCGCGCCCGAGGAGCCGACCAGCGCGCCGGTCACGATGAGCAGATCGTTGGAGAGCATGAACCCGGTGGCGGCCGCGGCCCAGCCTGAGTAGCTGTTGAGCATGGAGACGACGACCGGCATGTCGGCGCCGCCGATCGCCATGACCATGTGCACGCCGAAGGCAAGCGCGATCGCGGTCATCACGATCAGCGGCAGCATGCCGGCCTGGACGTCGTGCGCCTGCAGGAACTTCGCGCCGAACCAGATCACGACGAGCAGGCCGGCGAAGTTGAGCCAGTGCCGCGCGGGCAGCAGCAGCGGCTTGCCGCCGATCTTGCCCGACAGCTTGCCGAAGGCGATCACCGAGCCCGAGAAGGTGACGGCGCCGATGGCGATGCCGAGGTAGATCTCGATCTCGTGGATGGTCTTCTCGGCGCCCGTGTAGGCGATGGATGTATCGACGTAGCTCGCGAATCCCACCAGGCAGGCGGCGAGACCGACCAGGCTGTGCATGATGGCGACCAGCTCCGGCATCTGCGTCATCTGTACCTTGCGGGCGGCATACAGGCCGACGGCGCCGCCGGCGACCAGCGCGCCCACGATCCACGGGTAGGCTGCCGGCGTGACGCGCGGCCCGAGCACGGTGGCCAGCACGGCGATCGTCATGCCGACGATGCCGTAGACGTTGCCGCGTCGCGAGGTCTCGGGATTCGAGAGGCCGCCGAGGCTCAGGATGAACAGGATGGTGGCGCCGATGTAGGCGACCGCGACCAGGTTGGCGGACATGCCTGCGCTCCCCTTACTTCCGGAACATCGCGAGCATGCGGCGCGTGACCGCGAAGCCGCCGAACATGTTGATCGCGGTGAGCGCGAGCGCCACGACCGCCAGGGCCAGGATCAGCGTTCCCGGCCGGCCTTCGGCACCTGCGCCGAGCGGCGGCGCGATCTGGACGAGCGCGCCGATGGCAATGATGCTCGAGATCGCGTTGGTCACGCTCATGAGCGGCGTGTGCAAGGACGGCGTGACGTTCCAGATCACCATGTAGCCGACGAAGCAGGCCAGGACGAACACGGTGAAGTGCGACAGGAACGACGCGGGGGCAAAGGCGCCGACCAGCCAGAACAGCAGCGCGCCCACGCCGAATAGCACGGCCAGGCCCTTGGCGGAGGCCGGCTCCGCGCCGCCATGGCCGTGTGCCGCCTTCTTGGCGGGGGCGGGGGCCGCCGCAGCCGGCTTGGCCTGCGGCGCCGCGGGCAACTTCGGCGGCGGCGCAGGCCAGGTGACTTCGCCTTCCTTGACCACGGTCAGGCCGCGGATCGCGTCATCCTCGAAGTTGACGTCGATCGTGCCGTCCTTGGTCTTGCACAGATCCTCGGTCAGCCTGAGCAGGTTCGTGGCGTAGAGCGTGGAAGCCTGCTTGGCGAGCCGGCTGGCGAGGTCGGTGTAGCCGATGATCGTGACGCCGTGCTTCACCACGGCCTCTCCGGGCTCGGTCAGCTCGCAGTTGCCGCCCTGCTCGGCGGCCATGTCCACGATGACGCTGCCCGGCTTCATGCTCCTGACCATCTCGGCGGTGATGAGCCGCGGAGCCGGCTTGCCCGGAATGAGCGCGGTCGTGATGATGATGTCGGCATCCTTGGCCTCGCGGGCGTACATCTCGCGCTGGGCCTGCTGGAAGCCCTCGCTCATCACCTTGGCGTAGCCGCCGCCGCCGGAGCCTTCCTCCTCGTAGTCGACCTTGACGAACTCGCCGCCGAGCGAGGTGACCTGGTCGGCGACCTCGGCGCGCGTGTCGTTCGCGCGCACGATGGCGCCAAGATTGGCGGCCGTGCCGATGGCGGAGAGGCCAGCCACGCCGGCACCGGCGATGAACACCCTGGCCGGCGGAATCTTGCCTGCGGCGGTGACCTGGCCGTTGAAGAAGCGGCCGAAGGCGTTGGCCGCCTCGATCACGGCGCGGTAGCCGCTGATGCTGGCCATGGACGTGAGCGAGTCCATCTTCTGGGCGCGCGAGAGTTGCCGCGGCAGGGCGTCCATGGCGAGCACGGTCAACTTGCGCTCGGCCAGCACCTGCATGAGCTCCGGGTTCTGCGCCGGCCAGATGAAGCTGATGAGCGTGGTACCCGGCTTCATCAGCGCGAGCTCGTCGGTCGTCGGCGCGCGCACCTTGAGCACCACCTCGGCGGCGTCATAGAGGCCGGACGCGCTCCCGGCGATGCGGGCGCCGGCGGCCTGATAGGCGTCGTCCGAGAAGTTGGCCGCATCACCGGCGCCTGTCTCCACGCAGACGTCGAAGCCGAGCTTGACGAGCTTCTCGACCACCTCCGGCACGGTGGCGACACGCTTCTCGCCGGCGTAGGTCTCGCGCGGCACGCCGATCGTCGTGGGCATCGGGGTCCTCCGGGGTCCTGGGATCTCGCAGCCGGCGCACTTCTCGCGGCGCACACAACCCACCGGCGCAGGATTCTTGCGCTGCACCAAGCGCGTTGAAACATAGCATATCCCTGCCGTATTGTTGCAGCGCGCCACGGCAGGCGCGGGTCAGGTAACGTCCGGACGTGGTCTCGAAGTCGCCCAACGCAACCGTCCCCGACCAGGACTGGCTCGACCGCATCGAGGTCAGGCCGGTCGGGCACCAGAATCTGTCGCAGCAGGTGCTGCGCACGGACGCCTCGGGCATGCCCGTCGAGTGGGTGGACTATCGCGAGGCGGTCAGGCTGTACTGCCTCGGACAGGTCTCGTACGCGTTCGGGAGCACGGTCTACGCGTTGCGCGGCGGCACCAATGCGCGCACGGGGCGGCAGACGGTCATCGAGGTCAACTCCATGATCGCGACGGTGGGGCATTCGTCGAACCCCGGTAGCGCGCGCGGTGATTACGTGCCGCCGCTCAACAACGAGACCCTGTTCAAGCGGGACGCATTCCTGTGCATGTACTGCGGCGGGCGCTTTCCGCCGTCGCAGCTCTCGCGCGATCACGTCAGGCCCTTCTACCAGGGCGGCCGCGACGTCTGGAACAACGTCGTCGCTGCCTGCAGGCGCTGCAACAACGCCAAGGCCTCGCGTACGCCGGAGCAGGCCGGGATGCAGTTGCTAGCGGTGCCCTTCACGCCGACCTACGCCGAGTACATCTTCCTCAAGGGCCGGCGCGTGCTTGCCGACCAGATGGAATACCTGCTCGCGCACTTCCCGCGCTCGAGTCCGCTGCACGACCGCATCCAGCGCTGGATGCAGTAGCGGCAAGCGCCGGGATCGTGCTGCACCTCGTCGACGCCAG